>Ga0306920_100001190_pt1 | contig 32238 bp, 27 predicted proteins | sample flu12Cox44000170_FD_204666 | JGI IMG/M metagenome (GOLD analysis project Ga0306920, IMG submission 204666) | Lab enrichment of tropical soil microbial communities from Luquillo Experimental Forest, Puerto Rico - flux4day.12C.oxic.44.000.170 (v2)... | ecosystem: Environmental > Terrestrial >...
TGCTGCTCATGTCGGGTTCCTGACCGCGAGGACGTCCAGGTAGTGCTGGTTGTACATCACGCCGAGGAGGTTGCCGAAGGGGTCGATGACCGACGCGGTGACGAATCCGGGTCCGCGCTCGACCGGTTCCTCATGCGCGGTCGCGCCCAGGACCAGCAGTCGGTCGAAGCTGGCTTGGACGTCATCCACATGCCAGTAGACAACGGCGCCGATCTGGCCTGGCCGGCTGGCCGCCGCGAATCGGCGGTCCAGGATGCCGAACTCGTGCTGGTAGTCGCCGATGCGGAACTCGGCATAGGCCGGCGTTCCCTGAACCGAGCGCGAGAAGTACGGCTCGACGCCAAGCAGCTCGTTGTACCAGTCCACGGCGGCCGCGACGTCATCGGCGAGGTAGTTGACGGTGGTGAGTCCTCGCAACATCGGTGATTCCTTCCACTGGCAGGCCGGTGATGATCTCCATCCTGCGCGCTAAAGTGCTCACCAACTGAGCACTTTGCTGCGGAGAATTCAGATATGCGCGCTGACCGCCTCGTCGCTGCCCTCCTGCTCATGCAGAGCCGCGGTCGGGTGACTGCCTCCGAGCTGGCCGGCGAGCTGGAAGTGTCGGTTGCCACCGCACGCCGCGACCTGGAGGCGCTGTCCGCGGCCGGGATTCCGGTTTACCCGCAGCCCGGACGCGGCGGCGGGTGGTCGCTGCTCGGCGGCGCCCGGACCGACCTGACCGGCCTGTCGGCAGCCGAGGCACAGGCGCTGTTCCTGCTCGTCGGTCCCGCCGCTGCCGTGTCGGGCGAGGCGAAAGCCGCGTTGCGCAAGCTCGTGCGGGCTCTCCCGCAGACCTTCCGGGCCGCCGCCGAGGCCGCCGCGAGCGCCACCATCATCGATCCCACGCGATGGGGTGAGCGTGCCCGCAGCCGCCCTGAGATGGTGGATCGGTTGCAGGCCGCCGTGATCCGCCAGCGTAAGGTCCGCCTGATCTACGCCAGCAGTGCCCGAGTGCGAAGCGAACGGCTGATCGACCCCTGGGGCCTGGTCGACAAGGATGAGATCTGGTACTTGATCGCCGGTACCGCACCAGGGCAGCGGACTTTCCGGGTCGACCGGATCCTCCAGGCCGAGCTAACCGACCAGGCCGCCGCACGTCCGGACGACTTCACCCTCGCCTCCGCGTGGGAGCAGGTCGTCGGCGAGGTCGAACAGCGGCGCTCGCGAACCTGGGCGACCGTCCTGATCGAGGCCAGGTTCGTGCCGATCCTGCGTGATCACTTCGGGCGGCACTGTCACGCCGACAGCAGACACGAAGACGACGGACGTACCCGGGTCCGCATCGCCGCACCCACTCCGCTCGACATCGCCAGGAACCTGGCCGGGTGGGGCGGCTTGATCGAAGTCCTCGAACCGCGAACCGTCCAGGCCGAGCTGGCCCGCATCGGCGCCGAGCTCGCCGGTCGCTACGGATCGCTTCCCTGACGGTCCAGGGGCAGCGGAGTTGTCGGGTGGATGTCCAGGCCCTCCAGTTCGGTGACGGTGAACCATCCGACGCCGCCTAGGGTCCTGCCGCCCGGCAGTACGGGACCTTCGACCCTGGGCAGAACGGCTTGGCGGGGACCATATTTGTAAACAATGTTAATCTAAGTTAATGCCGTTTATCTCCTGGGCCTGAGGTGCGTCATGAAGGTACTCATCATCGGAGCAGGCGTGATCGGCACGGTGTACGGCGCGCACCTGGGTACCGCCGGTCACACTGTCCACGTGCTCAGCCACCCGCCCCGGACCGACGACATCGCCGCCCGGGGCCTGGCCGCCCGCGACGTCCTGGACCGCAGCCGGACCGAGGCCACCGCGCGTGTCGTCACCAGCGCCGGGGATGACCGCTACGATCTCGTCCTGGTCGCCGTCCGAAGCGACCAGCTGGCCCGGGCATGCGCCCAGCTGGCCGCGCTGGGCGGCTCGCCGACGGTGCTGTTCTTCGGGAACAATCCCGGCGGCCGGTCCACGCTACCCGCCGAGGCGGCCGGCCTGGCCAGGCTGGGCTTTCCCGGTGTCGGCGGCGTCCTGCGCGACGGCATCGCCGACTACGTGCGCATCCGGCAGCAGCCGACCGCGCTGGAGGCCGGCCGTGACCCGCGCCTGGCCGAACTCGAGCACATGCTCCGCCGCCGCGGTTTCGCCGTTCAGCGCGTCGCCGACATGGACGGCTGGCTTGCCTACCACGCCGCCTTCGTCGCATGCGTCGCCGCCGCCCTCTACCGCTGCGGAACCGACGCCGCACGGCTGGCCGGCGACCGCGAGTCACTCAGGCTCATGTGCGCGGCCGTGACCGAGGCATTCGCCGCCCTGCGCCAGGCCGGTGTCGCCGGCCTCCCACGCAACCTGGCCGTGCTGCACAGCCCGCCGCTCAAGGCCCTTGCGGTCCGCTACTGGGCCCGGACCATGCGGTCTCCTGCCGGAGAGCTGTGCTTCGCCGCTCACGCCCGGCACGCGCAGGCCGAGATGCGGGCGCTGGAGGACCAGGTGACCTCCCGCCTGGCGAATGCGCCGACCGCCAGCCACCTACGTCGACTCCTGTCTACCCCGATGCCGCGAACCTGAGAACTGACAGAGAAAGCAGGTCACCGAGCCGGGGAACCGTCTGTCGCGGCTCGACGCACGGAAACGGCCAGCGCGCCGCACGCCGGCCGTTTCCGTCTCGTCGCAGTCAGGTGATGACCGGACGGCCGAGCGGGAAGGGTTTCCCGCCGGTGGCGACGCTGAGCGATCCGGCGAAGACGTAGGCGCCGACCGCAGCGAAGGCGAACACGAAGATCCCGCCCGCCTTGGCCAGGCCTGGCGCCCCGTTCACGGTCGAGGCCAGGACCAGGATCAGGGCCACGTCGATCAGCGCGAAGATCAGCGTGAACGCCGACGGCAGTCGCAGGCTGCCCAGCGTGAGCACGCCGATGATGACCAGCCAGCTGATCAGGAAGGCGGCCACCGTGTGCACGGTCGCGGCCGGGGTCACCCCCCACCAGCCGTGCGCCAGCCCGGTCAGCAGGGCCGCGTAGCTGAGCCAGAAGCCGCTGAAGATGCCGAAGATCGCGGCCACCGCCGACTGGCCGAGGGCGGCGGCCCAGAGCGTGGCCACCAACTGGCCGATGCCGGTGGCCAGGATGATGATCGGCAGGGCGCCGCCAGCGGCGGGGGCGTAGTTGATCAGTGCCAAGCCGAGCATCACCGATCCGACCACGAACGTGGGCACGCCGACGATGGCGGGGTCGCCGGTCAGCGGACCCACGGTAGCTTGCTCGGCGGCTGGCGCCTCGACATCCTGGGCGACGCCCTCTGGCGCCTCGGAGTGGGTAGCTGCCATGGAGACTCCTTAGTGCTTGCCGGGTGTGGCGCTGCGCTGCAGCTGGGCCAGCACCGACGGATCGCGCAGGGTGGTGACGTCACCGGGCTCGCGGTCTTCGGCGATGTCGCGCAGCAGCCTGCGCATGATCTTCCCGGACCTGGTCTTGGGCAGGTCGTCGGTCCAGATGATCCGGCTCGGCCGGGCCAGCTTGCCGATCTGGCGGCCGACGTGCTCGCGCAACGCCGTCTCGAGCTCGGGCTCGGGCGCTGCGCCAGAGCTCAGGGTGACGTAGGCCACTACCGTCTGGCCGGTCAGGTCGTCGGCGGCCGCGATGACCGCCGCCTCGGTGACCGCCGGGTGTGAGACGAGGGCCGATTCGATCTCGGCGGTGGACAGCCGGTGGCCGGAGACGTTGATAACGTCGTCGACCCGTCCGGTGATCCAGAAGTAGCCGTCCTCGTCGCGCCGGGTACCGTCGCCGGCGAAATAGGTCCCCGAACCGAACCGGCCGAAGTAGGTCTGCACGTACCGGTCAGGGTCGCCGTACAGGGTGCGCAGCATGCTTGGCCACGGCCTGGTCAGCGCGAGCAGGCCGCTGCCGTGCCCGAGCTCGGCACCGGACTCGTCGAGCAGGGCGGCCGACACGCCCGGCAGCGGACGGCCGGCCGATCCCGGCTTGGCGTCCTGCAGGCCGGGCAGGGTCGTGATCATGATGGCGCCGGTCTCCGTCTGCCACCAGGTGTCCACGATCGGGCAGCGCTCGCTGCCGATGACCGCGTGGTACCACAGCCAGGCCTTGGGGTTGATCGGCTCGCCGACGGTCCCGAGCAGACGCAGCGACGACAGGTCACGCTTGGCCGGATATTCCTCTCCCCACTTCATGCACGCCCGGATCGCGGTCGGCGCGGTGTAGAAGATCGTCACCCGGTACCGCTCGACGATCTCCCACCAGATGTCCTTGTCCGGGTAGTCCGGGGCGCCCTCGAACATCACCGACGTGCAGCCGTTGGCCAGCGGGCCGTACACGATGTACGAATGCCCGGTGATCCAGCCCACGTCGGCCGTGCACCAGAAGATGTCCCGGTCGGGGTCCAGGTCGAAGACCATCGCGGTGGTGGTGGTGACCCCGGTGAGGTATCCGCCCGTGGTGTGCAGGATGCCCTTGGGCTTGGCGGTGGAGCCGGACGAGTAGAGCAGGAACAGCGGGTGCTCGGCCTCCATGGGCTCGGCCGGGCAGACCGGGTCGGCGCTGGCGATCAGGTCGTCGAACCACATGTCCCGGCCCGGCCGCATCACGCATTCGGCACCGGTCGACCTGACTACCACCACCGTCTCCAGGTCGGGCAGGTCCGAGATCACGTCGTCCACCTGTTGCTTGACCGGGATGAACTTGCCCTTGCGCCTCGCCCCGTCCGCCACGATCAGCGCCCTGGCCCGGGACACCTCGAGCCGCTCGCGCACCGCGGTCGGGGCGAAACCGCCAAAGACCACGGTGTGCGGCGCGCCGATCCGGGCGCAGGCGAGCATGGCCACCACCACCTCGGGGATCATCGGCAGGTAGATCCCGACGACGTCACCCTTCCGCACTCCTTGCGCCTTCAGCGCGCTGGCGAGCCGCTGCACGTCGCCGAGGAGGTCGGCGTAGGTCAGGTCGCGCTCCTCGCCCTCCTCGCCGCGCCAGTGGAACGCGATCCGGTCGCCACGCCCGGCCAGGACGTGCCGGTCCAGGCAGTTGTAGGACACGTTGGTGGTCCCGTCGGCGAACCAGGTATAGAACGGCGGGTTGCTGTCGTCCAGCACCGAGGTGAACGGGGTGTCCCAGTGCAGGCGCTGGCGCGCCTGCGTCGCCCACCAGGCCTCCGGGTCGGCCGCTGCCTGGTCGTACCCGTCGGGATCGGTCACCCGGGCCTGGGCGGCAAACTCCGGCGGTGGCGGGAACTTCTCGGCGTGCAGCAGTTTCTCGAGGCGGTCGCCGAGCGGGGAAGTCGGATCTGGCATGTGCGCTCCTTCTGTGCCGTCCCTTCCAGCCTCCGCAAAGCAGGCCCGGCGCGGCACTCCCCGCAGGGCGCGAGTGCCGCTGACATCCGGCCAGTAGCGACCTAGCCGATCGGCCGGTATGGCCGTGCCATCCAGGCGGTTTACCGCCGCGGGCATTCCCCGGCGCGGGTGGCGTCCCTAGCGTGAGAGCACGCGGCCCCGGCCTGTCAGCTGCCCGCGCCGCACCGTTAGGAGGAAGGCAATGACCGTCTACGCACCGCCTGGCCAGCCGGGCAGCCCGGCGAAATACGCCAGCCGCTATGACAACTTCATCGCCGGCGAGTGGGTACCGCCGGTGAAGGGCGAGTATTTCGAGAACCCCACCCCGGTCACCGGCCGTGCTTTCACCGAGGTGGCCCGGGGGACCGCCGAGGACATCGAGCTGGCCCTCGACGCCGCGCACGGCGCCGCCCCCGGCTGGGGCCGCACCTCGGCCGCCGACCGCTCGGCCGTGCTCCTCAAGATCGCCGACCGGATGGAGCAGCACCTCGAGACCCTGGCCGTCGCCGAGACCTGGGACAACGGCAAGCCCGTCCGCGAGACCCTGGCCGCCGACATCCCGCTGGCCATCGACCACTTCCGCTACTTCGCCGCCGCCATCCGGTCCCAGGAAGGCTCGATCGGCGAGCTGGACGAGCAGACGGTCGCCTACCACTTCCACGAGCCGCTGGGCGTAGTGGCTCAGATCATCCCGTGGAACTTCCCGATCCTGATGGCCACCTGGAAGCTGGCGCCTGCCCTGGCCGCGGGCAACGCGGTCGTCCTCAAGCCCGCCGAGCAGACCCCCGCGTCGATCCTCGTGCTGCTCGAGCTCATCGCCGACCTGATTCCGCCGGGCGTGGTGAACGTGGTGAACGGTTTCGGCGTCGAGGCGGGCAAGCCGCTGGCCTCCAGCCCCCGGGTGGCCAAGGTCGCCTTCACCGGCGAGACCACGACCGGGCGGCTGATCATGCAGTACGCCAGCCAGAACATCAAGCCGGTGACCCTCGAGCTGGGGGGCAAGAGCCCGAACATCTTCCTCGCCGACGTCGCCCGCGCCCGGGACGAGTTCTACGACAAGACCCTCGAGGGCTTCACGATGTTCGCGCTGAACCAGGGCGAGGTGTGCACCTGCCCGTCCCGCGCGCTGATCCAGGAGTCCATCTACGACCAGTTCATGGCCGACGCGGTGGAGCGCACCCAGGCCGTCAGGCAGGGCAACCCGCTCGACACCGACACGATGATCGGCGCTCAGGCCAGCAACGACCAGCTGGAGAAGATCCTGTCCTACATCGACATCGGCCAGCAGGAGGGGGCCAAGGTCCTCACCGGCGGAGAGCGGGTTCAGCTGGGCGGCGACCTGGCCGACGGCTACTACGTCCAGCCGACGATCTTCGCGGGCGATAACCGGATGCGGATCTTCCAGGAGGAGATCTTCGGCCCGGTCGTGTCGGTGACCAGGTTCACCGATATCGACGACGCCGTGAAGATCGCCAACGACACCCTGTACGGCCTGGGTGCCGGCGTCTGGACCCGCGACATGCACGCCGCCTACCACCTGGGCCGCGCCATCCAGGCCGGGCGGGTGTGGACGAACTGCTATCACCTGTACCCGGCGCACGCGGCCTTCGGCGGCTATAAGCAGTCCGGCATCGGCCGTGAGAACCACAAGATGATGCTCGAGCACTACCAGCAGACGAAGAACCTGCTGGTCAGCTACTCGCCGCGCAAGCTCGGGTTCTTCTAGCCGGCCGATGGGCAGCCTCAGCCGGGTGGCGGTCACCCCGGAGGCGGCGGACCTGCTCCGCCGCCTCCGGGCCGAGCACGGTCCGCTGATGTTCCACCAATCGGGCGGCTGCTGCGACGGCAGCTCCCCGATGTGCTACCCGCTCGGCGAGTTCGCCACCGGCCCGTCGGACGTCCTGCTCGGCTCCCTGGACCTCGGGGACGAGCCTGGAGAGGATGAAGGGAATGAAGGGGCGGTGCCGGTGTGGATGTCCGCGGCCCAGTTCGAGTACTGGAGCCACACCCACCTCACCATCGACGTGGTGCCCGGGCGCGGCGGCGGGTTCTCCCTCGAGGCACCCCTGGGCGTCCGCTTCCTCATCCGCTCGCGCATGCTCACCGACGAGGAGATGGCCGGGCTGGGCATGACCCTCTAGATCAGGCCGAGCTTGCTGGCCGCGTATACCGCCTCGGCGCGGCGCCGCGCGCCCAGCTTCTGCATGATGTTGCCGACGTGGAACTTCACGGTGGCCGCCGAGATGTACAGGCGCTGCCCGATCGCGACGTTGCTCAGCCCGCGAGCGAGCAGGGACAGGATCTCCCGCTCCCGGGGCGTGATGTCGCTGGCGGTGGCGCCGGAACGCTGGCTGCCGGCCATCCAGCGGACGACCACTCCGGCGCTACGGGAGTCGAAGGCGCTCTCGCCGCGGTTGACCGCCCTGATCGCCCGGATCAGTTCGGTCAGGTCCACGTCCTTCAGCACGAACCCGCTCGCACCCTGCTTGATGGATTCCAGGATCAGCCACTCATCCGCCGAACTGGTCAGCACGAGCACCCGGCAGCCGGGGTAGCGCTGGGTGATCACGTGGCACAGCGAAAGGCCGTCGCACTCGCTGCCCGCGGTCAGCTTGAGGTCCAGCAGCACGACCCTGGGCCGGGCCCGGTCGAGCATCGCGGTGGCCTGCTGGGCGGACGGCGCCTCGCCGACCACGCGCAGGTCCGGTTCCCTGTCGATCATGGCCCGCAGGCCCTGGCGGACGATCGAGTGATCGTCGATGATGCCGATCTGGATCTCATCCACACGTCTCTCCTCTCATGCTGTCGGGGTCGGCCACGGGCAGCCGGACCTGGACCGCGATCCCGCCCAGGTCGGAACGGTCGGCGCGGAGCGTCCAGCCCATCTCCTCGGCCCGCGCGGCGATGTCGGCCAGGCCCACGTGGTAGCCGCCGCCGGTCCCGGGTACCTCGCCCTGGATGATCTTCCTGAGCGTCTTCGGCTCCCCGCACCCGTCGTCCGCGACGCAGAGGGCGATCGCGCCGTGCCCGTAGCTCAGCCGGATCACCACACGACGCGCCCGCCCGTGCACGGCCGCGTTGAAGACGCACTCGCTGACCACCTGGAAGAGCGACTGGCGGACGGGCGTGGCCAGCGGCACCGGCGGGCCGGTCACCTCGACCCTAATGTCGAGCTGATCCGCGGGATGCCGAGCCTGAAACCGCCGTAGCAGGTCAGGAAGCTCCTCATCGGGAGTGTTCGCCCCCTCGCGCAGGCTCTGCAGCGAGGAGCGCAAGCGCCGCAACGCCGACGCGGTGAGCCGCCTGGCGTCCTCGAGCCTGGCCCGCACCGGGGATTCCGCGGGCATGTCGGCCAGGCACAAGTCGATGGCCAGCCCGGCCGCCAGGACCTCCTGGATGGCTCCGTCGTGCAGTTCCCCGGCCAGGCGACGCCGCTCGTGCGCCGCCACCTGCTGCCGCGCGGCGAGCTGACTGCGATAGGCAGCCTGAGCCAGGCCGAGCGGCGGCCGGAACGACTGGGCAGGTGGCGGGACGGCAGTCTGCGTCATGTGGCCCCTCCTCGACGAGAGGGGGTCATCGTATGACGGCTAAGGTTGGCCGCCGGTAGGTCGGCGCCCGCGGGTGCTGCCGAGAATGTCCAGGTCATGCGGTGTCAGCTCGAGATAGCGCTGGACCGCGGCCGGGTGTGGATCGGACAGCAGCGCATTGCGCACGGCCACCGTGACGAAATGGCCGAATTCGGCGAGCGCCGGGGACTCGGAGCCGGGAAGGAGCTCGCCGCCGTAGCGCTCAACGGCGCCCGCGATGTCGCCCACCCGCAGCCGGTGCAGCACGTCGGTGACATCGCAGCGCACGTCGAGGCCGATCCGGTACGGGCGGGACTCCAGGTGCCCGCCGAGCACGCCGCGCAGCTGCGACATCTCCGCCTTCAGCGTGCCCAGGCTCACCGGCCGGTCGCCGTAGAGCCGCGCGTGCAGCTCGGCCAGGTCGAGCCCGGCGGGATTGAGCGCCAGCAGCGCCAGGATCTCGGTCTGCCGCCTGGTGAGCCGCACGCGTGCGCCGTTCAGCTGGGCGTTGGGCTGGCCGAGCAGCTTGAGTTCCAGCAGCCCGGCGTAGGACCTGGCGCCGTCATGCGCGCCCGCCGGCACGACCGTGGTCGCGCGCACCTCGCGCTCCAGCAGCCGGGCCAGGGCCCCGGCCGTGGCCGGGCCGATCGGGTGGGAGCGGTCCCAGGTGGTGGAGAGGTCGAGCACGCCGAGCTGGCGCCCGGTACCCGGGTCGTGCACCGGTGCCGCCCAGCACACCCAGCCGTGCACACAGCTGGAGAAATGCTCCGCCGAGTACACGGTGGCCGCGCGGTCGAGGCGGAGCGCCAGATCCAGGGCGTTCGTCCCCACGCTGGCCTCGTCCCAGCGGCCTCCCGGGATGAAGTTCACCCTCTCCGCCTTGGACCGCATGACCGCGCCGCCGTAGGTCCACAGGATTCGGGCGGCCGGATCGGTGACCGCCACGACCAGCTCACCGTCGTCGGCCGCCGCCTGCAGCTGTGATTCGAGCTGCCGGACGGCGGCGTTGAGCGGGCTGCCTTCCCACGTGCCCCGCGTCTCGTCGGTATCGGCCAGCGGCGCCTCGTGGACCTCGGGCATGACGTGCTCCGCCGAGCGTTCCCAGCTGGCCACGATCTCGGGCCGCACGCCCGCGCGCTTGGCGCTCGTGGGCCGCTTGTCACAGATCACCGGAATGTGCTGATCCCATGCTCGCGTCAGCTGCGAGCGTCGCTGGTGCAGCTGCGCTCGGGTAAACATGATCAACCTCTGGGAAGCGGGGGATGGCCCGCTGCGGAGTCAGCGAGCATGCGGCATCCTGAACCGGCCGGCCGGGGCGACGTCAGGGCCGAAGGTCCCGGAATTTGCGGGCCCCTGGTCCTGGCCGGCCAGCAGGAACGACGCCGCTTCGGCCGCGAAGCCGTCCGGGTCTTCCCAGAACAGCAGGTGGCCGAGGTCCGGGAAGATCACGAGCCTGGCCCCCGGGATGCGGTCCGCGAGCAGCCTGGCGTTGCGCGGGTCGACCACGGTGTCCGCGGCGCCGTGCAGGACCAGCGTGCGGGCCCGGATGCGCGCCTGCCGCCGCCGGCCGGCGTACCGGGCTCCCGCGGCCGCCTGGGCGACTATGACCTCCTTCGCCACCGGCCGTGAGCTCTGCAGTTCGACCAGGCAGTCGACCAGCTCAGGACGGTGCCGCACGGTGCGGGCGGACAGGGCGTTTTCCGTGTGGCGGCGCAGCGATGCCTCGACCGTCAGGTCGGCGGTCGCGGCGATCAGCCGCACCGACGCGGCGGGCATGGGGTAGGCGAGCGGCCAGCCTGGCGTCGTGCAGGCCAGCACCAGGCCATCGACCCGCTCCGGGCAGGAGATGGCCAGATCCTGGGCCACCATGCCGCCCAGGCTCGCGCCCAGGACGTGGGCCGTGCGGATGCCGGCCGCGTCGAGCACGGCGACGACGTCGCCGGCCATGTCGGCGATTGTGAACGACCCGGTCGGCCGGGCGCTGCTTCCGGTTCCCCGGTTGTCCACCAGCACGAGCCGGAACCGGCGCCCGAGTTTCGGCAGCACCGGTCCCCAGCCGGAGCGGTCGAAGGCCATCCCGTGGATCAGGACCAGCCACGGCCGCCGCCGGTGCATGGTCCCGCGCAGCTCGTAGGCGATCCGCAAGGTACCGCTGCGGGCGTACCGGACCGTGCTCCTCCGACTCTTGGTGCGTATAGCAAGCATCTGCTAACTATAACAAGCAGGGCGCCAGCGCCGCCTTCGCGGCCGGGCAAGGACTGCGATGCGGCCTTATCAGGGCCTTAAGGCCCGGTGGGAAGGGACGTTGGGCGCTGCCGTCGGCCACGAGGCCGCCTAGCGTGGGCCTCGCCGGACCTGGCCCAGGCCTGCGTATCCCGGCCGAACCGGACCGAGGCGGTGAGGAACATGACCCAGGCGAGCAGGGGAGACGCGACCCTCGGCCTGGCCGAGCACGCTGGCTATCTCATCGAAGTGGCGGGCCGCGCGCCGTCGGTGAACAATACCCAGCCGTGGCGGTTCAAGGTCGGCGAGCAGGCGATCGAGCTGTACGCCGACACCGGGCGCCAGCTGCTGGAAGATCCGGCGGGCCGGGAGATGCTCATCAGCTGCGGCGCGGCCCTCTACGGGCTGCGGCTCGGGATCCGCTCGCTGGGCTATCGGCCCGAGGTCGAATTGTTCCCCGGGCCCGCCCTGGCCCGGGTGCGCCCGGGGTATCCGGCGCCCATCACGTCAGATGAGCGGAAGCTGCTCCAGGCGGTACCGCACCGGCATACCCACCGCGGTCCGTTCGAGCCCGGCCCGCTGCCCGCCGGGTTGCTCACGCGCCTGCGGCAGGACGCCGCGGCCGAGGGCGCGACGCTGTACGTCGTCGATACCGAACCCGCATACCGGAAGCTGACGGCGATCCTCGCCACCTGGAGCCGAGTGCAGGACCTCTACCCGACGTCACGGGCCGGGATGCAGTCGCGCACCGAGACAGAGCGGTGGACCCGCGAGGCCGGCAGCCAGGCCAGCGACGGCGTGCCGGCCCATGCCTTCCCAGGCGGGCCGGGCCGCCAGGCCGGGGGACTGCCGCAGCGCGACTTCGACCTGGGCCGGGGCTGGGGCCTGCTGCCCACGGGCGGCCCCCGGGCTCCGGTCACGGCGATCCTGCTGACATCCGGCGATCACCAGGATGACTGGCTTCGCGCCGGCCAGGCCCTGCAGCGGCTGCTTCTCCGCGCCGCGAGCAGCTGGGTCTTCGCCAGCCTGCAGACCCAGCCGCTGCAGGCGCCGGCGACCCGCGGACTGATCCAGGCCCGGCTGGCCCTGCCCGGCTGCCCGCAGATGCTGCTCCAGCTGGGCCTGGCCCGGACCACGCACCCCACCGCCCGCCGGCCCGTGAGCGAGCTGGCCGGGCCAAGGTAGGCCGTAGGTAGGTGACGAAGGTCCCCCGTCGCGGGGGCCACCTGGCCCTGCAGGAGCGAGCCCCCCGGCTGGTCGGCTACCCGGTACCACGCCACGCGCGTGATCCGAGCCCAGTCGATCCGAACCCGGGGAATGCCGATGAGCGTGCTTGAACTGTCCCGATGGCAATTCGGGATCACCACCGTGTACCACTTCATCTTCGTTCCCCTGACCATCGGCCTGTCGCTGGTGGTCGCCTGCATGCAGACCGCCTGGGTGGTCAGGAAGGACGCGGTCTACCTGAGGATGACGAAGTTCTTCGGGAAGATCTTCCTGATCAACTTCGCGGTCGGCGTGGTCACCGGGATCGTGCAGGAGTTTCAGTTCGGCATGAACTGGTCGGCCTACTCGGTGTTCGTGGGCAACGTCTTCGGCGCGCCGCTGGCCATGGAGGCGCTGCTGGCGTTCTTCATGGAGTCGACCTTCATCGGCCTGTGGATCTTCGGCTGGAACAAGCTGTCCCCGCGGCTGCACCTGGCCACGATCTGGCTGGCCGCCATCGGCACCAGCCTGTCGGCCTACTTCATCCTGGCCGCGAACGCCTGGATGCAGCACCCGGTCGGATACCGGGTCGTGCCCGGCAGCCACAAGGTCGAGCTGACCAGCATTTTCGCGGTGCTGACCAACTCCACCGCGATCGCCGCCTGGACCCATGTGTTCTTCGTCTCGTTCATGGTGGCCGGCGCGGTGCTGATCGCGGTCAGCGCGTGGCATATGGCGCGCGAGTCGCAGCTCAGCGTGTTCCGCCGGAGCATGAGGATCGGCCTGGTGCTCGTGCTCGCGGCCGGCATCGCGACCGCGGTCACCGGCGACGTGCAGGCCCGGCTCATGGACTCGCAGCAGCCGATGAAGATGGCCGCCGCCGAGGCGCTGTACAACACCTCGGACGCGGCGTCCTTCTCGCTGATCACCATCGGATCGCTGAACGGCAGCAAGGAAGTCTGGAGCATCCGCGTTCCCTACCTGCTCTCGCTGATCGCCACGCTGAACCCGCACGGCACCGTGCAGGGGATCAACAACGTGGAGCGCGCGTATCAGAAGAAGTACGGCCCGGGCAGCTACAAGCCGGTCGTCCCGGTCACCTACTGGTCGTTCCGCCTCATGGCCGGCTTCGGCACCCTGGCCGCGCTGCTGGCCGCGGCCGGGCTCTGGCTGACCAGGCGCCAGCGCATCCCGCGCAGCCGCTGGTTCTACCGGGCCGCGCTCTGGGGCCTGGCCCTGCCCTACCTGGCCAGCACGATGGGCTGGATCTTCACCGAGATGGGCCGCCAGCCGTGGACGGTGTTCGGCCTGCTGACCACGGCCAAGAGCGTTTCCGCGGGCGTGGCCGCGTCCTCGGTGATCATCTCGATGACCGTGTTCACGCTGCTGTACGCCGCGCTCGCGGCCATTGCGGGATGGCTGACGGTCAGGCACGTGAAGGCCGGCGCCCCGGCCGAACCCGAACGGCCCGCCGCCGAAGAGCCGCTCCCCGTCTTCTCCTACTGAGCAAGGAAGCTGTCATGAACCTCGCCGACTTCTGGTTCATCCTTATCGCGATCCTGTGGGCCGGCTATTTCGTGCTGGAGGGATTCGACTTCGGCGTCGGTATCCTGCTGCCGGTGCTGGGCCGCGACGACACCGAGCGCCGGGTCATGGTCAACACCATCGGCCCGGTCTGGGACGGTAACGAGGTCTGGTTGCTGACCGCCGGGGGAGCCACCTTCGCCGCCTTCCCGCTCTGGTACGCCTCCCTGTTCAGCGGTTTCTACCTCGCCTTGCTGCTCATCCTGGCCGCGCTGATCGTGCGCGGGGTCTGCTTCGAGTTCCGCAGCAAGGTGGACAGCCCTCGCTGGCGGGCCAACTGGGACCGGGCCATCTTCGCCGGATCGGCGCTGCCCGCGCTGCTGTGGGGGGTGGCCTTCGCCAACATCGTGCGCGGGGTCCCGCTCAACGCCGCGCACGTCTACACCGGCAACCTGCTGACCCTGCTCAACTGGTACGGCCTGCTCGGTGGCCTGGTCACGCTGAGCCTGTTCACGTTGCACGGCGCGATCTTCCTCGGCCTGCGCACCACCGGCGAGCTCAGGCAGCGTGCGAAAAGGGCCGCGCTCGGCACCGCCCTCGTCGCCGTGCCGCTGGCGGCCGTCTTCCTCGCCGTGACCCAGTACAGCCACGGCAAGCCCGCCACCGACGTCACCGCCGCCCTGGCCGCCATCGCCCTGATCGGCGGCACGGCCGCGGCGTACCGTGGCCAGGAGGGCTGGGCCTTCACCGGTACCGCGGTCACCCTGGTGCTGGCCGTCGCCACCTTGTTCGGCGACCTGTGGCCGAACGTGCTGCCCTCCAGCACTTCCGCCGCCTACAGCCTGACCGTGGACAACGCTTCGTCGGCCCACTACACGCTGGTGGTGATGAGCTGGGTCGCGCTGATCTTCACTCCGGTCGTGCTCGCCTACCAGAGCTGGACCTACTGGGTCTTCCGCAGGCGGCTGACCAGCTCCGACATCCCTGGTGCCAGGCAGGCACCCGAGACCGGACTGGAAACCGCCGAGTCGGCAGGCGGGCGGGCGTGAAACCACTCGACCCGCGGCTGCTCCGCTACAGCGCCGCGGCCCGCGGCTATCTCGCCGTCACCGTCGCCCTCGGCCTGGCCGCCACCGCCCTGATCCTGCTGCAAGCCGGCCTGCTGGCGTACGTCCTGGCCGCCGCGGCCACCGGGACCGGGGTCAGGCTGCTGGCCGGCCCGCTGGCCACGCTGGCGATCGTGCTGCTGGCCCGGGCCGCGGCCGGCTACGGCGGGGAGGTCACCGCGCTGCGCGCCGCGGCCGCGGTCAAGTCCCAGCTGCGCCGCCTGCTGACGGATCACGTCCTGAAGCTGGGGCCTTCCTGGCTCTGCCAATCACCGGCCGGGCACCGGTCCGGTGAGGTCACCACGCTGGCCACCCGGGGCCTGGACGGGCTCGACCCCTACTTCGCCCGTTACCTGCCCCAGCTCGTGCTGGCCTGCGTGGTGCCGTTCGCCGTGCTGATCAGGGTCGGGCTGGCCGACTGGGTCTCCGCCGCCGTCATCGCCGTCACGCTGCCGCTGATCCCGCTGTTCGCCATCCTGGTCGGGCGGCACACCAAGGCGGTCACCCAGCGGCAGTGGCGGTTGCTGGCCCGGCTCGGCGGCCACTTTCTCGACGTGGTGGAGGGGCTGCCCACGCTCAAGCTGTTCGGCCGGGGCAAGCCGCAGGCCGAGGTGATCGGGAGGGTCACCGGCGAGTACCGGAAGGCCACCATGTCCTCGCTGCGGGTGGCCTTCCTGTCCGGCTTCGTGCTCGAACTGGCGGCCGCGCTGGCCACCGCCCTGGTCGCGGTGGAGGTCGGGCTGCGCCTCCTGGCCGGGAGCATGAGCTACCAGGCCGCGCTGCTGGTGCTGCTGCTCACCCCCGAGGCCTACCTGCCGCTGCGCGCGGTCGGCGCCCAGTTCCACGCCAGCGCCGAGGGTGCCGCCGCGGCCGGGGACGTCTTCGCCATCCTGGACACCCCGCTGCCCGGGCGGGCCGCCAGGCCCGCGCCGCGCCCGGTCGACCTGCGCACGGACACGATCAGGCTGAGCGGAGTCAGCCTGGCCTACCCGGGCCGCGGCCGTGACGCCCTGTCCGGCGTGAACATGACGATCCGGCCCGGTGACCAGATCACCCTGACCGGGCCGAGCGGGGCGGGCAAGAGCTCGCTGCTCGCGCTGCTGCTCCGCTTCGCCGAACCCACCAGCGGGCGGATCGAGGCCGGCGGCGTGGACCTGGCCCGCGTCCCGGCGGAGGAGTGGCGCCGCCAGATCGCCTGGGTCCCGCAGCACCCGCACCTGTTCGCCGCGTCCGTGGCCGGGAACATCGCGCTGGGCGACCCGGCCGCCAGCCGGGAGGCCATCGCGGCGGCCGCGCGGGCCGCGGGAGCGGACGGGTTCATCGAGGCCCTGCCCCGGGGTTACGACACGCAGGTAGGGGAGCGCGGGCTGCGGCTGTCCTCCGGCCAGCGCCAGCAGATCGCGCTCGCCCGCGCGTTCCTGCGCGACGCGCCGCTGCTGCTGCTCGACGAGCCCGCCGCGCACCTGGACGCGGACACCGCGGTCCGGCTCGCCGCCGCGCTGGCGGCGCTGACGGCCGGCCGCACCGTGATCCGGGTCAGCCACGGCCGGCGGCAGGCCGCGGGCCGGGTGTTCGCCCTCGACCAGGGCCGGCTCACGCAACCATCGCTGGCGGTGGTGTCGTGACCGCGATCGCCCCGGTCCGGGGCCGGGACCCGCTGCTCCGCCTGCTCCGGCTCGCTTTCGGGTCCCGGCCGATGCGCCGCGAGCTGATGCTCGCCGTGCTGGCCGGCGCGGGCGCCTGCGGCGCCGGCGTCGCGCTGCTGGCGACCTCGGGCTTCCTGCTGGCCCGCGCCTCGCAGCACCCGGACATCGTGGCCATTTCCGTCGCGGTGGTCCTGGTCCGCGCGCTGTCCGTCGGCCGCGGCGTGCTGCGCTACCTGGAGCGGCTGTTCTCCCACGACGTGGCCTTCCGGGTTCTCGCCGACGTCCGGGTGGCGATCTACCGTAAGCTCGAGCGCCTGGCCCCGGCCGCGTTCCGGTCCGGCGACGTGCTCACCCGGCTGGTCAGCGACGTGGACGCCACCCAGGACCTGTTCATCCGCGGCATCGCGCCGCCGCTGACCGCGGCCCTGGTCGGGGCCGGCGCGACCACCGCGGTCCTGCTGATCCTGGCGCCCGCGGCGGGCGTGCTCGCGGCCGGCCTGCTGGCCGCCGGGGTGCTGGTACCGCTGGCCGCCGCCGCGTCGGCCCGCCGCGCGGCCCGGCGGGCCGCCCCGGCCCGCGGCGAGCTGGGCGCCGCCGTCACCGACCTGCTGAACGGCGCGGCCGAGCTGCACGCGTTCGGCGCGGTCGAGGCCGGCCTGGACCGGGCCCGGGCCGCCGACGCCGAGCTCACCGGGCTGGCCCGGCGCTCGGCCGCGGCCTCCGGCCTGGGCGCCGGCCTCGGCACGGCGGCCTCCGGCCTGACCCTGTGGGGCGTGCTGCTGCTCGGCGTCGCGGCCACCGGAGCCGGGTCGCTGGGCCGGGTGCCGCTGGCCGTGATCACGCTCACCGCGCTGGCCGCGTTCGAGGCGGTCACCGCCCTGCCCGCGGCCGCCCTCCAGCTCGGCCAGGCCAGGAGCGCGGCGGACCGGATCGCGGCGGTGGCCGACACGCCGGACCCGGTCCGCCGCCCGGACCGCCCGTTCCTGCCGCCGGAACGCCCGGTGACCGTCTCGATCAGGGGCGGCACCGTCCGTTATCCGGGGCAGATAACCCCGGCCGTTCGGGGCATCGATCTCGACCTCGAGCCCGGACGGCGGGTCGCCCTGGTCGGCGCGACCGGCGCCGGGAAGTCCACCCTGGCCGCGGTCCTGTTCCGGTTCGCCGACCTGTCCGGCGGCACCGCCCGGCTGAACGGCCGCGACCTGGCCGGCTACGACCCCGACGACGTCCGCGCGGTGATCAGCGGCTGCGCCGCCGACCCGCACATCTTCGACGCCACCATCCGGGACAACCTGCGGCTGGCCCGGCCGGCGGCCAGCGACGCCGAGCTCGCCGCGGCCGCGGACCGGGCCCGGCTGCTGGACTGGATCGGCGCGCTGCCGCGCGGCTGGGACACCCCGGTCGGCACCCGCGGCACCGCGCTGTCCGGCGGCCAGCGGCAGCGGCTCGCGCTGGCCCGCGCGCTGCTGGCCGACCCGGCCCTGCTCGTCCTGGACGAACCCACCGCGCACCTCGACCCGGAGAACCGCCGCGCGCTGACCGCCGATCTGCTGGCCGCCACGGCCGGGCGGAGCACGCTGCTGATCACCCACGACCTGGAGGGCCTGGACCAGGTGGACGAGATCGTGGTGCTCGACCGCGGCCGGGTGGCCGAACGCGGCCCGCACGACCAGCTCATCGGGGCCGGAGGGGTCTACCATCGGCTATGGCAGGCCTTCCGGAAGGTGCGCGGATGAAGCAGAGAGCTGGCGTCGGGACCGACCTGGACGAGGCCCTGGTCCGGGCCGGCCGCTACCTGCGCCGCGGGGAGGTGTCCGCCGACCTGCGCACGCTGGAGGTGACGGGCGGCCGGGAGGCGGACAGCTTCTACCGGGACCGCTGGAGCTATGACAAGGTGGTCCGGTCCACCCACGGGGTGAACTGCACGGGCTCGTGCTCCTGGAAGGTGTACGTCAAGGACGGGATCATCACCTGGGAGGCGCAGCAGACGGACTACCCGTCGGCGGGCCCCGACCGGCCGGACTACGAGCCGCGCGGGTGCCCGCGCGGGGCGGCGTTCTCCTGGTACACCTACTCGCCGACCCGGGTCAGGTACCCCTACGTCCGCGGCGTCCTGCTGGAGATGTTCCGGGAGGCGAAGGCCGCCCATGACGGCGACCCGGTCGCCGCCTGGGCCGAGATCACCGGGAATCCCGGTCTCGCGCGGCGGTACAAGTCGGCCCGCGGGACCGGCGGCTTCGTGCGGGCGAGCTGGGACGAGGCGGTCGAGCTCGCGGCCGCCGCGCACGTGCACACGATCCGCACCTGGGGGCCGGACCGGATCGCCGGCTTCAGCCCGATCCCGGCCATGAGCATGGTCAGCCACGCGGCGGGCGCCCGGTTCCACGCGCTCATCGGGGCGCCGCTGCTGTCGTTCTACGACTGGTACGCCGACCTGCCGGTGGCGTCCCCGCAGGTCTTCGGGGACCAGACGGACGTGCCCGAGTCCGGGGACTGGTGGGACGCCTCCTACCTGATGCTGTGGGGCTCGAACGTGCCGGTGACGCGGACGCCGGACGCGCACTGGATGACCGAGGCTCGCTACCGCGGGCAGAAGGTCGTGGTCTGCTCGCCGGACTACTCGGACGCGGCCAAGTTCGCCGACGAGTGGCTGTCCCCGGCGCCCGGCACGGACGCCGCGCTGGCCATGGCCATGGGGCACGTGATCCTGCGCGAGTTCCTCGTCGACCGCCGGGTGCCCTACTTCGCCGACTACCTGACCCGGTTCACCGACGCGCCGTTTCTTGTGGTCCTCGAGCCGGGGCACGAGGCCTTCCGCCCGGGCAAGTTCCTGACCGCGGACGCGCTGGGCGAGGAGAGCGAGCACGCCGACTTCAAGCCGGCCGTCCTGGACGGCCGGACCGGGCAGCCGGCCGTACCCGGCGGATCGCTCGGGTTCCGGTTCGGCGAACAGGGATTGGGCCGGTGGAACCTGGACCTCGGTGACATCGTGCCGGTCCTGACCCTGCACGCTCCAGAGGCCGAACGGGTCGCGGTTGACCTGCCCCGGTTCGACGCGGACGACGGGACCGCGGGGGAGATCCGCCGCGGCGTGCCGGCCATCCGGATCGCGGGACGCCTGGTCACCACGGTCTTCGACCTGCTGCTGGCCCAGTACGGCGTCGGGAGGGACGGCCTGCCGGGCGAGTGGCCGCGCGACTACGCCGACGCGGGCCAGCCGTGCACCCCGGCCTGGCAGGAAGCCATCACCGGGGTGCCGGCCGCGGCCGCGGAGCGGATCGGCCGGGAGTTCGCGCGGAACGCCGAGGAGTCCCGCGGCCGCTCCATGATCGTCATGGGCGCCGGGACCAACCACTACTTCCACTCCGACACGATCTACCGGGCGTTCCTGGCGCTGCTGGCGATGACCGGCTGCCAGGGCCGCAACGGCGGCGGCTGGGCGCACTACGTGGGTCAGGAGAAGGTGCGCCCGGTCACCGGCCACGCGACGCTGGCGATGTCGCTGGACTGGCAGCGGCCGCCCCGGCAGATGATCGGGACCGCCTACTGGTACCTGGCCACCGACCAGTGGCGCTACGACACGTTCGGCGCCGGCGCGTTCGCGTCGCCGGCCGGCCAGGGCAGGTTCGACGGGCTGACCACGGCGGACCTGCTCGCCCAGTCGGCCCGGCTGGGCTGGATGCCGTCGTACCCGACCTTCAACTGGAACCCGCTGGACCTCGCCGACGCGCTGGAGGCGTCCGGCCAGGAACCCGGCGCGTTCGTGGCCGGGGAGCTCGCCGCCGGCCGGCTCAGGTTCGCCGCCGAGGACCCGGACGCGCCGGAGAACTACCCGCGGGTCCTGACCGTGTGGCGGGCGAACCTGCTCGGCTCGTCGGGCAAGGGCAACGAGTACTTCCTGAAGCACCTGCTCGGCGCGTCCAGCTCGGTCCGCGCCCAGGAGGCGCCGGAAGGCCAGCGCCCGCGCGACGTCACCTGGCGGGCCGACGCGCCCGAGGGCAAGCTGGACCTGCTGCTGGCGCTGGACTTCCGGATGACCTCCACCACGCTGTACGCCGACGTCGTCCTGCCCGCCGCCACCTGGTACGAGAAGCACGACCTGTCCAGCACCGACATGCACCCGTTCGTGCACGCGTTCAACCCGGCCATCAGCCCGCCCTGGCAGACCCGCAGCGACTTCGACGCCTTCGGCGCGCTGGCCCGCGCGTTCTCCGAGCTGGCGGCGACACACCTGGGCCGGCGCCGTGACCTGGTGGCCGTCCCGCTGCTCCACGACACGCCGGACGAGCTGGCCGTGCCGCACGGGATCGTCCGGGACTGGCGGGCCGAAGGGCGCGCGCCGGCGCCGGGCCGGGACTTCCCCAAGCTGGTGCTCGTGGAGCGCGACTACCCGCAGGTCGCGGCCAAGATGGCGGCGCTCGGGCCGCTGACCGAGCGGCTCGGCCTGACCACCAAGGGCGTCACCTTCGAGCCCGGGCGGGCGGTGGAGTACCTCAAGGACAAGAACGGCACGGTCCGCGGCGGGGTCGCGGACGGACGGCCGCGGCTGGACCGCGACGTGCACGCCTGCGAGGCCATCCTGGCCCTGTCCGGGACGACGAACGGCCAGCTCGCGGTCGAGGGCTTCCGCGCGCTGGAGCGGCGGACCGGGACCCGCCTGGCCGACCTGGCCGCCGAGCACGAGGGCAAGCAGATCACGTTCGCGGACACCCAGGCCCGGCCGGTCCCGGTGATCACGTCGCCGGAATGGTCCGGCTCGGAATCCGGGGGGCGGCGCTACTCGGCGTTCGTCATCAACGTCGAGCGTTCCAAGCCGTGGCACACCCTCACCGGCCGCCAGCACTTCTTCCTGGACCACGACTGGATGGCCGAACTCGGCGAGCAGCTGCCGGTGTTCCGGCCGCCGCTGGACATGCGGGCCATGTTCGGCGAGCCGCGGGTCGGCGAGGCCGGCCCGCTCGGGGTCACGGTGCGCTACCTCACGCCGCACTCCAAGTGGTCGATCCACTCGGAGTACCAGGACAACCTGTTCATGCTCTCGCTCTCCCGCGGCGGCCCGACGATCTGGATCTCGCCGCAGGACGCGGACCGGGCCGGGATCGCGGACAACGACTGGATCGAGGCGGTGAACCGCAACGGCGTCGTGGTCGCCCGCGCGATCGTCTCGCACCGGATGCCCGCCGGGACCGTGTACATGTACCACGCGCAGGAACGGGTCATCGACGTGCCGATCGCCGAGACCAGCGGCAGGCGCGGCGGCATCCACAACTCGCTCACCCGGCTGCTGATCAAGCCGAGCCACCTGATCGGCGGCTACGCCCAGCTCAGCTTCGCCTTCAACTACCTCGGCCCGACCGGAAGCCAGCGCGACGAGGTCACCGTGATCCGCCGCCGCAGCCAGGAGGTGCGCTACTGATGCCCCCGGAGCGGAGCGACCGATGAGACCGATGGCGCAGATGGCCATGGTGATGAACCTGGACAAGTGCATCGGCTGCCACACCTGCTCGGTCACCTGCAAGCAGGCGTGGACCAACCGGAGCGGCGTCGAGTACGTCTGGTTCAACAACGTGGAGACCAGGCCCGGGCAGGGGTACCCGCGCGCCTACCAGGACCAGGACCGCTGGCAGGGCGGCTGGACGCTGAACCGGCGCGGGCGGCTGACGCTCCGCGCGGGCGGACGGGTCAAGAAGCTGCTGAACATCTTCGCCAACCCGCTCATGCCCGCGATCACCGACTACTACGAGCCGTGGACCTACGACTACGAGAACCTGATCACCGCGCCGCCCCAGCGGGACAGCCCGGTGGCCAGGCCCAAGTCCCTGATCAGCGGCCAGGACATGAAGGTCTCCTGGTCGGCGAACTGGGACGACGATCTGGGCGGCGGGCCGGCCCTGACGACCGCGGACCCCGTCCTGGCCAGGATCTCCGACGAGGTCCGGCTGGAGTTCGAGCGGACGTTCATGTTCTACCTGCCGCGCATCTGCGAGCACTGCCTGAACCCGGCGTGCGCCGCGTCGTGCCCGTCCGGCGCGATCTACAAGCGCACCGAGGACGGCATCGTGCTGGTGGACCAGGACCGCTGCCGCGGCTGGCGGATGTGCGTGACCGGCTGCCCGTACAAGAAGGTCTACTTCAACCACCGCACCGGCAAGGCGGAGAAGTGCACGTTCTGCTACCCGCGGGTGGAGGTCGGCATCCCCACCGTGTGCGCGGAGACCTGCGTCGGCCGGCTCCGCTACATCGGCCTGGTCCTCTACGACGCCGACCGCGTCCTGGCCGCGGCGTCGGCGGACGAGAAGGACCTCTACGCCGCCCAGCGGGCGGTGTTCCTCGACCCGGCCGACCCGGAGGTGGTCCGGGCGGCGGAGCAGGCGGGCATCCCGTACGACTGGGTCCGGGCCGCGCAGCGCTCGCCGGTATGGGCGCTGATCAGCCGGTTCGAGGTCGCGCTGCCGCTGCACCCGGAGTACCGCACGCTGCCCATGGTCTGGTACATACCGCCGTTGTCGCCGGTGGTGGACGTGCTGCGCGAGGGCGGGCACGACGCCGAGGCGGCACCGAACCTGTTCGGCGCGATCGACGCGCTCCGCATCCCGCTGGGCTACCTGGCCGGGCTGTTCACCGCGGGCGACACCGGCCGGGTCAGGGATGTGCTGGCCCGGCTGGCCGCGATGCGGTCGTTCATGCGCGACGTCAACCTCGGCCGCGAGCCCGACGTCGCGATCCCCGCCGCGGTGGGCATGTCACCCGCGGACGTGGAGGACATGTACCGGCTGCTGGCCCTGGCGAAATACGACGAGCGGTACGTGATCCCGCCGGCCCACCCGGAGCTAGCCGACACCGGGCTCGGCGACGCCGGGCCTGGTGATGTCACAGCGCAGGCCCACCAGCTCGAGGAACTGGCCTGCTCCCTGGACTACGACGGCGGCCCGGGCATGGGCGGATCCGGCCCGTTCGGCGAGTCGTCCGGCGGGCCGGCGCCGGTCGCGGTCGAGAACTTCCACGCCCTGCGGCAGCGGCAGACGTCGGACACCTTCGTCGATCCCGCCGACGGCGCCGAACGCGTCAACCTGCTCAACTGGGACGGCAAGGGCGGCGCCGCCCGGCTGATGCCGCCCCGCCGGGACCAGGACGATGCCCCGTGACTCCGCCTGCTGAAAGGGGCGCGTTCGGCCGCGTCATGCGGGCCGGCTCGCTGGCCCTCGGCTACCCCGACCCTGGATGGCGGCAGCACCTGCCGCTGCTGCAGGCGGCCGCCGGCGCGATCACCGGCCCGGCGCGGACGCACCTGCGGTCGTTCCTCGACGAGATAGCCGGAACGGCTCCCGGACAGCTCCAGCAGGCCTACGTCGAGACGTTCGACCTGCGCCGCCGGTGCTCCCCCTACCTCACCTACTACAGCTGCGGTGACACCCGTAAGCGCGGCATGGCCCTGCTCCAGTTCACCGCCGCCTACCGGGCGGCCGGGTTCGAGCTAGCGAAGGGGGCAGGGGAGGCGGGTGGGGAACTGCCCGACCACCTCGCCGTGCTGTGCGAGTTCACCGCGGCGGCGCCGGAACCGGGGCTGGCCCTGTTCCGCAGGCACCGGGCCGGGCTTGAACTGCTGCGGACCGCCCTGACCGAGGCGCGGGCACCGTGGCGGCACGTCGTGGACGCCGTCCGTTCGGTCCTGCCCGAGCCCGCGCCGCGGGACCTGCGGCGCGCCCTGGACCTGGCCCGCAGCGGGCCGCCCGCCGAAGAGGTCGGGCTCGAGCCGTTCGCCCCGCCCGAGTACATGGGAGGCCGCCGGTGAGCGCCATCCGGTACCGGCTAGCGAGCGCGGGCCCTTGCGGCCCGCGCGAGCGGCCGGTGGCCCGGAGGGCTTACCGGATGGCACGAACCTCGGAGGAGGCACCGTGACTCCGCTCGACGTCGTGCTGTGGATCATCATCCCGTACCTGGCCATCGCGACGTTCGTGCTCGGGCACGTGTGGCGCTACCGGTACGACAAGTTCGGCTGGACGACCCGCTCCAGCCAGCTGTACGAGAGCCGGCTGCTGCGGCTCGGCTCCCCGCTGTTCCACTTCGGCATCCTGCTGGTGATCGCCGGCCACATCTTCGGCATCCTGGTGCCCGAGTCGGCCACCCGCGCGATCGGGATCAGCGAGACCGCCTACCACGCGGTGGCGGTGGCGCTCGGCACGGTCTCCGGGGTGATGACCGTGGCCGGCCTGGCCATCCTGATCTACCGCCGCCGGGTCACCGGGCCGGTGTTCTCCGCCACCACGCGCAACGACAAGGCCATGTACGTGCTGCTCGCCGCCACCATCCTGGCCGGCCTGGCCACCACCGTGCTGGGCAACCTGCTCGGGCACCCGCACGACTACCGGCTGACCGTCGCGCCGTACTTCCGCAGCGTCTTCTACGCCCATCCGGACACCGGCCTGATCGCCGCGGCGCCCGTCGGTTTCCAGATCCACGCGATGCTGGCCTGGGTCCTGTTCGCCGCCTGGCCGTTCACCCGTCTCGTGCACGTGTTCAGCGCCCCGTTCGGCTATCTGACCCGCCCCTACATCGTGTACCGCTCGCGGGGCCTGCCCGCTACGGGCCGCCCCGCGAGACGAGGCTGGGAGCCGGTCAGGCGGCCCGGGGCCTGAACGGCTTGCTCGGGGTGCTGAAGCTGTAGATCATGGCGCAGGCGGCCACGGCGGCCAGGGCCAGCAGCCCCCAGGCGTACGATCCGGTCGCGCCGTAGATGCCGCCCATCACCAGCGGCGGCACGAACCCGCCGAGGCCGCCGGCCGCGCCCACCACGCCGGTCACCGCGCCGACCTGCTGGGCCGGGGCGCGCTGCGCCACCAAGGCGAACACCGCGCCCGCGGCGGCGCCCAGGGCCGCGGCCATGACCAGGAACGCGACGGTGCCCACCGGAGCGAGAGCCGGCGTCAGCGACTGCACGATCGCCGCCACCGCCACCACCGCGAACGCGCCGGTCAGCACCCAGGTGGGCGCCAGGCGGTCGGACAGCCAGCCGCCGACCGGCCGCATCAGCACGGCCAGCAGCACGAAGCCGGCCATCTTGTTCGCGGCGTCGGCCTGGGTGAGCAGGTAGGCGTTCTTCAGGTAGGTCGGCAGGTACACACTGAACGCCACGAACCCGCCGAACCCCACCGCGTAGAGCGCGGCCGCCTGCCAGGTGATCGGCAGCCTGATTGTCGCGGCCAGGCGGGTGAGCGCGGGCTGGCTGGGCACCGGCCGGCCCGGCGCGTCGCGCAGGACCACCGCCGCGACGGCACCGAACACCGCCAGCACGCCGGCCACCACGAGGAACGGCGCGTGAATCCCCATATGGGCGGTCAGCTTGACCGTGGTCAGGGCGCTGATCGCGGTCCCGCCCATGCCCATGCCGAAGATGCCGATCGCCGTCCCGCGCCGCTCGGGCCGGAACCAGGCGTTGACGAACGGCACCCCGACCGCGAACGAGGTGCCGGCGACGCCGAGGAAGAACCCGCCGAGCAGCAGCCCCGTCAGCGACTTGTAGCCGATCAGGCCGAGGAACAGGACCGGGAGGATGGTCGCGAACGAGACGACCGGGAACATCAGCCGCCCGCCGTACTTGTCGGTCAGCGCGCCGACCGGGATGCGGCCGAGCGCGCCCACGATCACCGGGACGGCCACCACCAGGGCCTGCTGGAAGCTGCTCAGCCCCAGGGCCTGCTTGAAGTGCGCGCCGAGCGGCGACAGCAGGGCCCACGCCCAGAAGGTGACCGCGAACCCGACCGCGGCCATGCCGAGCATCACGTACGGCCGGCGGTCGGCCGACTGGCCACCCGCCTCCCGGCGTCGGCTCTGGGTCGTGGTCATGTGATCATCTCCTGGACAGCGGTCGTCAGCACGTCTGTTATCAGTCTCGCTCGTTACCCCTACCCGGCCGAAGGGACCAAAGACCCACCCAGCCGAGTCATTCGCCATGAATTTCCGCCGCGGGACGTAGGTCCCGGACCCCGGCCGGGACCTACGTCCCGGAACCCAGGGCCGGCCGACCCTGGGTTCCCGGGGTAACCGCAGGTCAGATGGCCTGCATGAGCTGCACCCTGTACCTGGCGTGGGACGAGCGGCTGGCCGGCTACGACTTCGGCCCCAGCCACCCGATGGCGCCCACCCGGCTCAAGCTGACCATGGAACTCGCCCGGGCCTTCGGCCTGTTCCGCCTGGACGGGGTCTCGGTCGAGGTCCCGGCCGCGGCCACCCGGGCCGAGCTCGAGCTCTATCACGACCCGGTCTACATCGACGTGGTACGCATGGCCGGAAGCGGCACGCTGCTGGGTCCGGGCCAGCAGGACCTGACCGAGCGCGTGCTGCTCATGCACGGGCTCGGCACCGAGGACGACCCGGTGTTCCCCGGCATGCACGAGGCGGCCGCCATGGTGACCGGGGCCACCCTGGCCGCGGCCCGGGCCGTGTGGACGTCGGCGGCTCAGCACGGGGCGAGCATCGCGGGCGGCCTGCACCACGCCATGGCCGGGAACGCCAGCGGGTTCTGCGTCTACAACGACCCGGCGATCGCGATCGCCTGGATGCTCGGCCAGGGCGCGGAGCGGATCGCCTACCTCGACGTGGACGCCCATCACGGAGACGGCGTCGAGCGCGCGTTCTGGGACGACCCGAGGGTGCTGACCATCGGCCTGCACGAGCATCCGGCCACCCTCTTCCCTGGCACCGGGTACGCGACCGATACCGGCGGCCCGGCCGCGGAGGGTTCGGCGGTCAACGTCGCGCTGCCCGCTCTCACCGGGGACGCCGGCTGGCTGCGGGCCTTCCATGCCGTGGTGCCACCGCTGCTGCGGCAGTTCCGCCCGCAGATACTGGTCAGCCAGCACGGCTGCGACTCGCACCGGGACGACCCGCTGACCAACCTGGAGCTGACCATCGACGCGCAGCGCGCCACGCACGCCGCGATCCACCGGCTCGCCCACACCTGCGCCGGCGGCCGCTGGCTGCTCACCGGCGGCGGCGGTTACGAGCACGTGCACGTGGTACCGAGGAGCTGGACTCACCTGCTGTTCGAGGCGGCGGGCCGGCCGCTCGACCCGGCGGCCGTGACCCCGGGGCTGTGGCGGGAGTACGTGTCGCTGGTGACCAGCCAGGCCGCCCCGGAAACGATGACCGAGGGCGCCCCGGGCACGTTCGCCGACTACGAGGCCGGCCACGACCCGGCCGATCCCCTCGACCAGGCCATCATGTCCACCAGGAAGGCCGTCTTCCCCCTGCACGGCCTCATGCCCTGAGCCCTCCCCTCCGGGCTATACGACGTGGATGTGGCATCCACGTCGCTCCAACGACCTGGATGTGGCATCCACGCCTTATGAATGCGGCGGCGAGACGGTGGGGTCTGTATCACAGGTCGCGGTAGTATGACGGGAGCGCAAACGCCCCAGGGGTTCAGACGAGGCCGGGGCCCATGGCCGCTACGCCCACGATCGGCTCAAGCCATGCGGGGTTGCGCCCTGATCATGTGGCTGTGACGCCCACGCCAGCGAGCTTTGATATGAATGGTGCTGGTGTGACGAAGCTCCGGCTCCGCCGCGCACACAAAACGATGCCGCGTTGCGCCAGAACGGCGTCAACGCGGCATTCACGCGGACCGCAGCGCACGAGCGCGTCAGCTGCGGTCCTCCGGCGGGACGATAAGGACCGGGCAGTGCGCGTGCTGGGTCACCTGGCCGGCCACCGAGCCCATCATCAGCCGGGTGAACCCGCCCACGCCCCGCGAGCCCAGGACGATCATGTCGGCGTCCTTGCCCGCGTTGATTAGTTCCTCCACCGGGAAGCCGTGGACCGCCTTGACCGTGACCGAGTCCGGGCGGGGTCCGGTCAGCCCGGCCAGCACCTCGTCGGTCTCGGCCTGGGCCGCCTTACGGGCATCTTCGGTCCGTTCCGGATCATCCGGGTACATGGCCATGTGGCCGTAGTAACCCCTGATGGCTTCGTGCACGGTGAGTACGGTGAGCGGCACGTGGCGGATCGCCGCCTCCTTCATGGCCTGTTCCAGGGCACGCTGGGAATGACCGGAACCATCCACGCCGACGACAATTCCCGACATCTCAATTCTCCTTACTCCCGTAGCGGACTCCTTCGCCATCGACGTTAGGCCCGTGTAACCCGCGCATAAAGGGTCGTCCGGGCTGGGCGCAAGGGACGTTGGTCCTTATCCAGGGACGGTCGGAGTGCCTACAGTTGAGGTGATGACATAAAGGGTCCGGCGGATATCAGGAGTTACGGTGACTAGTCCGGTGAGTGGCGCAGCTTCGGGCGACGAGGTCAAGCAGCCGATCGCGGTGTTCCTTCTCGACGACCACGAGGTGGTCCGCCGGGGCGTCCGCGACCTGCTCGAGGCCGAGCCGGACATCAAGGTGATCGGCGAGGCCGGCACCGCATCCTCGGCGCTGGCGCGCATTCCCGCGCTGAAGCCGGACGTGGCCGTCCTCGACGTGCGGCTGCCCGACGGCGACGGGGTGTCGGTGTGCCGGGAGATCCGGTCCCGGATGCCCGAGGTGGCCTGCCTGATGCTCACCTCGTTCGGTGATGATGAGGCGCTGTTCGACGCGATCATGGCGGGCGCGGCCGGGTACGTGCTGAAGCAGATCCGCGGCACCGACCTGGTCGGCGCGGTCCGCACCGTGGCGTCGGGGCAGTCGATGCTCGACCCGCGGGCGGCCAGCCAGCTGATGGCCCGGCTGCGGGATCAGTCGGTGCGGCAGGACCCGCTGGCCGGGCTGTCCGCGCAGGAGCGCAAGATCTTGGAGCTGATCGGGGAAGGGCTGACCAACCGGCAGATCGGCGAGCGGATGTTCCTGGCCGAGAAGACGGTGAAGAACTACGTGTCCGCGCTGTTCGCCAAGCTGGGCATGGAGCGCCGCACCCAGGCGGCCGCCTACGCGGTCCGCGTGTTCGGCGACCACCACGACGTCGGCGCCGAACCTCACTACGGTCCCGCCGAGTAGGGACCTTCTTCCCTGTGGGCTCCCGCCGTCCCCCCGGCATCCTGGATGTCATGTACTCCGACGGCTCAGCCCTCCAGCAACTGTCCAGGGCCGAATGCCTCATGCTGATGGCATCGGTGCCCGTGGGCCGGATCATCTATACCCGGCGGGCGCTGCCCGCGGTGGAGCTGGTCAACTTCGCCCTCGACCACGGTGACATCGTGATCAGGACCGACCCCAGCGGCAAGCTCGCCGCCGCCGCCCGCGGCGCCGTGGTCGCGTTCGAGGCCGATCAGCTGGACCTGGCCGGGCGGTCCGGCTGGAGCGTCACCGCCATCGGCCCGTCCCACGAGGTGACCGATCCCGCCGAGATCGACCGGCTGCGGGAAATAGGCCTCGGTTCGTGGGCGCCCGGGGCGCGGGAGCACTTCATCCGCATCTCGCCGCAGCTCATGAACGGCAGGTACCTGCACACGGCCGACTGGCGGCCCGCCGTCGGACTGGAAGCCTGCTCGCCCGCCTTACGGCCGAAGGTCCCGCCACCTGAAGGACCTTGGCATCTGCCCGCCCCGGGCGCACCGCGGTGAGCTGGGATCATGTGCGAGCCGACGACCGCCGACGAGATTGCCGGGTACCTGGTGGCCAAGGCCATCTGGGCCCCCTCGGTGCACAACACCCAGCCGTGGCGGTTCACCGCCGACGGCGGGCCCCAGGTCAGCCTGCACGCCGACGTCGGCCGCCGGCTGGCCGTGGCCGACCCGGACGGCCGCGAGATGATGATCAGCTGCGGCGCCGCGCTGTTCAACGTCCGCCTGGCCCTGCGGATCCTCGGCTACATCCCGGAGACCAGGGTGCTGCCCGATCCGGCCCAGCCGACGCTGGTGGCCCAGGTGTCCTGGCGGGAGCGAGCCGCCGCCGACGAGTTCGAGCGCCGGCTGTCCGGCCACATCCTCACCCGGCGGACCCATCGCGGCGCGTTCGATCCCGAGCCGTTGCCGCCGGACACGCTCGCCGCGCTGCGCGCGGCCGCCGAGCGGGAGGGAGCGGCGCTGCGCATCGTGGCGGACGACGGCCGCCGGGCCGCGCTCGCCAGCGCCGTCCAGACCGCCGAGCACGAGCTGAGCCGCGACGGCGAGCGCCTGCGTGAGCTCGCCCGGTGGACGCCCGCGCCGGGCAGCGCATGCCGCGATGGAGTGCCGGCTACCTCCTACCCGGCGCGGGCCGAGCTCACGCAGCCGTACTTCCCCAGCCGGGATTTCGCCCGCGGCCACGGCTGGGGGATGCCGCCGCTCAGCCCGGCCACGTCGCACCGCGCGGCCGGCGTGGCCGGGCTGCTCACCACGACCGCCGACCGCCCGGCGGACTGGGTGAACGCCGGGCAGGCGCTGCAGCGGATCCTGCTCACCGCCAGCACGTGCGGGGCCGCGGTGGCACTGCACACCCAGCCGCTCGAGCTGCCCTGGCTGCGCGAGTTCATCAGGACGCAGCTCAGCGACGGTGCCTGCCCGCACCTCGTGCTCAGGATCGGGCTGGTCACCCAGGTGGCGGTCAGCGTGCGCCGCGATCCGGGCGACGTCATGTTCCCCATCGGCGGCGACCGTGCCAGCCCCGGCTGAGTCGCGGCCGGGCCAGATTCAGGAGCTGACCAGGGCGGAGTGCTTCGGGCTGCTGGCCGGCGGGCAGCTCGGCCGGGTGGCCGTGACCGATGACCGCGGGCCGGTGGTGTTCCCGGTCAACTACGTCCTCGACCGGCACACCATCGTGTTCCGCACCGAGCCGGGTGCCAAGCTGCACGCGGCCGGCCGGGGCAGCCGGGTCTGCTTCGAGGCGGACGGGACCGACGAGGCCGCGCGCACCGGCTGGAGCGTGATCGTGCGCGGCGAGATCACCGAGGTGACGGACCCGGGTGAGCTCGCCAGGCTGCGCGAGCTGCCGCTGCGGCCGTGGGCGCCGGGCGCCAGGGATCACTACGCCAGGATCCTGCCCGCGGTGCTGACCGGCCGCCGGATCACGGCGGGGTAGACCCCGATGGGAACCGAAATCACCAGGGAGGAGTTCAGCGAGCGCGACTACGCCCGGTTCCGCGAGCGGCTCGAGCAGTGCCTGTCCGACCTGAGGAAGCTGCTCGCCCGGCCCGGCTTCGGCGCCGGCCCGGTCACGATCGGCGCCGAACTCGAAGCGTGCCTGATCGACGCCGCGGCCCGGCCACTGCCGCGGAACCAGGCCGTCCGCGCCCTGCTCGCCGACCCGCGGATCGCTCTCGAGCTCAACCAGTTCAACCTCGAGCTGAATGCCTCGCCGGTGCCGCTGGCGGGACGCCCGTTCACCGCGCTGGCCGGCGAGCTCGGCCAGCTCCTGGCCCGGGCCGGCGCCGCGGCCCGGGCACACCACGGCCGGGTCGCGCTGATCGGCATCCTGCCCACCCTCAGCCTCGCCCACCTTGACCTGGGCATGGTGAGCGACGCGGCCCGCTACCGGGCGCTGGACCGCGGCCTGCGGCGGCTGCACCGGGGCCCGTTCCTCATCCGGGTCACCGGCGAAGAACCGCTGGAGCTGACCACCGAACACGTCACGCTCGAGGGCGCGAACACCTCGTTCCAGCTGCACCTGCGGGTCGCCCCGGCGGACTTCACCAGGATC
>Ga0306920_100001191_pt1 | contig 32216 bp, 24 predicted proteins | sample flu12Cox44000170_FD_204666 | JGI IMG/M metagenome (GOLD analysis project Ga0306920, IMG submission 204666) | Lab enrichment of tropical soil microbial communities from Luquillo Experimental Forest, Puerto Rico - flux4day.12C.oxic.44.000.170 (v2)... | ecosystem: Environmental > Terrestrial >...
TGATGCCGCTGCGACTGTAATGCCGATGGCGTCGCTCGCTCCAGGAGCGGGCGTGCCGGTTGCCGCGGAAAGTGTCGTCTTCGAGGCCACCGGCGGAGGCGCGGTCACCGTCACCGTCAGCGAGCCGGTCGAACCTGCATAGGTCGTATCGCCTGAATAGGCAGCCGCGATGGTGTGAGCGCCTGCGGCTGTCGAAGAGAAGGTGTAGGCGGCAGATCCATTCGTTAGTGTAAGGGATGGAGTTTGCGCGGTTCCATCAATTGCGATGGTCAGTGTCCCGGTCGGTGTTGTCGTGCTCGAGCTTGATGCCGAAGCGACTGTAATGCTGATGGCGTCGCTCGCTCCGGGAGCGGGTGTGCTAGTTGCCGCGGAAAGTGTCGTCTTCGAGGCCACCGGCGAAGGCGCGGTCACCGTCACTGTCAGCGAGCCAGTGGAAGAAGCATAGGTCGAATCACCGGAGTAAGTTGCGGCAATGACATGAGCGCCGGGAGTCGTGGAAGAGAAGGTGTAGGTCGCCGAACCGCTCACGAGCGCAAGAGAGGAGTTCTGCAAGGTTCCGTCGACAACGACAGTTAGTGTGCCCGTCGGTGTGGCGGTGCTTGAGGTCGATCCGGAAGCCACTGTAATTGTGATGGCGTCGCTCGCTCCGGGAGCGGGCGTCATGGTTGCTGGCGAAAATGTCGTTTTCGAAGGTACCAATGACGAAGAAGACCCCGGCCAAGCCGTCATCAAGTTGAACAAGTCCACCGAACCCAAACCTGACGCCTCGTCATAGCCGGTCGTGGCGGGATACTGCGACGCGCCAGCCGTCGAGCAGATGGTTGTCCCTGCAGTGCATTGATTGCCGCCACTGGTGATGTCGTGGAATGCAGAGGCGTAGGTAGCGGAGTTAGCCGCAAGGGCGTAGAGAGTGGAGTTGATAACGCCCTGTCCGGTCGAGTTCAGCTTGTCATTGATAATTGCCAACATACCGGCAAAAATCGGCGCGGCAAAACTCGTGCCGCCGGCGACAGTCAGATTTACATCGCTGCTATCTCGAAACCCGTTCGTGCAACTTCCCGTGACGCCGGTCGAAGTGTCGCTGGAGCAAAAAAGGTACCCGGCGTTGTCGGGAGAGGAGGTCAGCGAAATATCCGGCACGAAACGGAACGTTCCTGACGGAATGCCGGGTACCCCAGTCTGCCAACTGGGTCTAGCTGTGAACGTGCTGACACCTCCGCCGCCTGAAGCGAGCCTTGTGGTGGAATCATCGTTCCACACCTGCTCCGGAATATAGGAGAGCGCGGAGCTGACGACGTCGCTACCGCTGGCCGCCTGCCAATACGTGGTATTTGCGGAGGCCACGTCGGCGGCTGGAAACTCGGTTCCACCCATGGCCGTTACGTACTGACTACTCGCGGGAAAGTCCACCGCCAGGGCCTGTTGCTCGGCGGTGGTAAGACCCGCCTCTCCGTAGCAGTCGGTCGAACCGCTGTCGCCCGACGCCACGGTCACGGACTGGCCTTGACTGGCGGCCTGGGCCAGTATGGCGTTGAGGCTCGAATATCCCGAAGATCCAAGCGCAGTCTCGCAGAGGCCGTAGCTTACACTGATGATCGGCGCCGTCTTGTTGGTCACTGCAAATTGGATAGAGTCGAACACGTTATTGTTCGCATTGTTGCCCACATAAACGAAATAGATTGTCGCGCCACTCGCAATGGTGCTGGTGTATTCCAGGTCCAGATCGGATTCGCTTTCATCGCCGGACTTTATGGTTGCGGCACCTGTGTTAGGAACGAGTACCAGCGTCGGGTCTTTGACGGCGAAACCCGCGGCGGTCTGGAAGTGTTCGATGTCCGACAACGCGACCGCCGACTGGCCAACCACCGCAATCGACTGCCCAGCGCCGTTATAACCAGCCTTATATGCTGGATTGATGTCGTAGATAGTGGCTACGTCCTTGGGCGTCAGAAAATGTTGGCCCGACTGATTGGAGGTGAAATCTGGACTAACGGCGTGGCGTGGACCCCGGAACCTGATGTGGGATTTGGGACGAAACGTCGAAAGATCTGTGACCGTTTGCACCACGGGGGAAAGCGCCGCAGGCAGGCTGACATCTCGCGATGGAGCAAAATGTGTCTCGCCATTCACCCTGTAGTAATGCATTTCAGTGCCGAAGGCCGCTTCGACCTGTTCGACCGTTCCAGAAAAGCTGATGCGGTTCTTGCTGCGCGAAACACTCTCCACTGTAAAGCCGTACTGCTCCAGCCAAGACTGCACCTTGGCGATGTCGGAGTCCGCCAACCCAAAGCGCGCGCCAAAATCGTCGGGGGTCAGCCACTGGTGGTAGAGGGGCGAGGTTGGATCCTGTTGTGCCGTGAGCAGTGTCTGTAAATCGGCCTCTTGCGCCGGGGTTCGGATGAAGGCAATACTGACGCCCTGCAACTTGTTCCCCAACGGTACACGGCCCGCGTCGTCTTCGGTCCTGGCCATCACCGGATGCGTGCCATGAATGGTTGTACGTTCCGCATCGTCAACCGAAGTCGTTATACGTGCAGCGGGCTGCTGCGCCGGCGACGAAATTGCAAAAAGCGAAGAAGCCACCAACCAACCCGCAAATTCGAGCCGCTTGCGCGCCCGAACTCTGAGCAGAGTCTGCATGTGTGCCCTCACCAAAACGACTGATACTCTGCCGGGCGGTATCCACTTTGGTGGATCGAGGTCGCCCGGGTTCACCTCGACCGCTTGGGCGGGCATAACGGCTTTGGTGTACTACGCGTGCTAACGACCGGACTTCCGAACCGCTGGGCACAAGAAGCGGCCGCCAATGGGCCTTGTCAACCGACAATTGGTACAGTGTAACCCAAACTTTCTCAACTTCACCCTGACAATTTGGAAGCGAAAGGCGACTTTCACCCTACCAATGGGCGATGCTTTCGAGCGTGAGGACTTAGGTTTGAGCGAAAAGCAGATTCCCCGAGAGTGTTGCAAGCGTTTGTATTCATTATAAGCGCTGCCGATGGACTCGCTGCCGAAGCCAGCCATTTGGGGGTCTGCGCTTCTGCGCGTACTCCGGGAAGGCCGAGCGGTTTCCGCGGCGGGCTCACTGCAGGAAATACTCACCATCACCGGCGCCTGCTCAGGGACGATTAAACGCGCCTTAGCCGACCTAGTTGTCAATGGCGCGTTACTTCGAGAAGGCGAAAGGCGTCACGCTCGCTATCCTCTCTGCTCTCCCCTGCGTCCGGCCCAACACGTAACCTCGAACGACGGAGGTGCAATGGCGGAAGAGCAGCAGTGCGGGCTCATCCGCAGACGAGTTGATGTAGAATGCACGCCACTCGGGAGCTCCTCGAGACCTAGCAACCTAATTGCAAGCACGGACTGAGAAGGTTTCATCCGTTCAGCGGTTGAGTGGCTCGCAGGCAACTTCTCCGCGAACCGGGCTTCCACGCGGATGAGGAGAGATATCCATGCACGACCAGCAGACAACACTGTATCCGGAAACGAAAACGCGGCGGCTGTGGGAGTGGGTATTATTGGCACTAATCGCGGCGGCGGTGTCCCCGGTCAGCCTCGCGCAATCGCAGAAACCTCTGCTTCTGCGCGATCCTGCTGTGAGCAAGTCGCAGGTAGCCTTCAGCTACGCAGGCAGCATCTGGGTGGCGAATCGCGACGGCAGCAACGTTCACCGCTTGACCACCGGCGGGCACGAGGCGAGACCCTCTTTCTCGCCTGACGGCTCGCTAATTGCGTTCACCGGCGATTACGACGGGACGCACGGAGTGTATGTGGTTCCCGCTGCCGGAGGCGAGCCGCGCCGTCTCACTTATCACCCCGCCGACGCTGATGTTCAGGGATGGACACCAGACGGAAAGCGGATTCTGTTCAGCTCATTACGAACCGCATTCGCGGGTGGCGTGATTCAGCTTTTTACCGTTTCCCTGGAAGGCGGTTTTGCAACTCAGGTTCCCCTGGTCAGAGCTGCGGAAGGTTCCTTTTCTCCCGACGGCGCGCGCATCGCTTACGTGCCCAACCTGCAATGGCAGCGGGCCTGGAAACGCTATCGCGGCGGGCAAACGAAACCCATTTGGATCGCCAGCCTTGGCGACTCCAGCTTGCAGGCTAAAATACCGCGGGATAATTCCAATGACTTCAATCCTATGTGGATTGGCGACACAATTTATTTCCTTTCAGACCGCAACGGCCCGGTGACTGTTTTCTCCTACGATTTGAAGTCGCAGCTGGTCAAACAAATCGTCAAGAACGATGGATTCGATATCAAGTCCGCCTCCGCGACGGCTGATGCCATTGTCTACGAGCAGTTTGGATCGCTGCATTTGCTGGAGGTGAAATCCGGAAACGACCGCGTGCTGGACATCCAGCCGGTAGCCGACCTCGCAGAAGTCCGACCGCACTTCCTGAAAATCGAGCCGAGGAGAATTCGCTCCGCGGATATTTCTCCTACGGGCGCTCGCGCGGTGTTCGGAGTACGGGGAGAGATTTTGACGGTGCCCGCCGAGAAGGGCGACATTCGTAATTTGACCAACACCGCGGACGTGGTGGAGCGCGACCCCGCGTGGTCGCCTGACGGAAAATCGATCGCCTATCTTTCCGATGAGTCCGGCGAATACGCACTGCACATCCGCGACCAGAGCGGCTTCGGGGAAGTTCGCAAGATCAACCTCGGCAGTCCACCAACTTTTTTTTACTCGCCGACGTGGTCTCCGGACTCCAAGAAAATCGCCTACACCGACAAACGACTGAATTATTGGTACGTGGACCTCGATAAGAAAGCGCCGGTAAAAGTGGATACCGACATGTACACGGACCCCGCGCACAGCCTGCAAATGGTTTGGTCGCCAGACAGCCGTTGGATCGCCTACACGAAACAGTTGAAGAGCCATCTGCACGCGGTATTTGCTTACTCGCTCGAGCAGGCCAAGAGCTATCAGCTCACCGACGGCATGAGCGATGCGCTCTATCCGGCTTTCGACAAGGAAGGCAAATATCTGTATTTCACCGCCAGCACGGACGCCGCGCTGAACACCGGCTGGCTGGACATGACCAGCCTGGAACGCCCGGTCACGCGAAGTGCCTACATCATTGTTTTAAAGAAGGATCTTCCTTCGCCGCTCGGGCCGGAGAGCGATGAAGAAAAGGCCAAAGAAGGGGAGAAGGGCGGCAAGGACCAGAAAGGTGACGCGGACAAAGACAAGGGAAAGGACAAATCAAGAGAGGAAAAACCGGCTAACGTCGAGATCGATCTCGAGGCGATCAGCCAACGCATTCTCGCCCTGCCCATTCCCGCGCGCAATTACAATGGACTTTTCGCCGGAAAGGCCGGCGTCCTATTTCTGGGCGAGGGGCCACAAGTCGACCCCATCGACTTTGACGATGGTGGGCCGACGACAAAAATCCATAAGTTCGATTTGAAGACACGCAAGACGGAACAGATTCTCGATGGTGTGACCGGCTTTGACGTGTCTTTTAATGGCGAAAAGATGCTGTACGCCAAGCAGAACCAGTGGTTCATTACCCCGGCGGAGAAGCCTGCCGAAGGGCCTCCGCAGCCGGGCCAAGGCGGGGCGCTGAAACTCGACTCCATGGAGATCTATGTCGCTCCACGTGCCGAGTGGAAGCACATGTACGATCAAGTGTGGCGCGACGAACGCGACTTTCTCTACGACCCCGGCCTGCACGGGCTCAGCCTGGAAGAGGTCAAGAAAAAATACGAACCCTTCCTCGATAACATTTCCACCCGTGATGATTTGAATTACTTGTTCACGGAGATGCTGGGGAACATCACCATTGGCCACATGTTCGTCGGCGGAGGCGATGTTCCCGAACCCAAGCGCGTCAAAACGGGACTTCTTGGCGCGGATTACTCCATGGAGAACGGCCGGTACCGCTTTACGCACATTTATGACGGCGAGAACTGGAATCCCAAGCTTCGCGCGCCGCTCACGCAGCCCGGCGTGAACGTGCATGCGGGAGACTACTTGCTGGCCGTCAATGGCCGGGATGTTCGCCTGCCGGCCGACGTGTACAGCTTCTTCGAAGAAAGCGCCGGCAAACAGGTGATGCTGAGAGTTGGCGCCACGCCGGACGGTAGCGGGTCGCGCGAGGTGACCGTCGTTCCCGTGGACGACGAATCCTCGCTGCGGAATTACGCGTGGATCGAAGGCAATCGCCGGAAAGTGGACGAGCTGACCGGCGGCCGCGTGGCCTACGTGTACTTACCGGATACCTACGCGGGCGGCTACACGAACTTCAACCGCTACTACTTCGCCCAGGTCGGCAAAGACGCGGCCATCATCGATGAACGTTACAACGGAGGCGGTGACATCGCGGACTACATCATTGATTATCTGCGAAGACCGCTGTTGAGTTACTGGAACATGCGCGAAGGCAAAGACATCACCACGCCCATCGAGGCAATTTTTGGACCCAAGGTGATGATTATCAACGAAATGGCGGGCTCTGGCGGCGACGCTTTGCCGTGGATGTTCCGCAAGACCGGCATCGGTCCGCTGGTGGGCAAGCGCACGTGGGGCGGATTGGTGGGACATTACACCAATCCTGGTGACCTGCTGGATGGCGGCTTTACCGGAACGCCCGACCTGGCCTTCTACAACCCAAATGGAACTTGGGACGTGGAAAACCATGGCGTGCCGCCCGATATCGAGACGGAGTTGGATCCTCAGGCCGCGCGTGCCGGACGCGACTCACAATTGGAAAGGGCCGTGGAGGTGGTAATGGATTTGTTGAAGAAGAATCCACCTCCTCCATCACCGCACCATCCGGGGTTTCCGAACTATCAGAAGGCCGGCGCAAACTAGTTTCCGTCGACCGTTTTTTCATGACCTGCGTGGGGACGCACTAAAACGCGTGTCTAAAACACTAGCTTGCGTCACGCGACCCACTGGGCGAACTGGTCACAAAAGAGTCAGTGGATCCAAGTCCACAAGCACGGCGGTCTGAGGAATCTCCTTTGCCTGGCAATACGCCAGCGCACCGTTGAGAAGCTTCGCCAGCACCGAGCGCTTCTGCGACTTCAGCAGAAATTGGAAGCGGTGTTCCCTCTTCAGCCGCGCGAGCGGTGCGGTCGCCGGTCCGAGGATGCGAACCCTCTCCCCGTCATAGGGCGAGAAATATTCCGAGAGTTGACGCGACCAGTGGATAACTCTCTCGAGGCTGGTGTCCCGGACAATCACGTTCGCCAACGAAGTGAATGGCGGGTAAGCCATCATGCGGCGGAACTGCAGCTCTCGTTCGAAAAAAGAAGTGTAGTCCTGCTTGACCGCGTCCTGGATCGCGTAATGCCCGGGATAAAAGGTCTGGATGAGCACCCGGCCGGCGAGTTCACCGCGGCCGGCCCGGCCGGCCACTTGCGTAAGCAACTGAAAGGTGCGCTCGGCGGCGCGAAAGTCCGGCAAGCTGAGCGAGGAGTCGGCGCTGACCACGCCGACCAGTGTCACGCGCTGAAAATCGTGCCCTTTGGCGAGCATTTGCGTGCCGACGAGAATGTCCAGCGCGCCGCCGGCAAACGCCCCGAGGGTTTGCTGATACTGCCGCTTCGTCCGTGCAGTGTCGCGGTCCAGCCTGGCGATCCGGGCGCCCGGAAACTCCTTACGCAGGCGTTCTTCGAGGTGCTCCGAACCCTCGCCAAAAAAATAAATGTATTTCGATTGGCACTTGGGACACAGTTTTGGAATCGCCTGAATGGAACCGCAGTAATGGCATTCGAGGCGGTTGCGCTGCTTGTGATGCGTCATGGAAATGCTGCAATTGACGCATTCGACCGAAGCGCCGCAACTCCGACACAGTACGGACCAGGAGTATCCGCGACGGTTGATCAGCACAAGCGCTTGCGTTCCATTCGAAAGACATTCCTGAAGGCCGGTGTGCAATTTCGAGGAAATGGGACTTGTCTGATGGGTCTGCTGAAATTCCTCGCGCAGATCCACAAGTTCTACGCCTGCAAGAGAGCGGTCTCGGACGCGCGAAGGCAGTGTCAATAATTCGTATTTGCCGTTGCCCGCGTGATGATAACTCTCCATCGAGGGGGTTGCGGAGCCCAGCAGCGCCACGGCATTTTCCATTTTCGCACGCACGATGGCCACGTCCCGTCCGTGATAGCGAGGGGTTTCTTCCTGCTTGTAGCTAGTCTCCTGCTCTTCGTCGACGATAATCAGGCCGACGTTTTCAAGCGGAGCAAAGATTGCGGACCGCGTGCCAACAACGACACGCGCGTCACCCATCCGGACGCGCCACCACTCGCGCGCGCGTTCCTGATCGCTAAGCGCGGAATGCAATACCGCAACGCCTTCGAAGCGCGCGCCAAACCACCAGCGGCACTGCCGGCCAATCCAGAGCGTTAAGGCGATTTCGGGCACGAGGACGATGGCGGCTTTCCCGCGCGCGAGCGTATCCTGCACGGCGCGCAGATACACTTCTGTCTTACCGCTTCCGGTCACGCCGTGAAGCAACTGCACACCGAAAGCGCACAGCTCCAGTCGTGCACGGATTGCTTTTAAGGCGACCTCCTGCTCGGCATTGGGCTGGTGACCCGACGGCGTGTAGCCCGCGTCGAAAGGATCCTCGGCAGGGTCCAGCGGTTCTTCCCAGCTCTCAAGCAAGCCATCGCGCAGCATGCGCTCGATCACAGATCGCGCGACATTCGCAAACCGCAAGAGTTGTGGCAGGGGAAGCGGGCCACGCTCGGTTTCGAGCAACCTGCGGACCCTTGCTTCTTTCTCCGCGAGCGGTTCACCCGCGTCGCCGCCAATGGGCGCCGCCTTCCATGCGATTACCCGCTGCGTCTTTGGCTTTTTCGTCTGGATACTTTCGCGTATTTCGATGAGGCCGAGACGCTGGAGCTTTTGGACGGATGCAACATCGAGTCCCAGCTTCGCCCGCGATTGCAACTGACTTGCGCCTCGCTTCTCTCTCAGCATCGCAAGAAACGTCACCTCCGGCCCCAGCAAACCGTGCGACAGTTCGCCGCCACTCAAGCTTTCCGAGGCCGCGCGTCCGGCCTCGGTCAACACGATCTGCCTCTGCCACTTCAATTCCGTAAGCGGAGGAGCCATGGCCCGAACGACGTCGCCGATAGGTGCGAGGTAGTATTGGGCGATCCAGTTAGCGAGTTCCATGAGTTTCGGCGTAAGAGCAGGACAAATATCGAGCACGCGCGCGATTTCCCGGACCTTTGCGCCTGCCGGAGCGTCTTCCGCGAATTCCATGACAACGCCAACAAGCGAGGTCTTGCGAAATGGCACGAGCACGCGACTGCCGAGCTGCACCTTGCCGCGCATGGGTTCAGGCACCGCGTAGGTGAAAGTCGTTCGCAACGGCAAGGGCAAGGCCACGTTGCAGAGAGAACAATTCATCGCGGCGAGTAGTGTATCAGCAGGGCGTAACGGCAGAAGTGTTAAGTCCTAAGTCGAAGGTTTAGGCGAGAATCGCGTTCTTTGCAGTCGGACCATGTACTCAAGGTATCTGGGATGGTCATTCCCTGGGTCATTTATTTCCGTTACCGCACGCCTACCTGCCGATGAGGAAAATGCCGCCAAAAATTGTGGCCATTCCGGCCCATTGCCAGCGCGAAATGTGTTCGCGCAGAAAAATGGCGGCAAGACCCACGGTAACCGCGCCATAGAGCGAGCCAAGGACGCTAATGATCGCCACTTGTTCCATTTGCATGCCGCGATTGCTCAGTACAAAAGCCAGCGTATCAAATGTGCCCATGCCGAGAGCCATCCAACGCACACTGCCGCGGGGAAGATGCATGGGTTGCGCTGCGGCCAGAATCACCGAGGCCGTCAAGAGGGAGCTTGTCAGGCGGATCATCCATACGGCTTGTACGGCGCCTACCCGCGGAACGATGCGAATTCCAAGGAGCCAAAACAGAAATCCGAATCCGACGGCAGCCACAATCGCCAAGCCAATGCCGCGAGTATTCGCGTTCGCGGGCTGCGCAGAGTTCTCGCCGGGGACGTGTTCTCCGCCGGCGACCACCACCACGCCAAACAAGATAAGAATTACGCCAACAGCGCGCGCAGCGGATAGGTGATCTCCAGCGAGCCAGGAAAGCATCAGGGTCAAGGCGGGATAACTCGCCGAGAGCGGAGCGACCACGGCCATCTTGCCGATTTCAAAAGAACGATACAGGGAGAGCGTGGCCAAGGCGTTGAGAATCCCGGCGAGTAATCCCCAGGCCCACGGCTGCCACCCCGAACCGTCGGCAAGGTGCCCCCAGCCTCCGAGCCAGCGCATGAAGATGGTAAGGAGCAGAAAGCCGGTAAACTGCATATAAAACATGGTGCGGAGGGTGCCGATCCGGTGTGTGGAGAAGCGCGCCACGAAGTCAGCGCCGCCCCAGGTCAGTGCGGTTACCAACCCTAACAGGATGCCCATGATGGTCTAGGCAGGTTTGCCTTTTCTTGCTTGGAGACCGAGGAGCGCCATCACTTTTTGGAGATCCTTCCAGACTTCGCCTTTTGCATTGGGGTTGCGCAGGAGGTAGGCAGGATGGTAGGTGGCCATCAATTTGCTTCCGCGATAGTCGAGCCATTGGCCGCGGAACTGGGAAATCCCACGGGTGGTTCTCAAGAGTGTTTTGGCTGCGACGGCGCCAAGGCAAACAATGACTTTGGGCGAGATGACTTCCAGTTGCCGAAACAAGTAAGGCGAGCAGGTGCTAACTTCGTCGTCTTCGGGCGTGCGATTCTCTGGCGGGCGGCATTTCACCACGTTGCAAATGTAAACGTCTTTGCGCTCGAGTCCCATGGCTTCAATCATCTGCGTGAGAAGTTTTCCGGCGCGCCCCACAAACGGAAGTCCTTGTGCATCTTCGTCCGCCCCCGGCCCCTCTCCGACAAAGACAAGTTCGGCTTTGGCATTGCCGTCGCCAAAGACGATGGTGCGCCGGTGCTTATGCAGCTTACAACGGGTGCACTCGCCCAAATCGTCGCGAACACGCAAGAGCGTGTCGCCCAGGATCTTGTCGGCTGCGTCGAACAGAGAAGGTCCTAGCGCCGCGGGCAAAGGCAGGGGCGGCATTTTTGAAGGAACCGGAGAAACAACCTTTGGCAACCCAGGGCTGCGAGGGCTTTTCGGCAAAATGGGCTCCTGGTATGCGATTTGCGCCTGGGGAAGTGGACCTTCCACTGAATCCGCTGGCTTTTCTTGTTGGAAGTTTGCTTCCGGGCGGCGATCCCGGTAAAAGAGGCGGATGCCCAGATCCTCGTAGAACGCCAACCGCTCTGCCACTTTTCTCCGAAGATTTTCTGGGATTTGTCCGGGCATGGAGATCAGACGTTCGAATGCCGGGCAGCGGGAGAGTGCAGCACCATGCGCAAGCGCAGGGCCTCGTCGAGGACGCGTTGAGCCACTTCGCTCTTGGGCATTTTGGGAAGAGCGAGATCCCGGCCGTCGCGGGAGAAGAGCGTAACTACATTCGTGTCGGAGTCGAAGCCCGCGCCTTCGGCGGTGACATCGTTCGCCACGATCAAATCAGCATTCTTGGAAACGAGCTTTTTTCGCGCATTCTCCGCCACGTGATCGGTTTCCGCTGCGAAACCGACGACAATCTTTTGGTCTTTGTGCGTTGCCACTTCGGCGAGAATGTCGGTGGTCGGTTCGAGAGAAATAGCCAGCGGCGCATTGCCTTTCTTGATTTTCTCCGCGCGAAGCTCAGCCGGCCGGTAGTCTGAGACGGCGGCCGCCAGGACGGCAATCGAAGCCTCGGAAAAACGATCCCCGACAGCCCGACGCATTTCTTCCGCTGTACGCACATCTACACGTTCCACGCCTGCGGGAGTTTCCAAAATGACGGGTCCGCTGATCAGAATCACTTTTGCCCCGCGCTTCGCGGCCGCTTCGGCAACCGCGTAGCCCATCTTACCGGACGAGCGATTGGTGATGTAGCGAACCGGATCGAGGTCTTCGCAAGTCGGGCCGGCGGAAACGAGCACGGTTTCCCCTTCCAGGTCCCGTTGCGCTTTAGTGACTTCGCGAACGGCGCCAAGAATGTCTTCCAGGCCCGCAAGGCGGCCCGGCCCAGTCATGCCACAGGCGAGGTAGCCCTCATGCGGTTCGACGATTTTCACGCCGCGCGCCCGCAGCGTTCCCACATTTTCCCGAGTAGCGGTGTGATTCCACATGTTCACATTCATGGCCGGAGCGATCACCACCGGAGCGGTACAGGCCAGATACAGGGTAGTGAGGAAATCGTCCGCAAGGCCACGCGCGAATTTCGCAATAATGTCTGCCGTAGCCGGGGCCACCAAAAGAAGGTCGGTGCGCTGCGCCACGGCAATGTGTTCAATGGCGCTCTCGAGATTGGCACCTCCACCGGAAGGGTCGCCGAAAAGGTCGGTAACTACTTTTTGTCCGCTCAGCGCGGCAAAGGTAAGGGGGGTTACGAATTCCCGGGCGGAGCGCGTCATCACTACGGAGACGCCATGGCCCTCTTGTTGCAGACGACGCACAAGTTCGGCTGCCTTGTACGCCGCGACCCCGCCGGTGACACCCAGTGTGATTCGCATTTCCGCCTTCCCGCCGGCCGCTACTTCTTTCGCTTGTTGCCGTCCTTGTCCTGGTCGACCGAAGTTGCCTCGGGAACATCAAATTCGAGCAAACCCTGCTCCAGCTCCTCGCAAGCGACTCGCGTAGCTTTCTGCGTCCTGGGGTTTTCAATCAACGGAGGCGCGCCCGCCATAATCTGCCGCGCGCGCCTGGCCGCAAGCACCACGTAGGCAAACTGGCTCTCCGGAGCTTTTGTCTGCACGGTCATCAATTCTTTCCTCCAAACGATGCCAGAAGTTTCTGCACCCGGTCCCGGCGGCGCGTGCTGCTGCAGCGCAAAGCCGTCACAATCGCCTGCGCCTCGCGTCCCGCGCGCTCCACGTCGTCATTTACCACGCAGAAATCATAATACTTGCCAAAAGCGGCGATTTCATCCCGTGCCTTGGCAAGCCGCCGCGCAATCTCTTCATCGGAATCCTGCCCGCGGCTACGCAACCGGTGCTCCAGCTCTTCTCTCGAAGGCGGTAAGATGAAGATGGCCACCGATTCGGGAAGCTTTTCCTTGACCTGCGCCGCTCCTTGAACATCGATCTCGAGCACCAGGTCCAGGCCCCGCTTGCGCGATTCCTCCAGCCACTTCGTCGGCGTCCCGTAGGAATACTTTCCAAAGACTCGGGCGTATTCGAAGAACTCCCCCCGCGCCACCATTCGGTCGAATTCCGCCTCTGAAACAAAATCATAGCATTTCCCACTGGACTCAGTCGCGCGGCGCGGCCTGGTAGTACAGGAGATCGAAGGCATGGTGCCGGGGAGCTCGAGTATCTTTTGCACCAAGGTCGATTTTCCAGAGCCCGAAGGCCCCGAAACAATCAACACCAGCGGCACGTTGCCTGTCTCCGTGCTCATTCGATGTTCTGTACCTGTTCGCGAAGTTTTTCGATCTCCGCCTTGATCTCCAGGGCCAACCCGGTAATCGCCAGGGCCTCGCTTTCCACGCCTGGCGTCTTCGAAAGCATAGTGTTGGCCTCGCGATGCATTTCCTGCAGCAGAAAATCCAGCTTCTTGCCAAGCTCACCCGCACCGTCCAGTAACCTTCGGAACTGTTGCAGGTGGCTGCGGAGGCGGTCCAATTCTTCACTGATGTCGCTGCGTTCAGCAAGCAGAGCCGCCTCCTGCGCCAGACGCGCCTGATCGATGGTGGTTCCGCCCAGCAATTCCTTGAGACGCGTTTCGAGACGCCGCGCAAAGGCCGGACGCAGCGAGGCCGCGAGCCCGCCCACCTGTTCGACCTGCCCGGCGATGCGCGCCAAGCGGTCGCGCAGTTCGGCGACCAGATGCTTGCCTTCCGCCCGGCGCATCTCATCCAGTTTGGAGAGGGCTTCGCGCAGGCAGATTTCGAGCGCCTTCCCCAGCTTTTCCTGGTCGTCCGCTTCCTCCGGGACCGTGCCGTTGACTCCGGCGATCACACCCGGAAGGCGCAGCAAGGAGACCACGTCCATTTTTCCAGCCGCCCGCGTTCCACGCATGAGCGACTCCGCTGCGCGCAGATACGCCTGCGCCAGTTCCTTATTGACTTGAACGGGTGCGGCAGTTCCCGGCTCCGCGTTGACGTAGATTTCCAGATGACCACGGTGAATGCGCTCGCGCACCATTTGGCGCAAGCGCAGGTCATAAAGATCAAAACCTTCCGGCAAGCGCATCTTCAAATCAAGAAACCGGTGATTCACGCTCTTGACAGTCACGCGAACGACCCAACCATGCTTTTCGTGGCGCGCCTGCGCATAGCCGGTCATGGACAGGCACTCGGGATGCTTCGCATTGGTTGTACGCTTTTCGCTCATGAGGGATTGTGCGGGGACTCCAGGTTAGCGGGCGCCGCTTGCGCGGGGGTAAGCATGTCGTCATCGGCAAACTGTAGGTCGTACAGCCGCGCGTAGGTGCCGCCGCGGGCGATCAATTCATTGTGCGTGCCGCATTCGCGAATCTGGCCGTCCTCCAGCACGAGGATCTTGTCGGCGCGCCGGATGGTCGCCAGGCGGTGCGCGATGACAAATGTGGTTCGGCCCACCATCAAATTCGCGAGGGCTTTTTGCACGTAGAGTTCGGATTCCGCATCAAGCTCCGAAGTGGCTTCGTCGAGAATAAGAATTGGAGAATCCTTCAAAATGGCGCGGGCGATGGCAATCCGTTGGCGCTGCCCGCCGCTAAGCCGCGTTCCGCGCTCTCCAATAACCGTATTGTAGCCGTTTGGCAGCGCCAGGATAAAATCCTCGGCCAGCGCGGCTTGGGCGGCGGCAATGACTCTTTCCTTGGGAACGCTGGCGAGTCCGTAGCAAATGTTGTTCCACACCGTGTCGTAAAACAGGATGTTTTCCTGGGTGACCATCGAGATTTGTTCACGCAACGACTTGATCGTGACGTCACGGATATTCACGCCATCAATCCGGATCTCGCCCGAAGTCGCCTGGTAAAACCGCGGCAATAGGTTTACCAGCGTGGTCTTCCCCGCCCCGCTGGAGCCCACCAGCGCAATGACTTCTCCGCACCCCGCCTGGAATCGAATACTTTCCAAAACCGCGCCGGATTCGCTATCGTAGGCAAAGCCCACATTTTCGAAGATAATCTCGCGCGAGAAGGGCGGGAGCGGCTCCGCGCCCGGCACCTCGTTTACCTCTTCCTGCCGGTCGAGATAAGCGAATACCTTCGAGCTCGCGCCCAACGCGGCTTGAAACTGCTGGTAAATGTACCCCATGCGCTTGATGGGCATGTAGGAATTGAACATGGCGTAGATGAAGGCCAGAAAGACGCCCGAGGTCATCAAACCGTGCTTGATCTCATCTCGCGCGTATAACAGCAGCAAGGGAATGATGATGGCTCCCAGCAGGTCCATCAGCGGTCCGGTGGCCGCCGCGGCTCGCACCCAGCGCATGTTCTCCCGCAATAGCCTGCGGGCGGCCTCGCGGAACTTCTTGCTTTCAAACTCCTCCATACCAAACGCCTTGACCACGCGGTTTCCGCTGACGGTTTCCTGGAGAATCTGGCTTAAGTCCCCGAGGCGGGTCTGGCTGTTTTCCGAGGAGCGCCGAATTTTTCCGCCGAACTTGTTGACCGGCAGGACCACCAAAGGAAGCAAGACTGCCGCGCCAAGCGCCATCTTCCAGTTGAGGTACACCATCACGGCAACGAAGACCAGAAATGTGAACCCTTTCTGAAATATGTCTGCCAGATAGTCGCTCAGCACAAGGCGGGCCCTCTCCACGTCATTAATGACTGTAGAGATGACCCGGCCGGTGGGATTGTGCTGAAAAAAGCCAATGGGTTGCCGAATCAGCCGCGCATAGACCTGGTTTCGCAAGTCCGTGACCGCCGCCTGTCCAACGTGTTGGATCTGCGTGGCCCCCAGGTACTCCGCGAGCGCCTTGCAGAAGAAAAGCACAATCAGCGAGATGGAAAAGATTGGCCAAACGTTGTGGAATGGCGGCTGTGGGAAAAAATCGTTCAGGTAAATGACCCGGTGAGTCCCCGGTATGGTACCCAGCGGCAAAAGGGAACTCGTGGCACCCGGGTTCAGGACAAAATCCAGCGCCAATTTGACCATCAATGCAACCAAACCTTCAGCAACCGCCACGAAAGCGACCAAAAGAATTCCCAACGTTAGTCGGATAGAATACGGCCGCACATAGCCAAGCAACCGCTTCAATTGTGGCGGCAACGCCAGAGCCACTTGCCTACTCCTTTCAGTTTCTCCCCAGTTACGCTATTCGCGGCCGACAAGCATGTCAAGTTTCGAGAGCGGCGCGCAGGTACACCCGTGAACGCAGCACCCCGGCTACTTTTCGATGTCGCGGTGCACGACCTTCGCCGAATAGCCGCGTTTCTCCAGCGCCTTTTCGACCGATTCCGCCAGCATCACCGAGCGATGCTTCCCCCCCGTGCATCCGAAAGCGATGGTCAGGTAGCTCTTGCCCTCGTGGATGTAATGCGGAATCAAATAGGTCAGCAGGCTTTCGATCCGGCGCAAGAATTCGCCGGTTTGCGGGAAGGAGCGGATGTACTGGCGGACTTTTGGGTCCGTGCCGTCGTACGGGCGCAAGCGCGGAACAAAATGCGGATTGGGCAGAAAGCGCACATCAAAGACCAGATCCGCATCGGACGGCACGCCGTAGCGATACCCGAAGCTGACCACCGACACCAGCAGGGGTCGCGTGTCGGGATTCTTGAAGCGGGTGGTGACAAAATGACGAAGCTCGTGCACATTGAACTGCGTGGAATCGATGACCACATCAGCCAGCTTTCGTATCGGCTCCATCAGCGCGCGTTCATGGCTTAAACTTTCCCGCACCGAGTAATTCTTTCCGAGCGGATGTGGCCGTCGCGTCTCGCTGTAACGCCTAAGCAACGCGTCTTCGTTCGCCTCGATGAAAACTAGCGTGATGGGATGATCTCTTTTGAGATGTTTCAGCAGTGCCGGCAACTTTTCCAGTTGCAAGCCTTCTCGCGCATCCACAAGCAGTGCCGCTCGCGCAAAGTCGCCTTCGCCCGCAGCGTGAAGTTCCGCAAAGATGGGGATGAGGTCTACGGGAAGGTTATCCACGCAATAGAAGCCCATGTCCTCGAACGCGCGCAGCACGGTGCTTTTTCCTGAGCCCGAAAGACCGGTGAGGATGACGAGTTGGCGCGTGTCCCGTCGGGTTCGCGTGGGCGGCTTCACAGGCGAGCGGCTCAGCTTTTTACACGACGCTGATGAGTGCTGGGGATGCGCATATCCTCGCGGTATTTCGCGACCGTGCGTCGCGTGACGTGGATTCCGGCATCATCCAGTTTCTTGGCGATTTGCTCGTCGGTAAGTGGCTTCGAGGAATCCTCTTCCTCGATCATTTTCTTGACCAGCCGCTTCAGCGTCAGCAGCGACATGCCGCCGCCTTCCGGCCCGTTCACCGATTCGCTGAAGAACGAGCGAAGCTCCAGAACGCCTTGTGGCGTATGCGCGTATTTGCTCGCTACGGCGCGGCTTACCGTGGAGGGGTGCACGCCGACTTCCTCCGCCACTTCCTTGATCATCATGGGCTTGAGCGCGTCAGGGCCTTGATCCAGGAATTCGCCTTGCCGCGCAATAATGGACTGGCACACGCGCAGAATGGTGTGTTTGCGCTGCTCGATGTTTTTCATCAGCTGCACGGCGGCGGTAAAGCGTTCCTTGACGTAGTTGCGCACATCGCGGTCGGCGGCATCCTTGACCAGCAGGCGGCGATATGTTGGACTTAGGCGCAGCTGCGGCATGTCGTCTTCGTTAAGGTACGCCTGCCATTGGCCATCCACTTTGCGGAAGTACACATCCGGCTCGACCAGCCGCGCTTCCGTCTTGTTGTAGCGCAGCCCGGGACGGGGATCGAGTTTCTTGATGACGTCGATCGAGCGCTTTACCACTTCCAGCGGACGGTTCAGCGCTCGCGCAATTTCTTTGAGTTGGTTGGATTGCACTTGCTTGAGATGTTCGGAAACAATTTGCTGTGCCAGAGTGTTCTGAGGATCGAAGGCTTTCAATTGCAGCAAGAGGCACTCGCGCAAATCGCGCGCGCCCACCCCGATCGGATCGAATTCCTGAACCACCGCCAGCGCGTCGTCCAAGTCGTCCTGCGAGTATTTGGCGTTTTCCGTGAGCTCTTCGGGCGAAGCCGTCAGATAGCCGTTCTCATCTAGGTTACCGATGATGTTTTCCGCGACCTGGCGCACCGAGTCGGAGCAAATCGTGACGCTCAATTGCCACTGGAGATGATCGGTCAGACCCGTGGGCGATGAAAGGAACTTTTCGAATGAAGGCCTCTCGGAGACCTCGCGTTCCTGCGACTGGCCTCCGTCGCCACCGGTATCGAGGTATTGGTTAAAGAAGGTGCCGACGTCAAACTCGTCGAAAGGATTCGGTTCCGGCTTCTCCGGAACCTTCTCGGTTTCTTCCTTCAAGAAATTCTCGTCGCTGTAGTTGTCGGCCTGGGTGGGCTCTTCGCTCTGCTCCTCGAGCACCGGGTTGGCGATCATCTCCTGATTGATCATTTCCTTCAGCTCGAGTCGATTCAGCGCCAGAACGCTGACCATCTGGACGAGACCGGGCGTCAGAATCTGCTTCTGCGCCACCTTGAGGTTGAGTTTGAGTCCCTGCCAAGCCATTTACGCCTTCGTCTCTTCGTTCGCTCGAGTCAATTGAGCCGGAAATGATCGCCGAGGTAGACGCGCCGAACTTCGGGATCGGCGCTGAGCTCTTCGGGGCGGCCCTTCCGGAATATTTTCCCACTTTTCAGGATGTATGCGTGATCGGTTACGCTAAGAGTTTCGCGGACGTTATGGTCGGTAATCAGCACGCCAATCCCCGATTTCGCCAAATCTCGGATGATTTCCTGGAGGTCCTTTACCGTAAGAGGGTCGATCCCGGAAAACGGTTCGTCAAGAAGAATAAAAGAAGGCTGCAGCGTGAGGGAGCGGGCAATCTCGAGCCGGCGGCGTTCCCCGCCCGACAGTGTGTAGGCTTTACTCGTCCTCACCGTTTCCAGCCCCATTTGCATGAGCAATTCCTCCAGTCGATCGCGCTGCTGCTCCGGGGTGAGCGGGAGAGTCTCCAGCACCGCGAGCAGATTCTCTTCACTGCTAAGTTGCCGAAATACCGAGGGTTCCTGAGGAAGATAGCTGATTCCGCTGCGGGCCCTAAGATACATGGGCAAGTCGGTGATTTCGTCGCCGTTCAGTAGCACGCGGCCGGAGTCTGGCCGGGCGAGACCGACGAGAATGTAGAACGTTGTCGTCTTTCCTGCGCCGTTCGGGCCGAGCAGCCCGACGACTTCACCCTGACCGATCTCCAGTTCGACGTCGTCAACGACTTTGCGGCCACGATAAGACTTGCTTAACTCGAGGGCCTGGAGCTTCAGCATACCTCGTCATTTCTCGACTCGGTGCTTCGTCAACGTCCGCGAACCTTTCTCTGAGTCCACGATGATCGTATCATCCGCTAAAAAGAAGGTCAATTGACGGCCACTTGTAGTCCCTTCCGACGCGTCAAAAATCGTGGGATTTCCGCCGGTCATAACGAATTTTCCGTCGACCGCGGAGTATTCCCCTCGCTCGGCGGTGGCTTTCCTGGTGCCCTGCACCACAATCACGCCGCCGGTACCGACGGCACGGCTGATTTGTTGGGCACCTGTCGGCAGAGTCCCGGAGGGTGCCGTTCCGCCAGGAGTCGTAGCGCCTTTTTCGCTACGCGTGAAATACAGGTCCATTTGTGGTGCCCGTATTTCTTGCTCGGCCGACTGCGCCACCACGTTCTTTCCCAGATGCGCCCGGTTTTCCGTTTCGTTATAAGTCAGAGTGCCGGCGGTGATGTGCCAGAGCTTTACCTTAGTAGGTGCGCGCTGTTGAACAGTCAGCGCTCGGGCCGGGGTTGCTCCCGGTCCCGGGCTCTGCGGAAATACCGCGCGAACGTTTCCTAAGGCATTCAAGGTCTTCGCATCGCGGAGTAGTTCGATCGAGTCCGCCTCCAACACCGAATCGCCTTGCCACAACCGCGCATGGCCCAGGTAGAGGGCCCTGCCGGTCTTGGAATTTGCACGTAGCATATCCGCCGAGATATTTGCCGGCATCGCCGCCAGCTGCGGGCTTGTGCCTTTCACCGCAAAGTCGCTCGACCGCACGCCGCCGTCCGCACGAATTTCCCCCGAGCTTTGCACAAAAGTAATGCGCGGCGCCCGCGTTTCCGTGGCTGCATCACGGGCAAGCGCGTTCCCTGTCAGCGTTGCCGTTTGGGCGGAGCGGACAAACACGAGGTGGTCCCCCTGGGCGCTTCGGTCGCCTTCCTTTAGCCTTACGTCTCCTTGCAATTCGATCTGCGACCAGTCGCTGCCCCCTAGCAACTGTGCGCTTCCATTCTGAGCGGTTGCCGTCTCGACCGGTTTGCCCGGCAACGCTCGATCCGTTATCACGTTGCCCGAAGCAACAAGGTGATTTGCTTTTCCGTTGGCGTCGAAGGTGAGCTCCAGCTTGTCGGCAGTCAGTTTTGTTTGTGCCAGTCCCGCTTCCGCTGGAGATGCTGAAGTAGCTTGCTGGGGCACAGTGTCGGTCCATTCCAATGTGCCCCTCCCCAGCGTTTCCGCTCGTTCGAGAGCGCTCTGCTCACCCTTCTTTCGCTCGGCAAATTCCACGAGCAGCGCATTGGTTTCGAGCGTTTTCGATTCCCCGGTTTTCCCCATCCTTGACTTCAACTGTACGCCCCCCGTCAGATTCAGGTCCTTCGGCTGATTCAGCCGCGGCCGTAAGTCCATAGAAGCATGGTCAGCGCTGAAATCATCGGCATCCTTTCCGCTCTCTCGGGAACCTTTGACACCGCCTGCGGCCTCCATTCTCGCCAGCCATCCCTCGGGTGTGAAACTGGCGGTAAACGTTTTTCCACTCAAACGCATCTCGTCGTCCTTTTCATGAGACTCCAACTCAGGGTCTTTTCCTTCAGCACCTGCTGTGGCTACCAATCTCTCCGCGCGAAATGCTTTGTCGAGAGACAGCCTGATTTCCCCCGTACGTAGTCGCGCGCTCGCCGTCTGCGCCTCCACCTGCCCGCGAAGATGCACGACTCTGGAGTCGCGTTCGAAATCCGCGGTGCTCGCATTTACACGAACGGGATCACTGACAGTCATCCCCGGAGTCTTGCTCTTTTGCGTGGCGTTGCCAGGAACGAGCAGGAAACTGACATCTCGCAACAGCCGCACCGCCCCTGCTTCCGACCGGTACTCGACGCCAATGGCTTGTCCTTGCCCGTTGGGGAAAACGAATTGCACGGGCTGGTCGGACTTTGCGATTCCGGTCTCGCGATTGAACGTGACCCCGCGGGTCTCCACATGGACTTTTTCTGGGGCCGCTCCGCGATTTTTTTGCACCCGTTCGACATCCGCGGCGCTTTCCAGGTCAAGCTGAACCTTGCCGCTGCACACGATGCTTCGCCCGTCTTTTTCGTACTCGCAACTATGCGTGTGTATGACGTCGTGCCGCTCTCCGGTATTTCCGAAAATCGTGATTTTGACGTCTTCCAGCAGGCTGGCGGCGTTGTCCTTAAAGTTCGTCGCTTTTGACGCCTCTACAGTGAAAAGCTTCTGCGCGCCGAGCCCCTTGGAGAAGGTAAGCTTGCTCTCCTGCCGGGTGACACCCGCGGGCGCCGGCGGCGGGGCTTTCTGCTTTTCGCGATGGGCCACCCACCTGCGGTCCAGGTACACCCCCAGTGTAAGCAACGCCAGCAAGCAGGCCGTGGCGGCCGACCAGCGCGCATACCTGGCCGCTTCGCTTCTCTTCATGGTTTCAGTTAAGCAAAATTTCGGAGTGCTGTATACCAAGGACGCCCAGGCGGGCGCGATTGTCGCCCGGCGCGAACGGCGAAAGCAAATGGGGGATTTTACGCTCTGCCAGCCCGCATTTCTGAAGCTGGCACGGGCCGGTAGCTGGAGCACCGGCAATCGGGGTAATTGCACTTGGCTGGGCCCGTTCTCTTCCGTTGAAAAATTCCCGCATGGATGCTCTTGCCATGACCGCATTTACACAGCTTGATCGAAGTCTGGGCACGCTTCATGGCGCCAGGATTCCTTTCTTGTCGTCGCGTGGCGAAGCCGTGAACGGACAGCATTGTACTGCGAGCGCGATCCCGGCGTGGCACCAAATTCGATCGCAAAAATCCAGTGCTTATAGAAAGGTGAGTCCTCGAGCGAAGAAGCAATTATCCCGCGGATTCCGCGGTTGCGGTATTGGGCAGGATTCCTATATTCGCTGCCGCCACGCTGTCACGGCGGGTGTTTTTCACCAGATACATGGCTTCGTCAGCGAGGTGGAGCAAGCCTTCTTTGGTGCGCGAGTCGACGGGGTAAGAAGCGACGCCTAGGCTGGGCGTCAGACGGATCTTGAGTCCTTCTTTTTCCAGCCAGACGCTCTCGCGGATCAGTTTGTGCAAGCGGCGCGCGACATTGAGCGCATTTTCCTTGGAAGTCTGCGGCAGCAGGAGGACAAATTCGTCTCCTCCATACCGAAACGCAAAATCAATCAATCGGCAGTGCGCCTTCAAGGCGTTCCCGATTTCCGCTAGCAGCCGCGATCCCACCAGGTGCCCATGCGTATCGTTCACCATCTTGAAATGGTCCAGGTCGATAAACACCAGCGAAAACTCGTAGTTGTACCGTTGCGAGCGATAAATCTCCGTCTCCAGGATGAAGCTCATGTGCCGCGCGTTGTACAGCGTGGTGCAATCATCCCGGATGGTCAGGTCGTGAATTTTTTTGACGTGGCGAGCATTTTCCAGCGCGATGGCGGCGAAATCCGAGAGCGCTTCGAGCAGTTTCAGGTCTCGCGGATCGAACCCGCGCGGCCCGACGCAATTGATCAGCTCGATTACGCCCAGGCAGGTGTCGCGGAAACGAACTGGCACGGCAACAATGGACTGCGTCTCGGTCTTGGTCTTTTCGTCAACTTTAGAGAAGAACCGCGTGTCTTTCGAGGTATCGGGCACAACCACCGTTTCGCCGTGCTGCGCCACCCAGCCCGCAATGCCTTGACCCATCTTGATGCGTACATCTCGCAGCGCTTGCGAGGCCTTCCCAACCGCCAGCTCGAAATACAGTTCCTGTTTGTCTTCGTCCAGAAGCAGTAATGACCAGTTATCCGGCCGCAGGAATTCGTCGATCTTCTCCATGATCGTCCGGAGAACCTGGTCGAGCTGCAATGACGATGTGAGCGCCTTCCCCAGTTCTTGGAAGACCGCTACTTCACCTTTTTCGCGTTCAGACGACGTCGCAACGTTCCGTCGCCTTTCTACCGCCGGAAACTGTTTTACTTCTTCCACGCGTCAGTGCGCCCTGCCCTTTGTGGTTTTACGGCCCTTCCCTGTCTTATCCTCGTGCACACTCACGGCGCCGTGGCCCGCAAGGCCAGTTCAGGTCCCAAAAACATGTCAACCCCGTGCGCCAAAAAGGGGCGAATCCACATCAGTATAGGCCCCCGCTAAAAACGGACGCAATACGCTTGTGGTACAGGAGTTGCCATTTCGCCATCTTCGCAGCATGCTTCAGGGTCCTCTGTTTCCACACACCCCCAACTCCTTCATTTGACAGTACCTTCTCGCCCCGCCTATAGTCCGTCAGAGGCGCTTGCGCTGCTCCCGCCGCGCGCCCACTTTTTTGCGAGGAACAGGTCGCTTCTATGGCCAGGGGAAAATTCGGCGAACGCCTGAAGCGCGAGCGGGAACTCCGTGAAGTCTCCCTGGATGAGCTCAGCAAGGCCACGCGCATCAGCAACCGCTTCCTCCTGGCTCTGGAAAACGAAGACTGGGCAAAACTCCCCGGCGGGGTCTTTGGTCATGGCTTCGTGCGCAGTATTGCGCGTTATCTCGGCCTCGCCGAAGAGGCGCTCCTCGGCGAATACGACTCGGCCCGCGCCGAGAATCTACCGTCCCCTCCCAAGCCGCAGGAGCCCGCTCCCTCTCCCCCCAAGTGGATTCCCGCGGCGGTCGTTGTGGGGAGCCTCCTCCTGCTGGTTTTAATTCTCTATGCGGGTTGGTACGGACGGCGCCGCAGCGGTGCTCATCCCGCTGCGCAGCAACCCCCTGTCGAGGTGGCTCCTCCTGCCGATGTACCCCTGGAGCTCTCGCTTTCCGCCTCTGGGCCGACGCATGTTCGGGTCATTGCCGATGATCACCTCCTTTTCGACGCTGGAGTGTACGCCGGCGAAACCTTGCATTTCACCGCGAAGCGCCAGTTCGACATTAGCGCGACGAACTCCGCGGTCGTGTTGCTGCAATTGAACGGCAGACCAATGGCGCCCCTCGGTGCGCCGGGAACGTTCGGTAGAATGGTATATACCCACAAGGACTTGAGGCAGATAACCGGTGGAGACTCTAAGCCCTGAAGTTGTGGAAGACCTTCGGCGCGGCCGCGCCACGCGTGAGCGCAAACTTGCGGTCTGCACCGGCGGTGCGCATCTCGAGCCTGCGGATCGCGCAGAGATTCTTGCCGTCCTCGCCGGCGACCCTGACGAAATGATCGCCACTCGCGCCGGTGAGGCCATCCTCTCCGTAACCACGGAATCTTTCGTCGAGGCTATCAAGCGGGAAAACGCTTTGCCAGCTCTTTTTGCCTATGCCTCACGGAATCTGGCCGAGAAGCCCGGAATCTGTGACGCGCTGGCCGAGAACAAGAATTGCCCCGCCGAGCATCTTGTTCAGCTCGCGCGCCACCTCTCAAGTGTCGCAACGCAAGCCTTAATCGAGGACCTCGACCGCGTTAGCACCTCCCCCGCGCTCGCCGCTGCTCTCGAGCATTCCCTCTCGCTGACGCCCGAGCAGAGAAATCAGCTTCGCGAACTTCACTTGCCGGGCCATCCCATCGACGAAGCTGCCCTGGCCGACGCCGCTGCCGCCGCGGAACCCGACGCCGAGCGCCGACAAACCCTGATCCAGCGCATCGCCAAAATGACGGTTGCCCAGCGCGTGCAATATGCCATTAAAGGCGGATCCGACGCCCGGCGCACGCTCATCCGCGACGCCAACAAGGTCGTCCAGCGGGCCGTCTTGCAGTCCCCACGGCTGACGGATCAGGAAGTCGAAGCCTTCGCATCCATGTCCAGCCTCACCGATGAGGTTCTCCGGCTGATTGCAGGCAATCGCGCGTTTCGCAAAAACTACGTAGTTGTGCGCAATCTCATCAACAATCCCAAAACTCCTCTGGACGTAACCCTGCACATGTTGCCGATGCTGAATCCGCAAGACCTCAAGCGTCTTACAACCAACAAAAATGTTCCCGAAACGCTGCGCACAACGGCCTTCAAGCTTCAGCGCACGCGAGCCGAACAGAAGAAGTAATTGGTCCTCCATTTCTGCAAGGAAATCTCCAGGCGTTTTTCCTGGAACCTCGGCGATCCACCGCCGCACTCCGGTTCTTTCCGAGCGTCGATCCGAGTAGCCTCGATCATCCCCTTCGGCTTACAATCGGAAAGCAATCAGGAGGTTTCCGGTGCGTCTTTTCCGACAGCTTCGCTCTCCCAGCTTTGCTTTTGTCGCGTCGCTGATCTTTGTGTTCGCCACTGCGATCAGCTCATTCCCCGTAAACACCGCGAGCGGGGACGAAAAACAATCCGCCGATCCTTGGCCCGCTTCGCAGACGATCGAGCCTGCTCAGCTTGCCAAAATGCTCATCGACAAGTCTTTGTCGGTTCCGACGGTGGTTTTTGTCGGCTTTCGTTCCCTTTATGTTGGCGGACACGTGCCGGACGCGGATTTCCACGGCACCGCTTCTACCGAACAGGGCCTCGCGGAGTTGAAGGCCTGGGCGGCCACCGTACCTCGCTCAACCGATCTGGTCATCTACTGCGGCTGCTGTCCGTTCGATAAGTGCCCCAACATTCGCCCCGCGTACACTGCGCTTACCGGTATGGGCTTCAAGAAGCTCCGCGTGCTGACCATCCCCACGAGTTTTGCCGCCGATTGGGCCGGCAAGGGCTACCCCATGCAGAAGGGCATGTAGTGAACGACTCTTCGACTGAGGTTTTAGGCGTTGCTTGCTAAACCGCAAGCTTCGGATGCTGCAGATGAAATCCGGTGGCCTCTTGGTACGCCCGCGCAAACGCGAGTAATGCAGCTTCGCCATACAATTTCCCGAGGAACGTCAAACTCGTCGGCGTTCCGGCGCCGCCGGAATTTTGAAAATCGCTGGGATCCTCAGACGCTGGCTTCGGCGCGTCCTCTCCGCGCAACCCATTTGGCAAGATCACCGATGGGTGGCCAGTCAGGTTCGTGATCACCAGCTGCGAGCCTCCGTTCGTCGGCGCCACGATTACGTCCAGGTCTTCAAACACTTTCGACATCGCGTCCATTAACAGCTTTCGTGCACGCGCCGCCTGGATGTACTCCACCGCAGGGATGAACCGCGCCGCGCGAAACGTGTTCGGCCAGTCGTAGTCTTTCTGCGAAGTCAGAAGCTTGTCTCTTCCCGTGCGAGTCAGCTCATCAAACGCCGCCGCCGCCTCTGCCGTCAGCATCACCGTGATCGCGCTGTAGGGAAATTTCGGCAGCTCCACCGGAATCAAGTTCACGCCCATCTCGCGCAGTTTCACGAGCGCCGCGTCACTATATTTTCGGTCGTACTCCGCGCGTGCCCGCGCGAATTCTCGCCGCTTTCTTTGTTCTTCGCGCTTCCTCTGCTCCTCGGGTGTCTTCGCCGGCTCTTCTTTCTCTTCCTGCGCTGGCTCGGGCTTTCGTTCGAAATCCGCCTTCAAATAGCCGACGCGCAACTTCCGCCAATCCAGATTTGCGTCCCAGTTAAAGGCGGCTGGCTGCACGGCGCGATCCTTCCCGTCTCTGCCGTAAATCGCATCCAGCACCAGCGCGCAATCTTCCACGGACCGGCAAATTGGTCCCAGCTTGTCCATGCTCCAGGAAAGTGCCATGGCCCCCGTTCGCGGCACCAGCCCGAAGGTTGGCCGCAGGCCCGTGCACCCGCAGCGCGTCGAAGGCGACGAAATCGACCCCAGCGTCTCCGATCCAATGCTAAACGCCACGCACCCTGCCGCCGTAGCTGACGCCGGCCCCGCCGACGACCCGCTCGATCCCTGATTTGTGTTCCACGGATTCCGGGTCACCCCGCCGAACCACACATCTCCCTGCGCCAGCGCTCCGAGCGTCAATTTCGCGACGAGCACCGCGCCTGCCTCATCGAGGCGCTTCACCACCGTGGCGTCCTCATCCATCATCTGATTCTCGAATCCGCCCGCACCCCACGTTGTGCGATAACCCTTCGTCGCCAGCAAGTCTTTTGCTCCCCAGGGCAGTCCGTGCAGCGGCCCGCGGTATTTGCCCGCCGCGATTTCCGCATCCGCTTTCTTCGCCTGCGCCAACGCCCGCTCTTCGGTCAGCGTCACCACAAACTTCAGCGTCGGGTCATATTTCTTCAGTCTCTGCAAATACATTTGCGTCAGCGCCACCGATGAAATCTTCTTCACTCGCACCAGTTCCCCTAGCTCCCTCGCGCTCGCAAACGCCAACTCCTCGAGTCTCTGCGGTGCTCCCGTCGCCACGTTCGGCGCTTTTGAAATCCGCATTGCTTTGCGCTCGGTCTCGAACCTCGTTCCCGGCAGCACCGGGTCAAATACCAGCGCCGGGTCTACAGGATTAGGTATGTGCAGCTTCGAAATCTCTTCGTAGCCTTTGGCATGATCGTTCAGGTCGGCGAGCATCATTTCCTTGTATTCATCCGCTATGGACACATCCGCGATGCGCGCGGCGTTATCGATCATCTCTTTCGTAATTTTCGTCGCGCCTTGTGTTTGCGCCTGGGCCCACAGCACTCCCGGAAACAATGTTCCCGCCAAACCCATCCCCGTGCAGGTGTTCATGAAATTTCGCCGATCCAGCATCTTCATCCTCCACACCTGCCACTCTTGCGCGCGCGTAACATACCACATCACGCGCCTCCCTACGGCCTCATGGAAAAAGCGGACGGCACTCCCTGCGGCATTGCCTCGTTGGCGGATTGCGTTCTTTGCTCACGCGTATGGAATCCCGTATCATGGCTTTACCTTGAAAGGAGTTGCGATGAAACGCTTCGTAACGCTTTTCGTATTCTCCCCTCTCTCGCTCTTCGTCTTCGCTTTCCCTCCGACGGCCGCTGTCGAAGCCAGCGCATCTGCCGGGCAAGACACGATCCTCAAGGCCCTCGACATCACTCCGAAACTTTTTCCCGAACACGTCTTTTTCCGCGGTCAAGTCGCCGCGGCGCAACTCCGCAACGCTGGCGGCGTGCATTTTGCCGACGACTTCTACGTCCTGGCGTGTCTCGTGGACAATTCCGGCTACTCCACAGCCATTAAGGAGAAATACCAAGGGTATTTGCTCACCGAAGTGAATCTGGAAATCGCGGGCCAGAGTCTGAAGCCCGGTGCCTACGGCTTCGGTTTTGTGGGTGGGAAATTCATCTTGATGGACCTCGCCTCCAATAGCCTCATCGAAGCCGCCGGGCAACGCGACGGCGAAATGAAGCGCCCCGTCCCCCTTCAAGTCTTGGCCTCCTCTAACGCCGGCAGCTATCGCCTTTACGTGGGCCGCGACTACATCGAATTCCGCCGCGCCAGCTGATTCGCTTCGTCCTCCTGACGCTTGACTACGGGCCAGGGCGTCAGCTTCAGCGCGAGAGCTCTCGAACCAGCGCGCCGGAAGTGCTCAAGCGAACTGTTTTGCCAAAAGAAAACCCGGGCTGATCTTTTCCGCAGCCCGGGGCTTTGTTCCCAAACTCTGAACTCACGCTCTTGCCTGCTAATCCTTGTCGTACTTCAGGCATTCCTCCAATTGCCGGATCGCTTCATCGGTGGCCTTCAACGCCTCGACGCGATGTCCTCCAAAATCATGCGCGGCGTGTTCCATATGTTCCTTGGCGCGGCGCAAGGCGGCGAGCGCCTCGCGGATTTGCGGATGTGGTTCTGCGGGTGTGGCTGCCGCCGGCGTCGCTGGCAGCGCATTCGCCGCCGGAGTTGCCGGAACATTCGCTTTATGCGGCGCCGCAGGCGTCGAGGAAAGGAAAGCAAAGGCTAGAACCAGGGATACAACTGCCAGAATACCGACGATTCTTACTCTCATGAACCGCTCCTCCTTGTCCGATTTCGGCTCGGATCGCCGTGATTTGCCCCATTCCCCGTCTGCCTGACGTCGCCCATCACGACGCTGGAGAGCGACCGCCATGCTGTATGGAAGCGAAACCGCACTTCTCAGGTTGTGGGTTTCCTGAGGTCTTACCGTTTTAAAGCATCTTCAGACGCAGGAAAGAGGATAATTTCTGCCTGCTGCGCAAGAGTGACTACCCCTGCTTTCGCCCCGCACCGTTTCCAGGAGGACGCAGGCAACCAACAAGATCTAAATCAATTTAGGATTCCGCAATGGTGCTTTGATTGAGGGGCGATGAATTCTTCTTGCCGGGACTCCGCGCCGGCCTCTGGGGTCCTCTTCGCAACCAACGTGCGCCAGAAGCAATGCATACCGCGAATTTTGCCCCAGAGATGGAAATCAAACGGCCGGCTGGTGGCGAAAAATGTGCTGCGGATTTTTTCCGCCATTTTTCCCGCACGCGCAAAGCCCACGCGGATTTCATCCTTTACATTGCGCAGGCCGGGACAGGGTTTTGGACGAGCTTTTTTGCCTTGGCATCCCCTCCTGCCGCGTCATACCATACCGCCTACCTCTTCCCTACCAACCATCACAAGGAGACATTTATGCACATGCACAGCTTGAATTGGCTTGCCATCCTGGTGGCCGCCATTGCCTCAATAATTCTCGGCTTCGTCTGGTACTCGCCCTTGCTCTTCGCCAGGCCCTGGACCCGCGAGATGGGGTACGACCTGAACGACAAAGCCAAAATGGATGAAATGCGCAAGCGCGCTGGCCCGGCCTACGCCGGCTCCTTCGTCGCCGCCCTGCTCGCGGCCTTCACCCTGGCTCTCATTCTTCATGGCATGCGTGCGGAGTCTCTCCATTTCGGCCTGATGGCCAGCTTTCACATCTGGCTCGGCTTCGTGGCCACCGTGCAATTCACCGGCGCTCTGTTTGCCAGGCAAAGCATGAAACTCTTCGCCATCAATACCGGCTACCAACTGGTCTGCTATCTGGTGATGGGCACGATCCTGGTCCTCTGGAAATAGCCGGTCCTATCCTCCTCTGCCTAGGCTCGGGCCTTGTTGAGAGGCCTTCGCCGGCAGTGTCGTTGCGGGAGTACAATTACCGGGTTGTGGGAGGACTGCCATGTCAATGCGCATCCGCGTATTGCTGACCGGAGTTCTGCTCTTAACTGCTGTTACTGTCTCCGCCGGCAAGAAAGAGAATCTGTTGCCGGCCACCGTCCTCAAGGCGCGCACCGTTTTAGTGCTCATCGATCCTGATGCAGGCATTTCCGCCTCGGATCCGGCTGCCAACAAAACAGCCCGCGACGATGTCGAGAAGGCCATTATGAAGTGGGGCCGGTTTCTGCCCGTTCTCGACGGGCAGAAACCCGACCTGGTCATTGTTGTTCGCAAAGGCCAGGGGAAACTCGCGCAGCCCACGATTGGCGGCGTGCCAAACGACAACGATCGTCCGGTAGTGCTACAACCTACGGACAATGGCATCCGCCTCGGAGGACAGCGAGGCCGTCCGCCCGACGCCACGCAAGGCCCGCCGCCCGACACCAGACCTCATCCCAAGCTCGAGGCTGGCCCTCGGGAAGACATGTTTGTTCTTTATGCCGGAGGCGTGGACTATCCGCTGGACCGTCCGCCGATTTGGCGCTATGTCGCCAAGAACGCGCTGCGCTCCCCTGACGTCCCTGCGGTTGCGGAATTCCGCAAACTTCTCGACGAAACCGAAAAACAACTAAAGAGCAAGCCGTAGCCGTCGGACACATTTCGGATTCTTGCACCCAGCTTGCCTGTGCGGTGCTCCTCTAGCTCCTGCCAATGCCTTGCACATTGACTCGCTTGGGGAGCATACTCCCCCCGGTTCCCTCCTTTCGCCGTGGGGCTCCCGTCTGCCTTTCTGTGAGGTTTTTTATGAACCTCGAACGTTCTGCGATCTTATCGGCCGCGCCAGGACCAGCCAAGGCCGCATCCGCTCGACCTTCGGCGCAATCCACGGAGACGCCTTCCGCTACCCCCGCATCCGTTCCCGCGGCCCCGGCTCAGTCACAACCGGCTCCGCCCCCAAGAATCACCAAATACACACTTCCTCCCGATCGCTACCAAAGGCTCACCATCTCGCCAAGATTCATTTTCGGCTCACGCTTATCAGTTTCGTCTACGGCTTGCTGGTGCTCTGGCTCCTCCTGCGCTGGAAGCTCTCGGCCAAATATCGCACCCTAGCCGAAAACAGATTCTCCAAGCGCTTTCTCCAGGCCCTCGTCTTTTCTCCGCTCATAATCCTCACGATCGATGTCCTTGAGCTGCCCACCGGCATCTACGAAAACTGGGTTTCGCGACAGTACGGCCTTTCCGTGCAGGGCTGGGGCTCGTGGTTTTGGGACTGGACCAAAGGTGAGCTCATTAGCGTCATTCTGGGGATAATTTTGATCTGGCTGCTCGATTCCGTTATTCGCAAATCCCCGCGGCGCTGGTGGTTTTACTTTTGGCTCGTGTCGCTGCCGATCCTGCTGCTCGTTTTCTTTCTCCAGCCGCTCGTCATCGATCCTCTGTTCCACAAGTTCGATCCGCTCGCGCAAAAAGATCCCGCGCTTACCGCCAGCCTCGAAAGACTAGTCCAGCGAGCCGGAGAAAACATTCCGCCCGAGCGCATGTTCTGGATGAACGCCAGCGAGAAAACCACGGCGGTCGACGCCTAGGTTACTGGCTTTGGGGCCTCCAAACGTATCGTGGTGCTCGACACCACCATCGCCAAAGCCACTACGCCTGAAATCGTCTTTGTCGCTGGCCACGAGATGGGCCATTACGTCCTGGGGCACGTACCCAAGAGCCTGGCCTTTTTTGCCGTTCTGCTTCTCGTGTTTTTTTATCTTGCTTACCGCTCCATCGGCTGGGTCCTAGCACGTTGGGGCGCGCGGTGGGAGGTTCGCGGCGTCGACGATTGGGCATCATTGCCCGCCTTGCTTATCCTGCTCTCGATTTTCTTCTTTATTGCCAATCCCATCGGCAGCGCTTTCAGCCGCTACCAGGAACATCAAGCGGATCAA
>Ga0306920_100001192_pt1 | contig 32197 bp, 23 predicted proteins | sample flu12Cox44000170_FD_204666 | JGI IMG/M metagenome (GOLD analysis project Ga0306920, IMG submission 204666) | Lab enrichment of tropical soil microbial communities from Luquillo Experimental Forest, Puerto Rico - flux4day.12C.oxic.44.000.170 (v2)... | ecosystem: Environmental > Terrestrial >...
CGTGGCGCGCTTCGGCGGGCCGCGTGTCGGAGGCCGTGCGTTCGCAGGCCGCAGTTTCGCCGGGCGTTCGTTGGCGTCGCCGCGCGGCATCGCGACCGCGCGGTTCGCGGGCGCCGGCGGCCGCTTTACCGTCGCCTCGGCGCGCACGCTCGCGGGGCCCGGGATACGCGCCGCCAGCTTGGGCGGCCGCGGTGTGTTCGCCAACCGCGCCATCGCCAACGTGGCGTGGCGATCGCAGTTCGCGTCGGCGCGATTCCACGGCCGATTCTTCGGGTCGCGCTGGTGGCCCTGGTGGTGGGGCGGGCTCGTCATCGGCTGGTACGGACCGCTGTTCTGGCCCTACGCCTATTACGACTTCTTCGACTACGTGTACTGGCCGTATGCCTATGACGACTTCTGGCCCTACGCCTACGACGACATCTACTACGGCATCTACGGCAACTACGCCTATATCCCGCCCGCCCCGAGTTCGGGTGGGCACCGCGTGGGTTCGTCCTCCCGCCGTGCGGCGCGCGCGGACGGCGGCGAACGCCGCGCCGCCGAAGTTTGCAGCGACAACGCTGCCCAACTGACCGACTGGCCGATCGAGCGCATTTCCGAGGTGGTAGAGCCAACCGATGCGCAGCGTCCGGCGCTCGAGGAATTGCGGGCCGCAAGCGCCAAGGCCATCGACATGCTCAAGTCCGGTTGCCCGAGGGACCTGCCCAGCATCCCGACCGGGCGGCTTGCGGCCATGGAGAGCCGGCTGCAGGTGATGCTTGCGGCCGTGCAGACCGTGCGTCCGGCGCTCGAGCGCTTCTACCAATCGCTCAGCGACGAGCAGAAGGCGCGCTTCAACGCCGTCGCGCCGGCGGGTGATGCCGCCGCCGCCGCCAAGGACCAGCGCGATCTCACCAGGTTTTGCGATGAGAAGGCGCCGGGCGTCACCGACCTGCCGATCGACCGCATCGCCCAGGCGGTCCAGCCCACGCCGGCGCAGCGGGCCGCGCTCGACGAATTGAGGGATGCGTCGGTCAAGGCGGCGGAAGGCCTCAAGGTCAATTGCCCGACCTACCAAACGCTGACCCCCACGGGTCGGGTCGAGGCGATGGAGAAGCGGCTCGACGCCACGCTCGCCGCGGTGAAGACCGTGCAGCCCGCGCTCGCGAAATTCTACAATTCGCTGAGCGATGAACAGAAGGCGCGCTTCAATTCGCTGCGCTCGCCCTCTAAGCCGGTGGGATAAAACCAGCTCGCGTCGCCGCTTGCACCGCAGCGCTTTCCCCCTATAGTCCGCGCCGCTTTCCCGCGGCCGGCCTGGCCGGCCACGACGTGAGGAGGGTCGGCGTCGCCGGCCGCAGTCGACCATGGCTCAAGGCGGCGCCAAACAGCACGAAGTGAAAAAGGTGGTGCTCGCCTATTCCGGCGGCCTCGACACCTCCATCATCCTCAAATGGCTGCAGACCACGTATCGCTGCGAGGTGGTCACCTTCACCGCCGACCTCGGCCAGGGCGAGGAGATCGAGCCCGCGCGCGAGAAGGCGCTCCTTCTCGGCATCAAGCCGCAGAACATCTTCATCGAGGATTTGCGCGAAGAGTTCGTGCGCGACTACGTCTTCCCCATGTTCCGGGCGAACGCGCTCTACGAGGGCCAGTATCTCCTCGGCACCTCGATCGCGCGGCCGCTGATCGCCAAGCGCCAGATCGAGATCGCGGAGAAGGTCGGCGCCGACGCCGTCGCGCACGGCGCGACCGGCAAGGGCAACGATCAGGTGCGCTTCGAGCTCAGCTATTACGCGCTCAAGCCCGACGTGACCGTGATCGCGCCGTGGCGGGAATGGGAGTTGCGCTCGCGCGAGGCGCTCATCGCCTTCGCCGAGCAGCACCAGATCCCGATCGCGAAGGACAAGCGCGGCGAGGCGCCGTTCTCGGTCGACGCCAATCTGCTGCATGCATCCTCCGAGGGCAAAGTGCTGGAGGATCCGTCGAAAGAAGTGCCGGATTACGTCTATTCGCGCACGCTCGATCCGCAGGCTGCGCCCGATCGGCCCGCTTATGTCAGCGTCGAGTTCGAGCGCGGCGACGCCGTCGCGCTCGACGGCCAGCGGCTCTCGCCTGCGAAGGTGCTCGCCGGCCTCAACACGCTCGGCCGCGCCCATGGCATCGGGCGGCTCGATCTCGTCGAGAACCGCTTCGTCGGCATGAAGTCGCGCGGCATGTACGAGACCCCGGGCGGCACCATCCTGCTCGCCGCGCACCGCGGGATCGAATCCATCACGCTCGATCGCGGCGCAGCCCACCTCAAGGACGAGCTCATGCCGAAATACGCCGAGCTGATCTACAACGGCTTCTGGTTCACGCCCGAGCGCGAGATGCTGCAGGCCGCCGTCGATATATCGCAGGAGTTCGTGACCGGAACGGTCAAGCTCAAGCTCTATAAGGGCCATGTCGCGGTCGTCGGGCGGTCATCGCCCTATTCGCTCTACGATCGGGAGCTCGTGACCTTCGAGGAGGGCAACGTCGCCTATGACCACCGCGACGCCGAGGGGTTCATTCGGCTCAATGCGCTGCGCCTGCGCAACCTGGCGCAGCGCCGGAAGAAGAAGCTGAAGCCGAAGAAGTAGTCGTTATGCTGCGTTCGGGCCGACGACGGCCGCGCGGCTCAATCCGCCGCGTCATGGGATGAGATCGCGATCGTGCAGGGGCGGTCGGATCGATTGCTCCAGGCGTGGTTGGTGCCGCGTTGCACCACGGTGTCGCCGGCGGCGAGGTGCACCTCCTCGGTATCGAGCACCAGCGTGATCTCGCCGTCCAGGACAAGACAAAAATCGAGCGTGCGCGTCTTCTGCATGTAGGGATGCGGCGCCTTGGGCGAATACGTCGAGGCCGCGGGCGAACCCATGGCGCGAAAGAATGCTGCGACCTCCGCCCCGCCGACCTTGCGCCGGAACGCGGCGTCGGGCGGAAATGTGACGATGCGACAAATCGATCCGCGCGGCGGCGGCTCCATGCAGTGCGGCAGCGCCAGCGTCTCGCGCGCGTGCTTGATCCTGACCGGCGTTGCGTCGGTGACCCAGATGCGCGTCGAGACAAATCCCGGCCGCGCGGGATCGGTTCGCACGTCGGCCACCGGCCCGTCCGCGATCGCGACCGACTTCCCGCCGGCATCATCCATGGTAACGATCCGGCGTACGGATTTTGGCGCTTGGGTCATCGATGCAATTCCGTGTTCCGGGTGGGTCTTGGAGTTCGCACGAATTCACTCGTCAAACTTTGCTCCCATCATCACGAACGCCATCAGGCTCGGGGCAGAGGGATTGGTCCAGCCGTGCCAATTGCCGAGCTGCACCACCACATCGCCCGGCTTCATGACGATCTCGCCGTTGTCGAGCACGAGCACGCGCTCGCCCGCCAGCACAATGCCGTAGTCGACGGTTTCGGACTTGTGGATGGGCGAGCTGAATGCGTTCTGACCGCCGCGGTCCCATACGCCGCCCGCTCGCCGTCGCGGCGGATGCAGCGGCACCGCGGCAGGATCGCGCACGGGATCGTAGCCGCGGGGCTTGCCCGGAGACTGCACGATGCGCAGGTGCCCGCCCGCCGCGGGCGGCTCGAAATGAAACGGCAGGTCGCCGTCGTCGCGGTCGCCGGAAATGGGTGCCGGCGAGTGCTGGTAGACCCAAATATCGGTCATGCAGGTGCCGCGGACGATCGCGCCCGGGTTGACGTTGGGGGCGGCGCTGTCGAACAGCACGCGCGAGCGGCCTTGCGCATCGTTGCCGGTTACCACTCGCCGGATCGGTTTGGGTGCTTGCGCCATGTCTCCTTTGTCCTTGACGCTCGTTGAACCTTCCCTGACATAGGTAGCCCCTCGACCGCGTAGCGCGCAGCAAGAAAATCGCGCGCTACGGGAGAAAAACCATGACGGCATTTTCGGGACAAGCACGACGACCAAGCTTGATCCTCGCGATGATCACAATAACAACGGTGCTGGCGGCGGCTCCCGCACTGGCGCAGGACTTTCCCAATCGACCGATCAAGCTCATCGTCGGCCCCAGTCCCGATGTGTTCTCCCGCATCATCGCCGAGCATTTGCAGCAGGCGTGGGGCCAGCCGGTCGTGGTGGAACCGCGGCCGGGCGCCGGCGGCAAGCTTGCCGCCGCGGCGGTCGCGGGCGCGGAGCCCGATGGTCATACGCTCTTATTCGCCACGCCGACCTACACGCTGAACGCGGCGATGAAGCTCGCGTCCTATGATTTGGTGAAGGAATTCGAGCCGGTCTCGATCATCGGGCTGATCTCCTACGCGCTCGTCGTTCACCCCAGCGTTCCGGCCCGCTCCGTCGCCGAGCTCGTCGCTCTGGCAAAGGCGCGCCCGGGCGCACTCAACTGCGCATCGGCCGGCATCGGCACCGTGCCGCATCTCGCCTGTGAGACCTTGAACACGTCGGCCGGCGTGAACGTGGTGCACGTGCCCTATCGCGATGTGAATGCGGCCATGATGGGAACGGTGGGCGGTACCGTGCAGATGTTCGTCGCCGTGTCCACGGTCGCGCGGGCACAGATTCTATCCGGCACGGTGCGCGGGCTCGCCGTCACGACCGCGCAGCGCTCGACGCTGCTTGCGGACCTGCCGACGATGGTCGAATCCGGTTATCCGGACTTCGTGATGCCGGGATGGGGAGGTTTTCTCGCGCCCGCTCATACGCCAAAAGAAATCGTGCAGAAGCTCAACGTCGAGATGAGGCGCGCGGTGCTCAAGCCCGACGTCCAGCAGCGCCTGCTGACCGTCGGCATGGAAACGCCGCCGGCCTACGCCCCCGCGCAAGTGGGAGAGTTCATCGGCAACGACGTGGCGCGCTGGACGCAATTAGTGGAGGCAGTCGGGCTCGAGAAGCTTCGGGAAGGCTCCACGGCGCAGTAAGTCCCGATCATCGTCGTTGCCTCGCCTGCGCAAATGATCAAGATGGGTTGCCTCCGGAGCCGACGAGGCCACGGACGGGACGGAGAGAAAATGGAATTCGGTGTCTTCGACCACCTCGACCGCTGTGGCGGCACGCTCGCGGACTACTACGAGGATCGCCTGAAAATTGCAGAGGCCTACGATCGCGCGGGGTTCTACGCCTATCATCTTGCCGAGCACCATTCGACGCCGCTCGGGATGGCGCCCTCGCCGAGCGTGTTCCTTGCCGCCGTGGCGCAGCGCACGACGCGGCTTCGCTTCGGTCCGCTGGTCTGGCCGATGCCGCTCCACCACCCGCTGCGCCTGATCGAGGAAATCTGCATGCTCGACCAGTTGAGCGGCGGGCGCCTTGAACTCGGCTTCGGGCGCGGCGCCGCGCCCATCGAGCTCGAATATTATGGCGTCGATCCGCAGGACGCGCAGGAGATCTACGCGGAGGCGGTCGAGCTCGTGCTCGAGGGACTGACCCACAAGGTGCTCGACTTCAAGGGCCGGCGATTTTCCTTCAGCGGCGTGCCGATGGAAATCGAGCCGCTGCAGAAACCGCATCCTCCGATCTGGTATGGCGTGCATGCGCCGGAGAGCGCTGAGCGCGCGGCGCGCCGCAATCTCAACGTGGTCAGTCTCGACCCGCCGAACGAGACGCGTCTCTCCATGGATCGCTATCGGACCATCTGGCCGCAGGTTCACGGCCGCGCGGCCGCTTTCCCCAAGCTCGGCCTCGGCCGCTTCATCGTCGTTGCGCCGAACGACGCCGCGGCGCTGGCGTTGGCGCGCCGCGCCTACCTCGTCTGGCACACGAGCTTCACGCATTTGTTCCGCCGGCATGGACGCCCGCAATCGCATCCCCGTCCCGCGACCTTCGATTTGTTGGTCGAGCGCGGTCAGGGCATCGCCGGCTCGCCGGCAACGGTGGCGCAATTCCTCGCCTCCCAGCTCGCCGAAACCGGTTGCAACTACGTGGTCGGGCAATTCGCCTTCGGCGATTTGACGCGCGCGGAAAGCCTGCTGTCCATCGGCCTCTTCGCCGGCGAGGTGATGCCGCTCCTGCGCACGAAAACCACCGCCGGCGCGACGGAAATGGCCGGCGTTGCAGCGCATGGGCGCCGTTGATATCGTCGCTTTCGCCGACAAGCCTGCCGGAGCTTCCGTTTGAGCACGATGGAGTCAAGTCGAGTTCGGCTGGCGGCCGACGTGGGCGGGACCTTCACCGATGTCGCCGCCTTCGACGAGACCACCGGGGAGCTCCGCCTCGGAAAGACGCTCACAACCCCGGCGCGGCTCGTCACCGGCGTGGAGAATGGGGTCACCAAGGCTGGCGCGCAGTTCTCGTCCGCGCGCCTTTTCCTTCACGGCACGACCGTTGCGATCAACACCATTTTGGAGCGCACGGGTGCGCCCTGCGCGCTCCTCACCACGCAAGGCTTCCGCGATATCTACGAGATCGGCCGCGTCAATCGGCCGGAATCCTATAATCTGTTCTTTCGCCGCCACCAGCCATTGATCGAGCGCGAGCTACGCTACGAGATCCGCGAGCGCATGGACGCGCGCGGCAAGGTGCTGATCGAGCTCGACGAGGATCAAGTGCGCGCCGCCGTGGCCGACGCGGTCCGGCAAGGCGTAGAGGCGATCGCGATCCTGTTTTTGCACTCCTACCGCAATCCCGCGCACGAGCGGCGCGTGAAAGCGATCATCGAGGAAAGCCATCCGCATCTTTTCGTCACCGCCTCGCACGAGCTCTCGCAGGAATATCGCGAGTTCGAACGCACCTCGACGGCGGCGGCGAATGCCTATATCGGGCCGCGCGTGCGACGCTATCTCGGCGAGATCGGCGATCATCTCGCGGTCGCCGGCTTCGACGGCGACTTTCTGATCGTGCAATCGACCGGCGGCCTATTCGGCGTCGAGGAGGCGCAAAGCGTCTGCATCGGCATGCTCGAGTCGGGCCCGGCGGCGGGCGTCATCGGCACCAAGGCGCTGTGCGACCGCATCGGGCTCAAGAACGCGATCGCCTTCGATATGGGCGGCACGACCGCCAAGGCCGGCGTCATCCATGGCGGCGACGTGTTGATGACCGGCGGCGCGCTCATCGGCGGCTATGCCACCGGGCTGCCGGTGCAGATGCCGATGATCGACATCCAGGAGGTCGGCACCGGCGGCGGCTCGATCGCGCGCACCGAAATGGGCGCGCTGCATGTTGGGCCGGAAAGCGCGGGCGCCCAGCCCGGCCCAGTATGCTACGGGCTCGGCGGCGCCGAGCCCACCATCACCGATGCCAACCTCATCCTCGGACGGCTCGGCGCCGACCGTTTTCTCGGCGGCGAGATCAAGCTCGACGTCGAAGGCGCAAGACGCGCGCTCGAAGCGCGCGTCGCCACGCCGCTCGGCATCGATCTGACGGCGGCGGCCGACGGCATTCTGCGCATTGCCACCACCAAGATGTCCCACATGGTGCGTTGGGTCACCACCGAGCGCGGCCTCGATGCCGCCGATTTCACCCTCGTGGCCTATGGCGGCGCCGGCCCCTTGCACGCCGCGATGGTTGCGCGGGAGCTGCGCATTGCCAAGGTCGTCGTCCCGCGTGCCCCCGGGCATTTTTCCGCCTACGGCATGCTGGTCGCGGAGCTACGCCGCGATTTCGTCAAGACCTGGTTCACGCCGCTCGCCGAGGCCTCGTTTCCAGCGATAGAGAACATCTACGCCGAGATGGAGCGGCGCGGCCGCGAGGCCGTGCGCCGCAGCGACGTGGCCGTCGCCGGCATCGCGGTCGAGCGCTCGGCGGACATGCGTTATGTCGGGCAGGAGCACGCGGTCACCGTCGAGCTTCCGCTCGAGCTGTTTCGCGCCGAGGATCGCGACGGAATTAAAACCCGCTTCGATGCCGTTCACGCGACCCGCTACGGCTATTCGGCCCCCGGCGAGAAGGCCGAGATCGTCAGCCTGCGCAGCGCGATCACGGGCCTCCTGCGCAGGCCGACATTCGAGCTTATTGCGGCGGGCCAGCCGGCACCTCCGGCTCATGCCTTCCGCCGCACCCGCGCGGTTTATTTCGCTGAACTGTGCCGTGCCGTGAATACGCCGACCTACGATCGCGCATTGTTGCTTGCCGAAAATCGCATCGCCGGACCCGCGCTGATCGAGGAATACGCCTCGACCACCGTCGTTCACCCCGGCGATGTCGTCACGGTCGATGCTTTCGGCGATCTGGTGATCGAGATCTTGCGGAGCTGAGGATGGATGCCGCGCTGAAAGCCAAGCTTACGTCTGCCGGCTACCGGCCCGATCCGGTGACGACTGAAATCGTGCGCAATGGTCTCATCGCCGCAACCGAGGAGATGAAGACCAATCTGATGCGCACCGCCTACAACATGATCATCTACGAGGCGCTCGATTTTACCGTCGGTCTGTTCGACGCGGAAGGCAACACGGTTTCGATCGGACTCGGGCTGCCTATGTTCATCCGCGGCATGAGCGACACGGTGAAGACGAAGCTCGATCACTACGGCGTGGAGAACCTCGATCCCGGCGATATCCTGCTGACCAACGACGCCTACATCACCGGCAGCCACCTCAACCACATGACGTTCACGGTGCCGATATTTCACGACGGCGAGGTGGTGGCGTTCTCCTGCTGCATGGCGCATTGGCCGGACGTCGGCGGCACGCTCGACGGCGCCACGACCGACATCTTTTCCGAAGGCCTGCAGATGCCGATCGTGAAGATCTATCGCAAGGGCGTGCCGAACGAGGAGCTCATTTCGATCATCAGGACCAATGTGCGCCTGCCGGAGCGCGCGATGGGCGACTTCCGCGCCCAGATCGCGGCGGTCAAGACCGGCGAGCGGCGCTTCCTCGAAATGATCCAGAAATACGGCCGCGACGCCGTGATCGGCGGCATCGAAGCGATCATGGACTACAGTGAGGCAGTTGCGCGCGCGCGCGTGCGCGAGATTCCCGATGGCGTCTATGAAGCGGAGTCGTTCATGGACGATGACGGCATCAAGCTCGGCGAGCGGGTGCCGATCCGCGTGCGCGTGGAGATCGCGGGCGAGCGGATGAAGGTCGACCTCACCGACGTTGCCAAGCAGGTCGCCGGCTTCTACAATTCCGGCGAAACCGCGGGCCGCTCCTGCTGCCAGGTGGCATTCAAGTGCCTGACCTCGGCGCTCGATCTTCCCATCAACGACGGTCAGTTCCGCGCGCTCGAAATCGTGCTGCCGCCGGGACGCGTGGTGAGCGCGCTCAAGCCCGCGGCTATGCGCATGTGGATGACCTATCCCATGACCATCATCGACACCATTTTCAAGGCGCTTGCCCCCGCGATTCCCGAACACATCATCGCCGGCCACCACGCCGATCTCGTGGTCGGGCGCGTCAATGGGCGCCGCCCGAAGGACGACAGCTTCTACATCTATCTCGGCGGATTAATCGGCGGCGGCTGGGGCGCCAAGCGCAACAGCGACGGCTGCAACGCGACCATCGCCATGAACGACGGCGACACCCACAACGGTCCCTCCGAGCAGGTCGAGGCGAAATACCCGCTGCTGGTCGAGCGCTACGCGCTGCGAGCGGACTCGGGCGGCGCCGGCCGCTTCCGCGGCGGGCTCGGTTGCGAGCAGGTGGTGCAGGCGCGCCACGACCTTCGTTTCAACTCCCAGATGGATCGGGTGAAGTGCAAGCCATGGGGCCTCGAGGGCGGGCTCTGCGGTTCCGGCAATTCGGTCGCGATCCACCGTTTCGCCGCCGCGCAGGAACAGCGCTTCCACAACGGCAAGGCGCTCAACCAGGTCCTGCACGCCGGCGATGCCTATATCCTGCGCTCCGGCGGCGGCGGTGGCTTCGGTTCGCCGCTCGAGCGCGACCTCGAAAGCCTCGCGCGCGACGTGCGCTGCGGCTATGTCAGCAAGCATGCGGCCGAGACGCTTTATGGCGCGGTATTCGCGCCCGGCAGCAACACCATCGACGCGGCGGCGACCGCCGCGCGCCGCGCCGAGATGCGCCGGCAAGGGCTGCCGCAGGATGAGCCGATCGCCGATACCGGCGTGCCGCCGCCCGCTTCCCCCCAGCCACATGCGCACGACCACGCGCACGAGAAGCTCAGCGAAGAGGAGCGCGTGGCGCTGGCGATGACCGGACGGTGTTGCTCGTAGGGCGCGCGCTGTTGCATTCCGCCCTCATCCTGAGGAGCGCGCATGCCAACACGTTCCACAAATTCGTACGTTACGGTGCGCGCGTCTCGAAGGATGGGGGCGGAGGACCGGTTTCGGGGCGGCCTCATGCTTCGAGACGCATCGCAGCGCCGTCGTGCTCGCGGAGAGTCACATGCAGGCGAGCGCTGCGATGCTCCTCAGCGTGAGGCCGAACTAACTCGCCTGCGTTGAGCGCCCCCGCAACGGCAGCGGCTGCTCGTCGAGCATCGCCTGGATCGCCGCCCGCGTGGTCGCAACGTCGAGCCCGTGCTGCGCAATGAGGTCCTGGCAGTCGGCCGCGATCGTGTCGACGTCCTGCAGCATTTTCAGCCGCTTGAAGTGGTCGTCGTGGTGCAGCCCCATGCTGTCGCCGACGATCTCCAGCATATTCATGATACGGAACGGATAGTCGCGCTCGTGCGCGCACAGCTCGCGGTGGTCGGCGTGGTAGACCGCGACCAGCGCGTCGATGCCGGCACGCTCGGCGGCGTCGAGCTCGTTTTTTTGCAGCTCGCGTCGATAGGCCGGAAGCGCGCGGAAATAGTTGCTCATCAGTCCGACCGCGGGCTGCTTGAGGTCGACCAGCTCGACGCCCGGTACCGCCCGCAGGATGTCCTCGGCGGCCTCGACCACGCCCTTGATCCCGGGGTGGCGGTGCAGCGCGGCGCGCATGTCGACGCGCCGGCGCAGAAACGGCCGCAGCCGGTCGAGGTTGCCGCGCAGGAACAGCATGAACGGCGTCATCTCGAACGGGCGCGCGCCGCGGGTCTTCTCGATCGTCGGCAGCGTCGTCTCGGTGAACTGCACGTGGCAGCTCGGACACCACGACACCACCTGCCCGGACTTGCTGCGCGCGAGCTTGTCCATGGTGCTTTCGGCGAACCGGCCGGAGGTCGCGATATCGCCGGTTCGCATCTGTACGATGCCGCAGCAATGGCTCGGTCCGCCCAGCACCTGATAGGTGATGCCGAGCGCGTCCATGATATCGAGGGCAAGCAGCGCGATGTGCGGGGTCTTGAGCACGTTGCAGCCGGTGTAGAACACGAAATCCGGCGGCGTGTCGGGCTGTGCGATGCCCTTCTGGCCCAGTCGCGCCAACAGCTCATCGCCGAGTTGCATCTGCGAGATATGGGTGACCTCGCGCGCGACCTTGCGGAATCCCTCGACCCCGTGGCGGCGCTGGTCGCGCGGCTCGTCCTTGCGCCGCGCCATCGCCACCCTCGCCATGCCGAGCAGGAAGCGCGGATTGACGCCGTAGTCGCAGGCCTTGATGCATTCGCCGGTGAGCACGCAGGCGCTCGCCCACTTGCGCGCGGCCTCCGGACCGTCGCCGCTGCGCAGAATATCGATGACGCCGGCGATGACCGCGCGGGGCGCGGCGTCGACGCCGCCGGGGCCAGTCACCGGACAGACCTCGACGCATTTGCCGCAGCGCGTGCAGGCATCGGCCATGGCCGCGACGCGTGCGGACAGGGCGGTTTCGAATGTGTCGGTCATGCCGCCTCGGGCTCTACCGGCCCGAGACTACCGCGCCCGCGCGATGGGTTGAAGCCCGGCTTCGCCAAGGATTTGTTGGAGGGGTGGGGGAACGACGCGCCGCATATCAAGCCGAGCGTGGCGGCGGGCGCGAACGCCCGCCGCCACCAAGCCGCAGCGCCCGATCCAACCTTCGCGGCGGTCCGTCAGAACGGATAGTACCGGACCGAGGTCATGACGACGTTGTTGTCGGTCGAAACATCACCCCCGATTCCCACGAAGGATTTACGTTTGATGTACTCGTATTGGGCGCCGAAGGTCACGCGGCCATAATCTCCCTTGTAGACATTCTGCCAGAAGCCCGCCGTTATTTCGGATAACCGCTTGTTGTTGGCGATGCAGTCGGTGGGCGTGCCGCCGGAAAATGAGAACGGCGTCGTCACGAAGCAAGTGGCATTGCTGAAGCCCGGATTGCCAAGGCCGAACAAAGTCGTGCCGATGTTGAAGAAGTTCGCCGCGACCTCCTCCTGGCCGGCGTAGACGTAGAGGTCGAGCCCTTCCCACGGATGGCCGATAAGGCCCACCATCGCGCTCCACCCGGTCACCAGCGAGAGCGAGCCGTCCGCAGCGATGGTGACATCCGGCAGCTGTCCGGCCCCGTAGCGGCCGACGCCTCGTCCGTAGAGACCGTTGGCGGTGAATTCGAGATATTTCGGAATGAGCGGCAACAACACCGAACCGCCCACGCCCGCGCCGAACGTGGTCTTGTTGTCGGCGGTGCCCACCATGGTGGTCGAGCCCGCGACGCATGCGCCGACGGCGCACCTCAGGACATTGTCGCTGAAGAACCGCTGCAGCCCGTATATTTCGTAGTGGCCCCAGCCGGGATCGAACGCCGCTTTCTCGATGATGTCCGGCGCCTGATCCGTCGTGACGTTCACGTTTTGCAAGAAATCTCCCCCGCCCCCGGTATTGACGAAGTTGACTACTTGGCCATTGACGATGCCGCCGCTGGCGAATGCGCCTCCAGTTCCGAGCGGTGCGGTGGCGGTGCTGCCAACAAAGATCGCGGCCGGGTTTTCGGCCGAGACGCCGAGGGCGATGCCCGGAGCGACGTCAACCACTCCGCGGATCTGCCATTGACGGATATAATTGAACCCGACCACGTAGTTCGCGTCGATCGTGAGCGGGATGTTCTCCTTGCGCGGCGTCATATCGACCTGGTTTTGTGTCGCCAGGCTCCAGGTCTGGCCGGCGAGGATGTGAAATCCCCAACCTCCCCAACCAGTGTTGTCATAGGTGAAATAAGCGTGTCGCAGGCGCGGAGCCCAGCTGTTGCTCTGGTTGTAATTCGATGTGTTGCCGACGCCCAGGAAGTCCGACTCGTAAAACCCGGAAAGCTTCTGGTAGGGATCGATGTTGCCCTCGACCAGCAGCGAGATTCGGCTCTGCCGGGCGGTCCCGTGAAATTCGTGCTCGTTGTAAAGCGGTGAAAACGGATACGGGGTTGTCGCGAAGGCCGTTCCAATGTCGTTGACCATGTTGTGTTGGCGCCAGACCGTTTCCGCGGCGATGAAGCCGCCCAACGTCACCTTCACCCTTTCCGGCGGAGGCGGCGGTGGCGGCCCCTTGGTAACCATGGGCGGCGGGGCCGAATAGCGCGCCGGCGCGGCTTCGATCTTCGCTTCCACCCGCTCGGTCTGTTTTCGCGTTCGCGCGAGTTCTTGCTGAATTTCCTTGAGTTGCCGCTGCAGCAGCTCGGTCTGGCGTTCGAGCTTCTCGATCTTCTGCGCATCCGCCGATTGCGCTCCGGCGGTAGCGGGATGGAACAGCCACACGCCGAGAAGCGCGGTGCATGCCATCAGCTTCTGTTTGAAATTCATGATCACCCCCTCGAATAGGCTTGCGAGCGCGACCCCCTTCAGGTCACCTCGCCGGCAACAATTGCCGTGGTTGACAAATGGCTAATGACAAACAGGTAGCTCGCCGCAGTTTCAGAATGGCTGTGGCCCGACGGCATCATCGAGCCTGCACATGGTCGACTAACCTGCGGCCGAAGGTGCAATTATGTATTGGATCAGCGGAGGTTATTAGAGACGCGCTCGCAAACGATATGTTCGCATGGCAGCCGACACGTTCGACGCGCGCCCGATAAATGTGCTGCGCTCAAGGCTAGCTGACGCTTTTTTCGGCGGAACTTTCCTTTGCAAAAATGTCACAACGCTAAAAAGATTTCCGCGCGGCTTCCCTGCATCTTACATTTGTTCTATGCAAGGCCCACCCGCAGCGGGCATGTACGCTAGTCAGTATGGTCAAAGACGACCCCACCAATTTCATCTGCCCTGGCTGCCAGGCACGCTATAAACTCGTGCGCGCGAAAGCGGAAACACGCTTCCGCGATGTGCCCCTGCATTGCAGGGTTTGCAAACAGCCGCTCGCCGCCATGGATGGCGAAAATATCCTGAAATACTTCCTCATAAGCCGGCCCAAGACGAGGCAATCCCAAGCGCAACCGCGTCTTGTAACGACCGCAACGCCACCTGACGTCTAGGCCGTCACCGCGATCCCCTGCACCTCGATCATCATCTCCGGCTGGGCGAAGCCTTGCACGGTGATCGCGGCGCTTGCCGGGAAATCCTTGCCGAACAATTCGGTCCGCAGCTCGGTCATGCGGGTGGTGTAGCGCGCGTCGATGAGAAACACCGTCATCGTCACCATGTCGCTCAACTTTGCGCCGGCCTCGGCGAGCGTCTTCTCGATGTTGCGGAAGGTCTGCTTGAACTGGGCGTCGAAATCACCGGCGAGCGATTTGCCGCCATCATCCGCTTGCCCAGTATGCCCGGCGATATAAATGGTCCTGCCCGCGCCTTCCGCGATGACCGCAGGGGAAAACGCGCGCTTGACCTGCCAGGTGCCACGAACGAACGATTTTTTCATCGGTGTGTTCCTCCCTTTGACAAGCAGGCGAGCGCATGGCGAGCCGATTCGTTTCCACCCTGTCGCTCCTGGATTCCCGCCATAAGCGCGTTTACGCGCGTCTTCGACGCGCTATGCGCGGGAATGAACGGAGTTTCGCTGAAGACTTGCGCTGACATCACTTCGCGTGGCCGTCGCGCATCGCGCGCCAGAGCCGCTCCGGCGTCGCCGGCATCTCGACGTGGCGGACGCCGAGGTGGGAGAGCGCGTCCACCAGCGCATTGGCGACAGCGGGCATGGCGCCGACGCAGCCCGCTTCGCCCGCGCCTTTGACCCCGAGCGGATTGGTCTTGGTCGGCACCGGATTGCTCTTGACATCGACCGCGCTGATATCGGTCGCGCGCGGCATGGCGTAGTCCATGAACGAGCCGGTCAGGTTCTGGCCGTCGCCGTCGAACTTGATGTCCTCCATCAGAACCTGGCCGATGCCCTGCGCGACGCCGCCGACGATCTGTCCCTTCAGCAGCAGCGGATTGATGACGGTGCCGACGTCGTCCACGACGCTGTAGCGGACGATCTCGACTTCGCCGGTGTCCGCATCGATCTCGAGCTCGCAGATGTGGCAGCCATTGGGGAAATTCTGCACCGGCGCGACATAGGTCGCGGTCGCGATCAGGCCGACGTCCATGTCCTTGGGAAGCCTCGTCGGTTCCATCGCCTCCTTGGCAACGTCCTTGATGGTCAGCGTGCGATTGGTTTTGGGGCTGGAGAAAACGCCGTCGGCAAAGTTGATATCGGCGGCATCGATATCGAGGAGATGGGCGGCGATCGCTTTGGCCTTGGTGGTGATCCGCTCGGCGGCCGCGTCGACCGCCGATCCGCCGAGGGTGGCCGAGCGTGAGCCGCCGGTGCCCTCGCCGACGAACACCTGATCGGTGTCGCCCTGGATGTAGTAGACCTCGTTCGGGTCGAGCCCGAGGCGGTCGCACACGATCTGCTTGAAAATCGTCTCGTGGCCCTGGCCCTGGGTGACGCTGCCGGCGAGCAGCGTGACCGCGCCGGACTTGTCGAACCTGATCTCGGCGCCCTCGAAGCCCTGCGCGGCCGCGCGCTCGATAGTGTTGGAGAGACCGATGCCGCGCAGCTTGCCGCGCTTGCGCGCTTCGGCGCGCCGGCGCTCGAAGCCGGCGAAATCGGCGAGCGCGAGCGCCATGTCCATGCTCTTCTCGAACTCGCCGCTGTCGTAGGTGAAGGTGAGCCCGGTCTTGAACGGCATGGCCTCGGGCGGAATGTAGTTCTTGCGCCGCAGCTCGGCGGGATCGATGCCGAGCTCGTCGGCGGCGAGATCGACCAGCCGCTCGATCACATAGGCCGCCTCCGGGCGGCCGTTGCCGCGATAGGGTCGCACCGGATTGGTGTGCGTGAACACGGCGGTGACGTCGGCATGGATGGCGGGCGTGCGATAGACGCCGGCGAGCGTGCCGATATTGCCGGTGAAGGCGGGCATGCCGGTTTGCAGATAGGCGCCGATGCTGGCGATGGTGTGCACGCGCAGCCCGAGGAAGGTGCCGTTGCGGTCGAGCGCAAGCTCGGCCTGCGTGACGTTGTCGCGCGCCTGGGCATCGCACAGAAACGATTCCGAGCGCGTCGAGGTCCATTTGACCGGCCGGCCCACGCGTTTCGACGCCAGCAGCACCAGCGCCACTTCGTTATAGACCGCCGATTTCATTCCGAAGCTGCCGCCGATGTCGCCGGCCACCACCCTGATCTTGCTCTCCGGCACCTTCAGGATCGGCGCCAGCTCGGCGCGGTAGGGATGCGCGCGCTGCAGCGTCGTGTAGATGGTGTAACGGTCCTCGGCCGCATTGTAGTCGCCGATCGAGCCGCGTGGCTCCATGCTGGCGGCGGTGACGCGGTTGATCACGAAGCGGTGCCTGACGACGTGCGGGGCGTTGGCGAAGGCGGCATCGGTCGCAGCCTTGTCGCCGAAGAGTTGCACGAAACCGATATTGTCCGGGCATTGATCCCACACGCGCGGCGCGCCGGGGGCGGTGGCCTCCGCGGTCGACACGACCGCGGGGAGCGGCTCGTAGTCGACCGCGATCAGCTCGGCAGCGTCTTGGGCCTGGATCAAAGTCTCCGCCACCACGAAGGCGACATAGTCGCCGGCCCAGCGCACGCGGTCTTTGACAAGCGCTGGATAGGGCGGCCGAAAGGCGCTGCCGTCGCGGCGCTTCAATCCGCCGGGGACCGGCAGGTCGCCCCACCCGGAGGCCTGCCAGTCCGCGCCAGTGAGCACCGCCAGCACTCCCGGTGCCTCCTTGGCCCTGCTCGTGTCGATCGAACGGATGCGCGCATGCGCGTGTGGGGAGCGCAGCACATAGCCGAACACCATGCCTGGCAGCACGATGTCGCCGACATAGCGGCCGCCGCCCCTGAGCAGCCGCGGATCCTCGAACCGGGACACGCTTTGACCGATCGCGAATTCACCCATCTCAATCCTCGGAGTTGTCGAACGCTGCTACGCCTTATCGCAAAGCGACGGCGCCCTGGCTACCCGCCCCGGCGCCCGCCGGCCGGGCGTGCGACTAGGGCGGGCGTTCAGCGTTGCGGTGCCGTCGGCTGATGGCCCGAGAGCTTGGCCAGCGCGCCCTGACGCGCGGTTTCCCGGCGCATGAACTCGGCGAGCCGTTCCGGCGTGTTATCGGCCGGCACGGTCATGCCGATCGCCTCCATGCGTTGGCGGAACGGTTGCGATTGAATGACCTCATTGAGCTCTTTGTTGAGGAAGGCGATGATCGACGTCGGCGTCTTGGCGGGCGCGGCGAGCCCGACGAAGCCACGGTGGTCAAAATTGGGATAGCCCAATTCCTCCATGGTCGGCACGTCGGGCCAGGCCACGATCCGGTGCGGGCTCGCGACCGCGAGCGCCCGCAGTTTGCCGTCATCCGACAGCGGCTTGGCCTGCGAATAGTACGCGAAGGTGCCGTCAATTCCGCCCGCCGCCACGTTGCGGGCCGCCTCGCCGGAGCCGCGATAGGGCACGCCCACGATCTCGGTCTTGGCCAGCGAATTGAGCTGCGTCAGCGCGATCGCCGGCGAGGTAGCCGGACCGGACGTGCCGAAACTGATTTTCGTCGGATTGGCCTTGGCGGCGGCCACCAGCTCCCCTAGCGACTTGTACGGCAGCTTGGCATCGATGACGAGAACCAGCGGCGGCCCCTCGGCGATCATTCCGATCATGGCGAAGTCGTCGATCGCGTTGTAGGGCACCGGGATGTAGTGCAGGTTCTGCGCGTCGGCGACCGAATTGGCGAAGAGCGTGTAGCCGTCGGGCGCCGCCCGCACGGCGAAGGTCCCGCCCACGACGCCCGAACCGCCGGGCTTGTTCTCGATCACGATGTTCTGCCCGATGCGCTCCTGCATCATCGCCGCCAGGATGCGGGCCGGAACGTCGGTCAAGCCACCCGCGGCGAATGGCACGACGAACGTGATCGTCCGGGTCGGGTAGTTCTGCGGCTGCGCAGCCGCGGGCCAAATTGCGCTGACGAGAAGGGTACCGAGCAGGCCCAATTGCAGACGGTTCGTCATATGCCGCTCCTGTTGATGCAAATTACATCCATGAATCGTGATGGACACAAGAGGAGGCGCGCATGAGATGCGCCAATTCGAGGCGAGCGAGATGGGATGATCGCTAGCCCATTCGCAGCGGACCGGAATCGCAGAAACGCGGTTATCGAGTCAGTCTTTCCGCTTCAGGAAATGGCTGATAGTCAGCCGCGGCACATTGCTCAGGCTTGACCTCCACCATCTGGTCCAGCCTGCCGGCAACAAAAATAGCCGCGTATTGCTTCAGGCCGGCATATTCGCCGTTGCTTTTCTTGGCATTGAATCGAAGACAGACGACGTACCGATTCGTTGTGCCGACCAGTTGAGGCGTCGGTTCGGACGCCGCGGCGTCGCGGATTTGGGTCGGATCCCTAAGATAGACGGGCAACATGGCGAGAATGTCCGACTTGTAGTTTTCCGGACGAGGGTCTCGGACGTCGCGACTGCGATTTGCGCCGGCGCACGCGCTCAACGTGAGGGCAAAAGCCAAAAGCAACAATTGTGGCCCAAAACGGTTGCCAGTTCTGCTCACGGCTGCCTTCCCATCGCAGAGGTACGTGGCCCGCCGATCACGACCTGTCGTCGCCCCGATGAAGATGACGATGCCCGACTAAGCATCGCGTCGGCGCCAAAACATTGAATTTATGTCCGGTCTTGAGGCGCTGCGGAAGGGGATGGACGTGCGGCCTCGGTCAACCCCAGGCGTGATTGACTCGGACCGGTCATCGTCCAGCCTCGCGGCTTTTCGACGCCCCTACGGCGCCATGCGAGGTGTGGTATCTTGCCGTCGTCCCGAGGCTGCGGAGCACATCCGCGGCTGACGGGCGCGAATGCCGGGAAAGAGGAGGACGCCATGGCCACAAGCGTCAAGCAGATGATGGAAGCTGCCAACGCCGCGGTGCCGCGGATCACGCTGGCGCAGGCGCGCGAGATGATCGCCAAGGGCAACACGCTGGTGGTCGACGTGCGCGACGCTCCGGAAGTGGACAAAAGCGGCAAGGTTGCAGGCGCCGTGAACGTCTCGCGCGGCATGCTGGAATTTCGCGCCGATCCCGAGTCGCCGTATCATGACAAGAATTTCGCCAAGGACAAAACCGTCATCCTCTACTGCGCCTCCGGCGGGCGATCGGCCTTGGGCGGCAAGGTGCTCAAAGACATGGGCTACCAGCAGGTCTACAACCTCGGCGCGTTCAAGGATTGGGCCGAAGGCGGGGGCGCGGTCGACAAGCCGACCGAGCCCGGCACGTGAGCGTCGCGCGGTCGATGGATGGACCGCAAGTCGCTCGTCGCCCATCGCGCCAGCGCCATCGCCATATCTGGCGCTAGACCCGCTGCAGCACCGCGTTGAGAAGTTCGATCCTGTGCTCCTGCAGATTGCGCAGCATGTTTTTGGTCACCGCCGGATAAGCCTCCCCGATCAGGATGTGAAGGCCAAGCGGGGGCAGTGATCCGCTCTCCAGCGCCTTGGCGCGCGCAAGCTGCTGCTCCAACGCCTCCTGCGTTGTGTCGTGCCAGGCGAGAACGCGAAAGCCGATGCGCTCGAGCGCGGCCCGGGTCGACTGCGGGGTAAACAGGAAACTGATGCTTTTGTTGCTTGCCCACGGCGTGGGGAAATACGGCTCGCCGCCCGGCCCCGCCGCGACGTCCTGGAGCGCGAGGCGCCCGCTTGGCGTGAGCACGCGACGCATCTCGCCATAGAGGCGGTCGCGGTCGGCAATATTCATGGCCGCGTTCTGCGACCATACGAGATCGAAGCTCGCGTCGGGAAATGGCAGATCGAGCGCGTTACCCTGGCGGTAGGTCACCTTGTCGGCGAGCCCGGTGCGTTGCGCGAGCATCCCAGCAAGCGCGACGAATTCTTGGGTGAGATCGAGGCCGGTCACTCGGCAGCCGAACTTGCTTGCGAGGTAGCGTGAAGGCCCGCCGATGCCGCAGCCGACGTCGAGCACGCGTTGGGAGCCGTTGATCCCGGCGAGCTCCGCCAGCCGCACCGTCGCGTTGCGCCCACCCGAATGGAATTCGTCGACCGGTGCAAGATCATCGGGCGTCAAATGCTCGATGTCTTTTCCCGCCGCCTTCAGCGCCGCCAGAATGACGTCGCCGAGCGCGCGTTTCTTATAATGGTTGGCGACTGCTTGCGCTGATTGCGACATGCCGGACCCTCCGCTGTTTGACCATATTGGTATCGCGAGATACCCGACCGCAAGCGCGGTTCACGTTACACCGCCCTCTCCCCTTGCGGGAGAGGGCAGCTCAATATTGCCATGGACGACGATGGGTGAGGGGGCGATTTTTGCGCGAAGGCCACTCATCCATTCGGGAAATTGGCGTCACCACGGGCGACCTTGAACTGCCCCATGAGGCCACGCTGACCGATGCGAGCTACGTCCTGCTTCAGCAGATAAATCGAGGCGGCCAAGAGCACGATTCAGATCCGAGCCAAGGAACGTACTTGCCTGGTTCGGCACCAATGACAGCGCCAGGAAACCGAGAGATCTCCGTAGCCAGCCCAAGATGGACCGCGGTCGAACCGATTTGACCGTGTAAGATCACTGTGGCGCGGACGCCACTAGGATCGAAATTTTTCGTCAAGGTTGATAATGTGTCTTGTAATCGTCATTTTCCAAGTCAGGATCGTCCACGTCGAGGCAGGGGGGCTGCCATGACGAAGCTCGGCATATTCGCTGTAACGATCCTCGCGGCCGCTGGCGCCTGCTGCGGAGTAGAGGCGCGGGCCGCCGACGCCAAGACGTGCACGGGCCTTTGGGACTTCATCGAAACGGACTGCCAACTGACCTGGTACGGCATCACGCTCTACGGTGCGATCGACGCGGGGTTCACTTACCAGACTCACGGCGCGCCGCTTGATCCGCGCAGCCCTCCGGGGGCCTCATACCTCGTCCAGAGATACAGCCGGTCGTCGCGCTGGGATCTCGCACCGAACGGGTTGCAAAACTCGTTCATTGGCATCAAGGGAACTGAGCCGATCGGCGGAAACACTTCTGTAGTCTTTGCTCTGGACGCCGGCTTCGATCCTTATTCATTCAAATTGTCCAACGGACCGGGATCGGCTGCTCACAACGCCGGCGTTCCCCAGGACCAGCAAACCTCGTGGGCCGATTCAAGCCGAGCGGGGCAGTGGTACAACGGCAACGGTTATGTCGGCCTCAGCTCGCCGACCTATGGCACGCTGACGGTCTTCCGGCAGAACGTGCTGACGTACGACGGTGTCCTCGAGTACGATCCGATGGGCGCCTCTTACGCCTTCTCGCCCATCGGCTGGCAGGGGTTAACCTGCGGCGGCGGCAATACCGAAAACTGCAGGCACACGACGTCGCTGAAATATCGGCTCACGGTGGGCCAGGCCCGCGTGGCGGCGATTTGGCAGTTCGGTGGATACGGGCAGAACAACGCCTCCAATGGCGCCTACCAATTCGGGGTGGGCGGCGATATCCCGAACCTCGCCAACGGCGTGCTCTCGTTCGACGCAATTTATAGCTACGTGAAAGATTCCGTAGCGACCGCGGTTTTGGGCGGGAGCACTGACCCCAATGGAAACCCGATACCGCCGTTCCTGCCGGACGTGCTCACGGCGACGATCTCCGACAATAGAGCCGTGATGCTGCTGGCCAGATACACGAATGGACCCCTGAAGTTGTATGCGGGCTTCGAACAGATTCGATATTCGGCGCCCAGCGATCCGCAGATGGCTTTTACCAATATCGCGGGAGACTTTGTTTGCCTGGGATGTCAAGCATTCAACAACACGAATATCAATAATACAGCGTTCGGTGCCGCCGGTTTTGCTGACAGGATTTTCGACGTCTATTGGACCGGCGTCAAATACGCCGTTACCAACCAGCTGGATGTGATCGCCGCTTATTACCATTACACCCAGCATTCCAACTTCGGCACGCTCGCCGGGGTCATGCCCTGCGACGGCAAAGAGCACTCGCAATGCGCCGGTACGTTGAACGCGATCTCCGGCGTTATCGACTGGAAGTTTGCACCGAAGTGGGATGTTTACATCGGCCTCATGCGCTCGCAATTCAACGGCGGATTGTCGAACGCCTTTTTCCAGAACAACAACGTCGCTACTACGGCGGGATTGCGCTTCAAGTACTGAAATCACGAGGCTGCGACCGATCTGTTCATTTGTGCTTCGGATAGCTTCCGACGCCGAGTGAAATCGTTTTCAGCCGCACCGAACTCGGGCTTGCCCGAGTTCGGCACCTTAAGTCGGCCGAAGTCGGATAAATCCGACTTCGGCTGGGCGAGGGCACGAGAGGCAACAGCGTCGGTGCTCGCCCCATCGCCACAGAGTTCACGGGTCAGGCGCGCGCTGCGCGCCCGGCGACCCGCATTCACATGTTCGCGGCAAGCCGCGGCCGCGCTCGGAGCCGGTGATCCCGGCGAGCTGCGCCAGCCGTACCGTCGCGTTGCGCCCGCCCGAATGGAGTTCGTCGACCGGCGCAAGATCGTCCGGCGTCAAGCGCTCGGGATTAAGCTCAGCTGATAGCTAATGCTTCGGCGTGCGCTCACCCGCCGCCCGCTGCATTGCGCTGGAGCCGACCCCGCAGCTTAGTAACATCTGCGGCTTGAACCGGCTGCGCCGCGTTGCCCCACGCATTGCGGACGTAGGTCAGCACATCTGCAATCTCCTGGTCGCTGAGGTTCCAGCCAAAGGGCGGCATCGCTGGGGCGGTCGGGGCGGCTGCAGTGGCACCGGCGCGGCTGCCGATCAGGACAACGCGGATCAACGTTGTCGGATCAGTGGCATGCACCAGCGGTGCGTTCGCGAGGCGCGGGAACAGGGTCGAGACGCCGGCGCCAGTGGAGTCGTGACACGGAGCGCAGCGGTCCTCATAGATCGCCCTGCCCGCGACCATGCGCCGATCTTGGGCTGATAGCGCAGTGACTGCAGCCGCATTCCGGGGGGCGTTGTCCTTGAGATAGGTTGCGATCGCAACCAGATCGGCATCGGTCATGTGGGACGTCGAGTTCTCGACAACTTCGGCCATTGGTCCCGATGCGATGTCGAAGGAGTTGGCACCGGTCTTCAGATAACGGACGATCTCCTCCGCGGACCAGCTGCCGATGCCGGTACGCAGATCAGGTGTCACATCGGGCGCATACCAATCCTGCAGCAGCGCCCCTTGCAGGGCCTGGCGGTCCTGATCACCGCCGGTGATGTTTTTCGGTGTGTGACAGGTTCCGCAATGGCCGAGACCCTCGACCAGATAGGCGCCGCGATTCCAAGTGTCCGACTTGGTCGGATCGGGTCGGAACGCGCTGGGCCTGAAATTGATCAGATCCCAGGTGGATGTTGCCGGGCGCCGAAGGTTGAACGGGAACTCCAACTGGTTCGGTCGAACCTCGTTGCGCACCGGCTCGAGCGTGCGGAGATAGGCCCAGATCGCGGACGCGTCCTCGCGCGTGACCTTCGTGTAGGCGGGATACGGCATTGCCGGGTACAGGCGAACCCCGTTTTTGCCGATGCCCTCATGCAGGGTTCGCCAGAAGTCCTCTTCCGACCAGCTGCCGATACCCGTGGCAACATCGGGAGTTATATTCGGGCCGAGCAGCGTTCCGAACGGCGTCTCCAGCGCAGCGCCGCCGGCAAACGGTTTGCCGCCTGGCGCAGTGTGGCAGCCGATGCAATCACCCGCCACGGCGAGGTACCGGCCGCGCTCGATCTGTTCAAACGCCTGGCCGTCTTCCGCTGACCGCGCGGTAATTGCGCCGGTCATCCAGGCCACAAGCGCCAGAGTTACCAGGCAGCGCACTCTCATACCGATACCTCGCCGGTCGCTAGCCGTCAGGCCTGCACAAGCGGGCCAGGACTCTTCAGGTACTGGTTTACGATCGCGTCGGCGGCCCAATAGGCGAGGGCGCCTACGGTATCCGTGGGATTGTAACCGGCGTTCTGCGGGAAGGCGGTAGCACCCATGACGAACAGATTGGATACGTCCCAGCTCTGCAGATAGCGGTTCAACGCGCTGCTCTTGGGATCGGTGCCCATGATCGCGCCGCCGCAGGTATGTGTCGTCTGGTACACCGTCATGTCGTAGGGGCCCGTGCGTGGCTTCTTTTCGAACTGCCGCGGGCCCATCTTTTGCGCGACCTCGGCCAGGCGATCGGTCAGGTATTGCGACATCTTGAGTTCATTCTCGTGAAAATCGAATGTGATCCGCATGAGCTTGCGGCCGAACCGATCGGTATAGGTCGGATCGAGATCACAATAGGCGTCGCGGTAACTGCAGCAGCCGCCGTGGGTGACCACTTGGTAACTTGTCAAATAGTTCTTCGCCACCGCCTGCTTCCACTCGAGCCCCCATCGCGGGGTTCCCTTCGGCACCCTTGTGCTCTGGAGCGGTCGGCCGTTGGTCTGCACCGCGCCCAGGTAGCCGCCACCGACGAAACCATGCGGCCCGTGATCGAAATTATCACCGTTGAACTCATCGATGCACATCCCGATAGAGCCCGAGGCGATAAACGGATTGAAGATCTTGTTGTCGAAATAGGCGTCCACGCTGGACGTGACCTGATACGAATAATTGCGCCCGATCACGCCCTCGCCGGAGTTCGGATCATAGGGCTTGCCGATTCCGGAGAGCAGAAGCAGCTGGACATTGAACAATTGAAAGGCACAGAGCAGTACGAGGTCGGCCGGCTGCTCCCATTCATTGCCGCTGGTGTCAACGTAGGTGACGCCGGTGGCGCGCTTTCCTGATTTATCCAGGTTGATCTTCAACACCTCGCACTGCGTGCGCGCTTCGAAGTTGGGGAAGCGCACGAGTGTGGGCAGAATCGTGGTCTGCGGGCTGGCTTTCGAGTAATTCCCACAACCGAACCATTCGCAGAACCCGCAGTACGTACAAGGCCCGAGAGTGACTCCGAGCGGGTTGGTGTATGCCTGGGACAGATTTCCGGATGGCTGAGGGAAGGGCTTGTAACCCATCGCCGCCGCAGCTTGCGCGAACAGCGTCGGTCCGTAGGGCTGCTTCTGCGGCGGCGTCGGATATTCGCGTGCGCGGGAACCCTCGAAGGGATTACCGCCCGCCTGTATCCGGCCCTTGATGTTGCCAGCCTTGCCCGATGTGCCACAGAGATACTCAAACTTGTCGTAATGGGGCTCGAGCTCGTCATAGGTGACACCCCAGTCCTGGATCGTCATGTCGGCGGGCAAGAATTTTTCGCCGTAGCGCTTGGTTAAGTGCGTCTTCAGCTCAAAGTCGCTCGGCAGAAAGCGCCAAGTCTCTGCGTTCCAATGCAAACCTCCGCCACCGACGCCATTCGGCGGCATGAACGAGCCCCAGCTGCGGATCGGCAGCGCCGTCCCCCTGACGTTATGGCGGAAAGTCATCGTGACCTGCGCTGGTCGAAGGAACAGGTCGTGGCGGATGCGATAGCGCAACTCGTCTGGGACATAGGCGGGTGAAAAATCGGTGGCCGTATCGCGCCAGGGGCCGCGCTCGATGGCTACGACGTTCAGCCCGGTCGCGGCCAGTTCGTGCGCGAGAATCGAACCGGTCCAGCCCAGCCCCACAATCACCACGTCAGTTGCGGGCAGTTTGCGTGCCATCATCGGCCCCCGGCGTGACCAAGTTCAGCCTGCTTTTCGAACCCAATCCGGTCGGCCGCCGATGCTGACCGGAGGCAATGGATAACGTTCGTTGTGCCGTTCGACCCAGTCCCGGTAGTCGTAGCGCGCGCCGGGATATCCGATCATCTTCCAGCCGGCCATATCGCGATTACCGCCGTATACGGGGTCAGCGAAAAATCCCTCCTGCGTGTTCTGCAGCAGCTGCTCGAAGAACGCCCGCCCATTCACGCCCTCCAGCCGCACTTGGTCCTTCTCCAGTCCCGAGAGCAACTTGTCCTTCTCGCTGTCGGGAAGCTGGGCAAATGACTTTCCCGCGTATTTGCTGCGGCAATATTTGTCGAGCCCGGCCAGCCCCTGTCGGTACCGCGCCGCCGGGGTCAATGGAGACTGATCGCCCTGTTGCGGTGTTCCGTCTGCGAAGGGCCCGCGCATGTATAACCCCTCGGCCCTCCCGTACGGTCCCGCAAGTTGTCGGTCGATGAAGACCGCACATCCGGCATCCTTGCCGCCCGGTGTCTGCGGGTCGGGCGGGATCAGCCGGTCCACGAGCGCTTCGATGGCTACACCTTCCTCCGCAGTGAAATACGCCCAAGGTCCCGGCTGCACTGGTGTCGGCGGAGCGCCGGCATTCGCCGACCAGGGCAAGCCACCCTTCACGTCCAACGCCGAAGCGGAGGTCGTCGAAAATATGAGTGAGATAGCAGTCGTTAATAGCAGATCGCGGCGACTTACGCCGGAACTAGAGCGCGATTTGGTACTGATTCCGAGCTCGTGCACGACCACGGTACTCCTCGCTGCATTCAGAGGGTTCCCGATGGCGGTCTAAAAACCGGATAGCACGTTTCGAACGGACTGAAGGCTTTAGAGGCTTAGCTGTTACCACGCGTTTTTTGCACCAACTCAATACGTGAGGGCTCCGTGTCGGCGCAGGCCGTCGGTCGGGCAAGGTCGGACTTGGCGTCCCGTGCGGACTAGCTTCGGCACAGGGATTGTTCGCGGCGCAGCTAGTCCAGATTCGCAGAGTTCACGGTCACGCTCGCGGCGCTCGCTCCCCCGCGGGCATTCACATGTTCGCGGCGAGCCGCGGCTTGGGTGCCGGTGCCGGCGACCCCTTCGGCAGGTCGTACATGCCGCTGGGAAGGCTGTCGAAATAGGCGAGCACCTCCGACGTCTTCACCACGTCGGCATATTTGGCGTTCATGTCGCAGAGGTTGATGGCGTGGCTTGCCTGCGAGCGGTCGAAACAGCCCTCCTCGGCCAGCGCGATGCGGTAGTTGAGGCTGAAGGCGTCGAGCACGGTCGCGCGCACGCAGCCCGACGTCGTCGTGCCGGTGACGATCACGCTGTCGCAGCCCAGCAGCGTGAGATAGCTCGCCATGTTGGTGCCGAAGAAGCCGGACGGCTTCTGCTTCAGCACCACGATGTCCTGCGGCGCCGGCGCGATCTCGGCGACGATGTCGTTGCCGTCCACGTTGGTCGCGGGCTTGCTGGTCATGTCCTCGTCGGAGCGGCCGTTCTTCCAGGTCCAGCTTCCGCTGTCCCAATTGTCCTCACGCCGCACCCCGGTGGTGTAGATCACCGGGATGCCCTTGCCGTGGGCCTTGTCGATCAGCGCCTTGAGGTAGGGCATGGCAACCCAGGCGTCCTCGCCGCAGGAATTGCGCCAGCGCTTGATCGATTCGAGGATCGGCATGCGGCGCTCGTCGCAGAACGCGTAATTGACGTCGATGATCAGCAGCGCGGGACGCTTGCCGAATCCTCCGCGTGCGCCGTAGCCCGACGTCTTGAACACCGCTTTGTCGCGCTCGGTGAGGAACTTGTTCCAGATGGGCTCTGACATGATGTTGCTCTTTCCGGTTGCGGTCTTGAGTTGAGTTGCTCGGCGCGATCCGCTTACAGGCTCGCGCGCACGCTTTCGACGAAGCTCATGTCGATGATCTCCTCGTATTTCACGTCGGTCTTGAGGATGCCGGCCTCGCGCACCACCGCGCTGCCGGTGGCCCAGGCTTCCTTGCTGATCAAGCCGTCCTTGCTCCACATCTGGTCGCTGAACGAGCGGTCGAGCGTCGCCTTAAGGTCCTCGAGCGCCATGGTGGGAAATTGCTTCTTGGCGATCTCGGCGGCTTCGTTCGGACTGGCGTAGAGAAATTTCAGGCCCTTGACCATGCCCTTGACGAATCCACGAACGACATCCGGCTCTTTCTGGATCGTATCGAGACGGACGTTGATGGTGGAATAGGCGTAGGGGCCGAGCTCCCTGGGCACGTTGAAGAATGGCTCGCTCCAGAGATTCTGGCGAATGCCCTGCGTGACCATGGGCTCGGTGGTGTTGCCGATCACCGCCTGTCCGGCCCTCACGGTGGCGGGCACGGCCGAGTTTGGCACCTCGATCAGCGTCACGTCGCGCTTGGCGTCGAGCTGCCATTTGCCCAGGAGATAACGCATGATCGAGTTCGGCGTGCCGCCGTAGGGGCCGACGGCAATCGACTTGCCCTTGAAATAGGCCGGCCAATTCCTGTCCTTGGGATCATGGCCTTTGGCGGCGCAGAGATAGACGTTGCCGCGGTCGACGCAGTGCACGACCGAGCGCAGCTCCGCACCCTTGGCCTTGGCGAAGGCATTGTGCTCGGGACCGCCGATGAAGGCGAACGCTTGCCCCGAGAGCACCGCGTTGGTGTGGCCGCCGCCGGTCTCGATGGTCACGATCTTCACGACGATATCGGACTCGGCGAAATAGCCTTTGGCCATCGCGATATACATGGGCAGATAGCCGGTCGAGTGCACGGGCTCGGCGACCAACAGCTCTTTGGTGGCCGCGCGCGCGATGAGAGCCGGCGCTGCCAGCGCAAGCCCAAAGCCGCCACCGAGCGTCGCGGTCGACTGCAGGAATTTTCGCCTGTTCATGACGTCCTCGCTGTTAGGGTTTGAAGCGCACCTCATTGCCGCACGCCTTTACGCAGCGTGCTTTCCAGCCACGACACCGCCGCATACATGACCACCGCCAAGGTCGAGAGCACCAGCACCGCCACCCAGACCAGCGCGATGTCGTAGGTCTGGCCGGCATAGAGGATCGTGCGCCCGAGGCCATGCTGCGAGGCGATGAACTCGCCGACGATGGCGCCGGTCAAGGCGAGGCCGATATTCACCCGCAGCACCGAGATGATCCAGGGCAGGCAGAACGGAATGACGAGCTTGCGGAACACCTGCAGGCGCGTGGCGCCGAGCGAGTAGAAAAGCTTCTCGCTGTCGGCATCGAGTGCCTTCACGCCGGCATAGGCGGTCAGCGTCGAGACCACCAGCGTGAGCGCGGTTGCGACCGCCACTTTGGACATCAAGCCGATGCCGAACACCAGGATGATGAGTGGCGCCAGCGCCAGCTTCGGAATCGATTCCAGGCAAATGACGTAGGGCTGGACGACGGCGGCGTAATTGCGCGACCACCAGAACGACAGGCCGAGCAGCGATCCCGCCGTGGTGCCGATGAGAAAGCCGAAAATGGTCGAGCGGAAGGTGAAGCTGATGTCGGTCCAAGCGTCGCCGGCGGTGAAGAAGATCTTCATCGTGTCGGCGATCGCGCTCGGCTGCGACCAGAAGAAAGCATCGATCCAGCCGGCGCGGGCGCCGATTTCCCAAAGCGAGAGCACGCCGACGAGGATGCCGATCTGCGCGGCGATGAGCGCCCAGGTCGGCCAATCCTTCTGCACCGGGAGGCGCCGGACTGCGGTCGGCCTCGCCGCCTCGGGCTTTGGCTGCGGCCGATTGAGCCCTGCCATCGCGCCTACGGTGGGAGTGTCCTGAACGCTCATTGGTCCTTGCCGCTAACTCAGGCTGCTGCGTTCATGGGTTCGGACGCCGTCGGATCGAGATGGAGCAGTTCGAGGCAGCGCTCCTTGATGACCAGAAAGTCGGGGCTGAGCGTGCTGCCGCGAACGCGCGGGCGCGCCAGCGGGACCGGGATCGACGCGATGATGCGGCCGGGCCGCGTTCCCATCACGTGGACCTCGTCGGAGAGATAGATTGCCTCCTCGACGTCGTGGGTGACGAACAGCACGGTCTTGCTGAAGTCGCTCCACAGCTGCATGAGCCATTCCTGCATCTTGAGCTTGGTCTGGGCGTCGAGCGCCCCGAACGGCTCATCCAGCAGAATGACGTCGGTATCGAACAGCAGCGTGCGCAACAATGCGGCGCGCTGGCGCATGCCGCCGGACAGCGCGTTCGGATAAAGATATTCGAACCCGGCCAATCCATAGCGATGAAGCAGCGGCAACGCGCGCTCGCGCGCCGCGCGCAGCGGCACGTGCTGGATTTCCATGCCGAGGATGGTGTTGTCGAGCACCGTGCGCCAGGGCAGCAGCAAGTCCTTTTGCAGCATATAGCCGACGCGGCCGATGGTGCCGGTGGCGTCGACGCCGTCGATCAGCACCCGGCCGCCGCTAGGCTCCAGCAGTCCGGCGATGATGTTGAAGATGGTGCTCTTGCCGCAGCCCGACGGGCCGATCAGGCTCACGAAACGGCCCTGCGGGATCGATAGCGTGACCGGTGCAAGCGCGTGGAAGGCGCCGGTCGGCGTCTTGAACGTCATGCTGACTTCGGCAACGCAAAGCTTCGGGGCCGAGAACGACATGCGCACTCCGCTCGACCGTGTCGCGGCACGGATTGCCCAATCCCCGGGGGACTATATCGCAAAAGCCATGCCAGCAGCCATCGCCGTTTGCGTGTGGACACGCGCTTTGATCGAAGTTCCAAGGCTGCCGGCCGATGGCGGGGAATTACTCCATCTGCACAAGCTTTCGGCAGGCGTGTCCCGCATTCGGGACATCACTTCGCCTCCACATTCGCTGCCTTGAGGATGGGAGACCAGCGCGCGATCTCGGCATGCACGAAGCTAGCGAACTTCGCCGGGGTGCGCTCGTCTTTGGCCGGCAGCGATCCGCCCAGATCGGCCAGCCGGGTTTGGACAGCGGGGTCGTCGAGCGCCTGGTCGAGCGCGGCCGCGAGCTTGTCGATGACCTCCCTCGGCGTGCCCTTGGGCGCGAAAATCCCGGCCCAGATGCTCATCCGATAGTCGACGCCGGCTTCCTTCGCCGTCGGCACGTTGGGCAGTACAGGCAAGCGCTCGCCGGAGGAGACGCCGTAGGCCTTGATCGTGCCGGCGGCAATTTGCGGGGCGACGCTCACCGCTTGCTCGCAAAAGAAATCGACGTGGCCGCCGATCAGGTCATTCAATGCCGGGCCGGTGCCGCGATAGGCCACGAGACTTGGCTGCACGCCGGCCGCGGCGGTGAACAGGAGGCACGCCATGTGCGACGAGGAGCCGATGCCGCCATGCGCCTGCTTTACCTCGTCGCCGTGGTTCTTCAGATAGGCCACGAATTCGCGCAGGTCCTTGGCCGGGAAATCCTTCCTTGCGACGATCACGGCCGGCGCGTGCGCGGTGAAGCCGATCGGAATGAAATCGCGCTCGGAATCGTATTTCAGGTTCGGCGTGAGCACCGGGGCGGAGACATGGGAGCCCATGCTGCCTGCGAGCAGGGTGTAGCCATCCGCAGCCGCGGCCGCCACGCGCGCACTCCCGATCGTGCCGCCGGCGCCGCCGACATTCTCGATGACCATGGATTGCCCGAGGACTTTCCCCATCTGCTCGGTCACGATACGCGCGACGACGTCGCTCGGGCCGCCGGCCGGAAACGGCACCACCACCGTGATGGGCCGCGAGGGATAACTCTGTGCGTTCGCGCCAAGCGGCGCGGCAAGGACCGCGGACGTCGCGATCCAGAGCAGCCAAGTCAACATGTTCGAGCGCCGCGCTATCGGCGGTTCACGCTTGTCGTGGCGCTTACTGTTCCGCTCCATGTCCATGCGCGGACACGCTAGGTCGTGTGCTGATGCTTTCCGGCTGTTGGTCAAATCGTCAGCTCCTTTCCTATTGTCCCGTTCTGCGTCAGACGATCGAACAGCTCGTCGTCGTGGGTCACGAGAATCGTGATGTTCTTTTCCGTCTCGGCGACGGCCTTGAGCCAGCGCAATTGCGCCATCACTGCCGGCACGTCCTCCTTCACCCACGGCGCTGCCTTGCCCTTCACCTCGATGATGTTGTCCATGATCCAGGCGGAATCGACGCTGTGCAGGATCTCCCGCCCGGATTGCAGGCGGATGAAGACCATTTGCGAATCCGGGCTGTGGCCGGGCGAGCGGATCAGCACGACGCCCGGCGCGACCGGATAATATTGCGGATAATCGAGGATGATGAACCGCTCGAGCGCCGGCGGAGCAAGCTTGAGGTGCGGCCGGTGCGGCGTATTCCTCATGCAATCCGCCACCTGCCTGGTGATCATGGTTTTGCCCGCAAGCTCGGAAAAATTCGGCGCGCAGAGCACGCCCGCCACGTGGTCGGCGTGGTGGTGGGTGAGCACGATGAGGCGCGCCTTTGCGAGCGCGCGTTGGAGCTTGGCGAATGGCT
>Ga0306920_100001193_pt1 | contig 32169 bp, 32 predicted proteins | sample flu12Cox44000170_FD_204666 | JGI IMG/M metagenome (GOLD analysis project Ga0306920, IMG submission 204666) | Lab enrichment of tropical soil microbial communities from Luquillo Experimental Forest, Puerto Rico - flux4day.12C.oxic.44.000.170 (v2)... | ecosystem: Environmental > Terrestrial >...
TCTGCTGGTTGGGGAGGGGTCCTATGGCCTACACCGATTCCCTCTTCCAATTGGGGATGGACTTGACCCGTTCAAGCACCGCCCAAAAGGAAGATCATGGTCAATCCGCGCAGCTAGCGCACGAGAACAGGAAAGACTACTTCATCGAACGGGATGGGCATCGCTTCGCCGGCACCCATCTCATCATCGACCTGTTCGGCGCTCGGCGGCTTGACGATCTCAAGCACATCAAAGAGACGCTGAAACGCTGCGTGGAAGTGGCGGGGGCAACCCTGTTGCATATCCACCTCCACCACTTTACCCCGAACGGGGGCGTTTCGGGCGTGGCAGTGCTGGCGGAAAGCCATATCAGCATCCACAGCTGGCCCGAGGCCGGCTACGCCGCGCTCGACGTCTTTATGTGCGGCCACGCCAACCCGCATGCCACCGTCGACGTGCTGAACGAGGCATTCAAACCGCAACGGACCGTGGTCAAGGAACACCTGCGCGCGAACTCCTTGAACGAGCGCACGTGGGAGATCGCCGCGGCCAAGAAGGCGCCCGTGCGGATGGCCAAGGCGCGACGGGCGGCCTAGGCCTCCAAGACGAGTGAGAGGGCGCGCGCAGTTCGGGGCTGCGCGCGCCCTTGCTATTGGCTATCGCGCAAGCGTCGAGGTTGGAGGCAAGCGAGCCATGCCGCGCTGGATCGAAGAGACGTTCCACCCGCACTGGCGCGTCCGCCTGGAAGCCTCCAAGGTGCTGCACGAGGTGAAGACCCAGCACCAGCATCTCGTCATCTTCCAGAATGCGACCTGGGGCATCGTGCTGATGCTCGACGGCGTGTGTCAGCTCACCACCTGCGACGAGTTCGTCTATCACGAGATGATGGCGCACGTACCGCTGATGGCACTGGCGCAACCGGCACGGGTGCTGGTGGTCGGCGGCGGCGACGGTGGAGTGCTGCGGGAGGTGCTGAAGCACCCGACCGTGGCGAAGGCAACCCTGTGCGAGATCGACCGCGCCGTCATCGACCTTTCGCTGCAGCACTACCCGCAGATCGCGGGCGGCGCGTTCGATGATCCGCGCGCCGACGTCGTCATTGCGGACGGCTTGCAATACGTGGCCGCCACGCGCGAGAAATTCGACGCCATCATCGTCGACAGCTCCGAGCCAATCGGACCCAGCGCCGTCCTGCATACGCGCGAGTTCTTCACCGACTGCAAACGGGCGCTGAAAAAAGGTGGTGTGCTCGTGACCCAGAACGGGCTGCCGTTCCTGTTCCCCGAGCACCTGCGTGCCACGAGCGAGATCTTCGCCTCCCTGTTCAGGGCGACCTCGCCCTACCTGTGCACGCAACCTTGCTACTTCGGCGGGCCGTTCGCGCTCAATTGGGCGAGCGATGATGCCGGCCTGCTCGAGGTGCCGGAAACGATGCTTTCGCGTCGCACCGCCAAGCGCCGCATGACAGCCAGGTACTACACCCCCGCCGTGCACCGGGCGGCGTTCGCGCTGCCTGGCTATGTGTCCGAGGCCGTCGCAGGCCTGCCTCGGCGCAGGGCGGGCGGCAAGCGAGCCGCCACAGGCGCGCCGGCAAGGAGCGCGCGCCGGCGCTAGGCGCAAGCTGTCAGCGGCTCAGTCCCTTCTGCGCCAGCGCGGACAGATACTCCGCCCAGCGCTTGTCGCGCTCCCTGTCGAGCGTCTTGAGGTAGGACCAGGTGTAAAGCCCCGTGTCGTGGCCGTCGTCGAAGGCGATGCGCACGGCGTAATTGCCAACGGGGGTGAGGTCCTTGATCTTGACATTGCGTTTCTTGGCAACCGTCACGCGCTGCTGCGGCGAGTGGCCCTGGACCTCGGCGGAGGGGCTCATCACGCGCAGCATCTCCGCCGACAGCTTGAAGGGTTTGGCGCCAGCGAAGCTCACCTCGACTTCACTTCGGTCGGGGGCGACGGCAAGCTTGGGCGGGGAAAGCCGCGCGGCAGCCGCGCTCTCCAGTTCGCCCCAGGCCTTGGCGGCTATGGCGCGGAAGATCTGCGCATGCACGCTGTCGGGGCTGGAGGCGACGATCGGCCGGCCCTCGTCCGAGGTGGCACGGATGTCCATGTGCAGGGGTACGCCGCCCAGGAAGGGAATGGCGAGCTTTTGCGCCTCCGCTTCGGCGCCGCCGTGGCCGAATATATGGGAGCGCTCGCCGCACCGCGGGCACACGAAGTAGCTCATGTTCTCGATGATGCCGAGCACGGGCACATCGACCCGGCGGAACATGTTGAGGCCCTTGCGGGCATCGATCAGGGCCAGGTCCTGCGGCGTGGAGACGATGATGGCGCCCGACAGCGGCACCTGCTGCGCCATCGTGAGCTGCACGTCGCCCGTGCCCGGCGGCATGTCGATGACGAGCACGTCGAGATCGCCCCAGTCTACGTCGCGCAGCATCTGGGTCAGCGCCGACACCACCATGGGCCCGCGCCAGATGATGGGCGTGCCCTCATCGACCATGAAGCCCATCGACATGGCCTTGAGGCCGTGCCCCTGCATTGGCCGCAACGCGTTGCCCTTGCCCACCTGCGGGCGTCCGCTGAGGCCAAGCAACCGCGGCTGCGAGGGCCCATAGATGTCGGCGTCGAGGATGCCGGCCTCCAGGCCGATGGCCTTGAGGCCGAGCGCCAGATTGACGGCGGTGGTCGATTTACCGACACCGCCCTTGCCGGAGGCCACGGCGATCATGTGCTTGATGCCGCCGACCTGGATCACATGGCGCCCGGCGCCGGGGGCTGCCGCAGGAGGCGCCTGCGCCGCGGCTCGGGCGCGCGCCTCCTTTACCCTGGCGCTTTCCGCCACGGCGCCGCCGCGTGAGGCCGCGGTCGAGCCCTGCGGCTTCTCCGCCGTCAGCACGGCGACGACGCTCGTGACGCCAGCCATCTCGCGCACGAGCTTCTCGGCGGCTTGACGCATGGCCTCAAGCTCGGGCGCCCGCTCCGCCGGAACCGTGATCGAAAAGGAAACGCGGCCGTCCTTGAGCAGGATCTCCGACACCAGCCCGAGGTCGACGATGTTGCCCTGCAAGTCGGGTCCCTTGACCCGGCGCAAGCGCTCAACGACCTGATCTTTGGTGGGGGTGGGGCTCATCCATTTTTCCATCCCGGGTCGGGCGCACGCTCGGTAGGCTTGCCACGCAACCAGCCCGACGCCGACCCTTGTGGACGACGGTCCTTCGCTAGCACGAACCGACCGCGTCGTCGAACGGCAGGCAAGGCAAGCTCAGCTTGCCGCGCACGGGCGCCCCCTCGTCCGTGCCGCCCCGCGCCAGGGCCTTGGCGCAGCGTGCGTCAACCTGCGGCGGCCGCTTCAGCACAAGCGCGGCCATGGTGCCGTTGCCGGGCACGGCGGCCTTGGCGTCGCAGGGCTTGGCAATGGAGAGGCCGGTTTGGCCGCGACCCGTGCCGTACCTGGTGAAGCCATGGTTCGGGCGCCTCACTTCCCGGCCGCCGATCTCCGCCACCGGCGCCGAACAAAATGCACACGCATGCTCCCGATCGTTGGAACCGAGCGTGACAGAGCCCGTCATGGTGCCCTCCTCAGTGGTCCGCGAGCAAGGCACGCCTTGATACGTCTCTTGGTACTTCCCTTGGTACTTCCCTTGGCTCGTCACTTGGCACATCCCTTGGCGCGTCTCGTGGCACATCGCTTGGCGGATCGATCACAGCAACTTTTTGCGCTGTTGGATCATCATATAGTTGTCGTAGGTGTTGTCGGCCAGCTGCTGCCACAGGTACTGGTCGGCGCGGAACGCCTTCACCGATTCCCAGAGCTTCTTGAAGTCCTCGTTCTTGGCGCTGATCTCGGCATAGACCTCGTTGGCCGCCTTGAAGCAGGCATCCATGATGGATTCCGAGAAGGGCCGCAGCTGCGTGCCGCTCGCAAGGATCTTCTTCAGGGCAACCGGGTTCAGCGCGTCGTAGCGGCCGACGGTGAAGTTGTGGGCCTGGGCGGCTGCGGCCTTGAGGATGGCTTGGTAGTTCTTGGGCAGGCTCTCCCATTTGCTCCTGTGGACCTGCACGTGGATCATGGCCCCGCCTTCCCACCAGCCGGGGTAGTAGTAGAACTTGGCCACCTTGTGCAGGCCGAGCTTCTCGTCGTCGTGCGGCCCGACCCATTCGGCGGCGTCGACGGTGCCCTTCTCCAGCGCATGATAGATGTCGCTGCCGGCAATCTGCTGCGGGGCGACGCCCAGCTTGGAGATCACGGCGGCGGCAAAACCGCCGATGCGCATCTTGATGCCCTTGAGGTCGTCGATGGTGTTGATCTCCTTGCGGAACCAGCCGCCCATCTGCGCCATGGTGTTGCCTGCGAGCAATCCGTAGATGCTGTATTTGGCGTAGAAGGCGTTCATCAAGGCCTCTCCACCACCCTCCAGCCACCAGGCGTTTTGCATGCGGCCGTTGAGCCCGAACGGCACGGCACAGCCGAAGGCGAACGTGGGGTCCTTGGCGAACATGTAATAGGGGGCCGTGTGGCAAGCTTCGACCATGCCGCTGGCGACGGCCTCGGTGACCTCCAACGCCGGTATGCGCTCATCGCCCAGCACCGGCCGGATATTGAAATTGCCGTCGGTGGCCTCCGACACATACTTGCAGAACTGCTCGGCACCGCCGTAAAGCGTGTCGAGCGTCTTGGGCCAGCTCACCGGCATACGCCAGTGGATTTCGGGCGACGATTGGGCGACGGCAGGCGCAGCAACTGCTGGCGCGCTCGCCCCGACACTTGCTGCGCCTGCCGCTTTCAATAGCCTGCGACGGTCGATGCTAGCCATGACTGCCGACCTCCTCGACGGCGTTGGCGCGAAACGCATGCAGAACGCTCTGCCAGAACGCTCTGGAAGCTCTGGGCCGAGGGCAGCGCGAGGGGCTACAGGAAATGCCGGACGCCTCGCTCCCGATCGCCATAGCCTCTCATGGCCGATGCTCGCACAACCGTGCACCTGCGGTCTCCGCCTGACCGCGAGCGTCGATTTTGCCGTTACTTTAGGTCCGCGCCGGGTTTGTCTCAACGACAGATTTGGCGGCAAGATGTCCGACGCCGGCTCTTTCAAGCCTGCGCCTTGCGCCGGCTGGGGCGGGCGTTTACATGCTCCGCGAGGCAGCATTGCCCGGAGTGAGGAAAGCCTTGCCCAAGCCCCCCTCCCTGGCGGAATTCGCCGTCCGGCCCGATCCGGATGACCCGCGGCTGTCGATCACCGTGCCCGGCATCGATCAGGACGGGCGGGCGGTTGCGACGGCCGTGGTGACGGAGCGACCGCTGACGCTGTTCCTCAACAGCCGCGAGATCGTCACGATGATGACCATCGGCGATCGGCCCGATCTGCTGGGCGTCGGCTACCTGCTCAATCAGAACATGCTGAAAGCCGATGACGAGATCGTCGGCGTTGACTACGCGGAGGACATCGCCACCGTGGTGGTGCGGACGCGGCGCCAGACCGACTTTGAGGACAAGCTCAGGAAGAAGACGCAGACCTCGGGCTGCGCGCAGGGCACCGTTTTTGGCGATCTGATGGAGGAATTCGACAAGGTCGTGCTCAACTCCCATGCCCGCGTGCGGACGTCCTGGCTCTATCGGCTAACCAAAAAAATCAACACCGCCCCGAGCCTTTATCTCAAGGCTGGAGCCATCCACGGCTGTGTCCTCGCCGAGGAGGACCGGCCGCTGATCTACATGGAGGACGTCGGGCGCCACAACGCCGTCGACAAGATCGCCGGCTACATGTTTCTCCACGGCATCGCCCCGGACGACAAGATCTTCTACACCACCGGGCGGCTCACCTCGGAGATGGTCATCAAGACCGTGAAGATGCGCATCCCCGTGCTGGTCTCCCGCTCGGGCTTCACCGCCTGGGGCGTGGAGCTCGCCCGCAAGGCGGGCCTGACGCTGATCGGACGCGCGCGAGGCAAACGCTTTGTGGCACTCTCGGGCGCCGAGCGCGTCGTCTTCGATACCGACCCGGCGCGGGTGGAAGAGGAGGATCGCAAGCATGCCCGCAAGGGCAGCCATGCAGATGCGTCGGAGTGATCGTCGGGTGTGGGGCGGCTATGCTCGACGCAATAAACCGCGGGTGGGTAACGCAATCCATGAACCCAGTTGCCGTTGCGATCGGTGAGGCGAGCCTCGAGTGGGCCCGCGCATGGGCACCCGCCGGCGGCTTGGGCGCCGACCGATCGGAAGTGACGCGGCTTGCGGGTGGGGCGGGGCTTGGCACGAGCCGCGTCGCTCCCGGCACCGTTCATTTGGCGCTCCATCGCTTCGGTCCCGATTGGCAGCGAGCATTCGAGGTGTTCTGATGAGCGGGCGGCGCGATGTGACGGGCGTGATCCTCGCCGGCGGCCGGTCGCGGCGCATGGGCGGCGGCGACAAGGGCCTGCTCGAGCTCGCCGGCAGGCCCATGCTCGCGCATGTCGTTTGCCGGATGCGGCCGCAGGTCGGCGCCTTGATCATCAACGCCAACGGCGATCCCGGTCGCTTTGCTCCCCTCGGATTGCCGGTGGTGCCCGATACCATCGGCGGTTTCGTCGGCCCGCTCGCCGGCGTGTTGGCGGGCATGCGCTGGTCGGCCGCAAACGCTCCGGCTGCGCGCTGGATCGCCACCGCCGCCGGCGACGCGCCGCTGCTGCCCGCCGACCTGGTGGACAGGATGGTGCAGGCGGTCGAGGATCGGCCGGGCGCAATCGCGCTCGCCCAGTCGCACGGCGAGCTCCACCCGGTCATCGGGCTGTGGCCACTGGCCCTGGCAGAGGACCTGGAGGAGCAACTGCGCGGCGGGGTGCGCAAGGTGCTGCACTGGACCGGTCGGCATGGCACCATCGCCGTGCCGTTTCCCCCCACGCGCGTGTGCGGCCTCGACATCGATCCGTTCTTCAACGCCAACACCCCGCTCGAGCTCGGCCAGCTGCGCACCATGCTAACGCGGACCCAGAAGTCGAAATGATTGAGGGCGCCGGCAACCCGCCTGTGATCGGCATCGCCGGCTGGAAGAAATCCGGCAAGACCACGCTCGCCGTGCGGCTGATTGCCGAGTTTACCCGCCGTGGCCTCAAGGTTGCCACCGTCAAGCATGCCCATCACGATTTCCAGATCGATGAGGCGGAGACGGACAGCGCCCGTCACCGCCGCGCCGGCGCATCCCAGGTGGCGGTGGTCTCGGCCAAGCGCTGGGCCCTGATCGCCGAGCTCGAAGGCGCGCCCGAGCCGGAGCTGGCGGAGGTGGTTGGCTGGCTCGAGCCCTGCGACCTCGTCATCGTCGAGGGATACAAGTGGGCGCCCATCCCCAAGCTTGAGACCCGGCGGCGCGAGGCCCTCGGCAGCCAGCCCCTGGTCGAGGCGGACGCCAATGTCATCGCCATCGCCGCGGACCATGCCGCCGACGGCGCCGGCCGCCCGGTGTTCGCCCTCGACGACATTGCGGCGATCGCCGATTTCATCGCTGTATCCCTCGGTGTGGCCAAGGCTGCGGCCAAGGCGGCCGGCGTGCCCGCGAACCCGTGAAAACGATGCTTGCAAGATGCTGGTGCGCCCCATCCTGCTCCATTGGATCGCCGCGGCCGCGCTCTTCAGTGCGGTCCTGGCCGAGGCACCCGCAGCACAATCGCTCGAGCCGAAGAAGCCGCCGGTACCGCCCGGCCGAGATCCGGGCGGCGTGGCCGTCGCCCTCATCGGCACCGGCATCGACTACACGCTGCCGGCCGTGGCGCGGCGGCTCGCCCGGGATGGCGAGGGCGAGCTGATCGGCTGGGATCTCCAAGACCAGGACCGAAAGCCGTTCGACAGCAGCAAAGGCGCTGCGCCCCCCGAGTGGGGCGGCGACAGCACGCTCGTCGCGAGCCTTCTCATCGGCGCGCCGGCCGTGCGGCTGGTGCCCGTGCGCGTCGCAGCGGGCGATCCCGTCGCACTGGCGCGCGCCTTGGCCTTCGTGGCGCAGACGCCGGCACGCGTCGCCGTGCTGGCGATGTGGAGCAACTCGCCTGCCCATTGGCAGCCGTTTCGGGAGGCGGCGCGGCGCTTCAAACACGTGCTGGTCGTGGTGCCGGCGGGTCAGGGCGCCGAGCCGGCCTATCCGGCGGCGCTCGGCCTCGACAACGTCTTGGCCGTCGCGCCAGGGACCGCGCGCGCGGAGGCAGCGGGCATCGGCGGTGCTAGGCGGCTCTCGGCCGAGGTCGCGGCGGTGGCCGCGGCCGGCGGCGCGGCGGCAGAGCTGCTGGCGCGGGAGCCCGCCCTCGATGCGGCTGCGCTCAAGCGTCGACTGGGTGAAGCCGGTGGCGCCGCCCTGTGGCAGGCGCAGAGATGACGAGGCGGGCATGGTAGTGTCTTTAAAGTCTTGCGCGCGAGGGCGCGAACCGAGCCATGGCCCGCTACGACTTCCGCGCCCAGCGCCTGTTCCTGGAGGCCGATCTGGCCGAGGCGAGGAGGGTTGCCTTGAGCGTCGGCCAAGCGCACTACGTGCAGAACGTGCTTCGCCTGCGGCAGGGCGACACGATCCTCGTGTTTAACGGCCGCCATGGGGAGTGGCGGGCCGGCATTGCCGACGCCGGCAAGCGCGGCGCCACCCTTGAGATCGGCGCCCGGGTGCGTGCGCAGGAGGACGGGCCCGAGATCGACTACCTGTTTGCGCCCCTGAAGCGCGCGCGGCTCGATTATCTCGTGCAGAAGGTCACCGAGATGGGCGTGGCGCGTCTGCGTCCCGTGCTCACGCGCCGCACGACGCCCGAGCGCGTCAACCTTGAGCGCATGCGCGCCAATGCCATCGAGGCCGCCGAGCAGTGCGGCATCCTGCGCGTCCCCGAGGTGAACGAGCCGCGCAAGCTCGAGACGGTGCTTGCCGCTTGGGACGCAGGACGGGCCCTCATCTTCTGCGACGAGGCGAGTGGGGAGCGTTGCCCATTCACCACGCTGGCGCGCGTGCAGCCGGGCCCCCTGGCATTGCTGGTGGGACCTGAAGGTGGGTTTGACGCGAGCGAGCGTGCGTTGCTCGCATCCAAGCCATTCGTCACGAGCATTTCACTCGGGCCGCGCATCCTGCGCGCCGATACGGCTGCGGTCGCGGCTCTCGCCCTCGTGAACGCGGTGCTCGGCGACTGGCGCTAGGCAGCGATGCTCGCGGCTTGTGCGGACCGGTGCTTTTCAATTAACAAGGGAGCGGCGCCGCAAGCCCGTCGCCAAACATCCTCCGCCCAGCGAGAACGGTTTAGCTCAATGTCCACCCGCCAGGACGGCGCAACTGCCCCAACCGTGCGCTCGCGCGAGGACCTCATCGCCTGGATTGCTGCGGGCTGCAAGCCGGCGAGCGCCTGGCGCGTCGGCACCGAGCACGAGAAGTTCCTCTTCACCACCGATACACTGCGACCGGTGTCCTACGAGGGCGAGCGCGGCGTGCGCGCCCTGATGGAGGGGCTCATTGCCCACTTCGGCTGGGAGCCGATCCTGGAGGGAGGCAACATCATCGCTCTCAAGCGGCCGACGGGCGAGGTGGGCGGCACCGTATCCCTCGAGCCCGGCGGTCAGTTCGAGCTCTCCGGCGCACCGGTGAGGAGCATCCACGAGACGGGAGCCGAGACGCACGAGCACCTCGAGCAGGTGCTGGCGGTCGGCGGGCCCCTGCGCATCGGCTTTCTCGGCGTCGGCTTCTCGCCCAACTGGACGCTTGAGGAAACGCCGCGCATGCCCAAGCAGCGCTACCAGGTGATGACCCGCTACATGCCAATGGTGGGCAAGCGCGGCCTCGACATGATGTATCGCACCTGCACGATCCAGGTGAACCTCGACTTCGCGGACGAGGCCGACATGGTCAAGAAGTTCCGCGTCTCGTTGGCGCTCCAGCCCGTGGTGACGGCGATCTTTGCCTGCTCTCCCTTCACCGAGGGCAAGCCAAACGGCTTCCTGTCCATGCGCAGCGAGGTATGGCGCGACACCGACAAGGCGCGCACCGGCATGCTGCCCTTCGTATTCGAACCCGGCATGGGCTTTGAGCGATACGTCGACTACGCGCTCGCCGTGCCCATGTATTTCGTCTACCGCCACGGGCGCTACATCGATGCTGCGGGCGCTTCGTTCGGCGATTTCCTGGCCGGCCGATTGGCCCAGCTGCCGGGCGAATTTCCGACGCAGGACGATTGGTCGGACCATCTCACCACCCTGTTCCCCGAGGTGCGCATGAAGCGCTTCCTGGAGATGCGCGGGGCCGACGGCGGGCGCTGGCGCCGCATTTGCGCCCTGCCGGCGCTGTGGACCGGGCTGCTCTATGACAGGGCCGCGCTCGACGCTGGCTGGGATCTCGTCAAAGGCTGGAGTGCCGAGGAGCGCCAAGGGCTGCGCGATCGGGTGCCGCGGACGGCGCTGCGCACGCCCTTCCGCCGCACGCGCGTGCTCGAGCTTGCCCGTGAATTGCTCGGGATTGCCCGGTCCGGCCTGCAGCGGCGCGCCATCGTCAATGCGAAGGGCGAGGACGAGCACATCTTTCTCGAACCCGTCGAGGGCATCCTGCGCGATGGACTGACGCCGGCCGACGAGATCCTGCTGCGCTACGAGCGCGATTGGGGTCGGCGTACGGATCGGCTGTTCAGCGATTACGCCTTCTGAGCGAGCGGTGCGCGAACCACCGCCGCGGCGAAACCGGCGCGCCACAGGTACCAAGAATTAGCCGCCATTGCAGCGCCCGAGTTGCCCGCGCCGACGCCCGCGCGGTAGGCATGGCTCGAGGATATTGCTGAAGCAATTCCTGGGGATGGGGATATGTGATCATCTCCGCGCCCGGGCGTCGGCACAGGCGCGCGCCGGCGCTGTTGTTGGGGTTGTTGACGGGCCTGGCCGGGCCTCGCCAGCCGGCAACGGCTCAGGAAGAGGCCCCGACCTATCGGGCGGTCTCAGTCGCTGCGGGCGAAGCGTGGCCGCGGAACCGCCCGTGGCCCGCTGGCCTGCCGGGCTGCCGAGCTACTGGCGGGTGACGGAGAGCCTCAAGGTGCACGATGCGCCCTCGGCCACCCCCTCGGTGGTACATGCATTCGAGCCGCAGACTGGGTGCGTCAAGCTCGCCGGCAGCTGCCGGAAGCCGTGGTGCCAGGTGACGTTCCCTGGCCTCAATGGCGATCGCTTCGGCTGGGTCGATTCCAACCACCTCGCACCTCAGCGCAGCGCCTGCAGCAACTGATCGCCCGCGCTCCGCCTCACTCCCGGTGCTGCAGAGCCTGCAGCACGCCTGGCAGCGCTTCGGGCAGGTCCTCGGCAATCAGCCCGAACCCCAGATGGTTGGCGCACTCGCCATGCAGCCACACGGCCGCACATGCCGCATCGAACGCCGGCATGCGCTGCGCCAGCAGGCCCGTGACAAGGCCGGCGAGGACGTCGCCCGAGCCGGCGGTCGCGAGCCAGGGCGGCGCGTTGTCGTTGATGGCCGCCCGGCCATCGGGTGCGGCGATCACCGTATCTGGCCCCTTGAGGATCACCACCGCGCCGCTCAGCTCGGCGGCCCGCCGCGCGCGGTCGAGCTTGGAGCCCGCAAGCTCCCCGAACAGCCGCTTGAACTCGCCCGCATGGGGGGTGAGCACCACGGCCGCCGTGCGCGCCGCGATGGCGCGGAACAGCGCGTCCGGGGTGGGCCGAGGCTCCACGCCGCGGGCCACGAAGCCGAAGGCGGAGGCGCGTGTTGCCTCAAGGCCCTCTTGAGGCGCAAAGGAGGTGAGCGCATCCGCGTCGAGAACGGCAGCGGCAGGTGAGGCGAGCGCCGTCGTGACGGTGGCAGCCGTGCTCGTGCCGACACCCGCGCCGGGGCCGATCAGAAGGGCGTTGCGGCGCTCGTCCGCCAAGAACTCGCTGAGGCCAGCATCGGCGCCGATTGCCTTCACCATGACAGCCGTGAGGTGCGCGGCATTGACGACCGTCGCCGTCGCCGAGCCGACCACGGTGACGAGCCCCGCGCCGACGCGCAGCGCGCCGCGTGCCCCCATGCGGGCGGCACCCGTGCTTTCCGCTGGTCCGGACACCACCACGGCATGGCCGCGCGAGTACTTGTGGCCATCCACGCTGGGCCAGGGATAGGTCTGGCGCCACTGCGCCGGTCGATTGAGCCTGGTGCGCGGGCCGATCTCGCCCAGGACGGCCTCGGGGATGCCGATGTCGACAAGCCGCACATTGCCGCACAGGACGCGCCCGGGGAGCAGCACGTGGCCCGGCTTCAGGCGGAAGAACGTCACGGTTGCTGTCGCCGCAACGATCGGACCGCGGCTGCAACCCGTGGTGCCGTCGAGGCCGCTCGGGACGTCGACGGCCACGACCGGCTTGCCCGCGGCATTGAGGGCCTCCACCACATCGGCCGCGGTGCCCTCCAGCGGCCGCGCCAGGCCGGCGCCGAACAGGGCGTCGACGACGAGGTCGGCGTTGGCCAGGGTGGCGGTCTCGAGCGGCTCGATTGGCTCGCCCCAGCGCTGCGCCATGATGGCGGCATCGTCCTTGAGCGCATCGCGGCGGCCGAGCAACCCAAGGCGCACGCGATACCCGCGCTCGCGCAAGATGCGCGCGGCGACGAAGCCGTCGCCGCCGTTGTTGCCGGGGCCGCAGATGACGGCAATGGCGGCATCGGCGCTCGGGGCAAGAGCGCAGGCCGTGTCGGCCACGGCGCCGCCCGCCCGCTCCATCAACGTGAGGCCGGCAACGCCCTGGGAGATGGCCAGGGCATCCGCTCGACCCATCTCTTGCGCAGTGAGCAGTTCGTCGCTCAAGGCTCCTCCTTTCCCACCGCCCCCATCATGCGCCGCCACGGCGCGCCCGCCAACTTTGCACCGGGGGCCTGATCACCGGACTGCCCAATCATTGTGCAAAAGGCAAATCTACGAGCAAATTCGCGGCTTGCCCTCAGTGCTTGTTGCCCTGTAGATACGCACGTGGCGTATGTTGTTCAGGAATTTGCTGCCGCGCCGGCCTTGGCATGCGGCGTGCTTAATTCCGGGCATCACGACAGTCCAGGCCTCGTCAGAGGGAGGTGAAGGCGCGCATGAAGAAGATCGAGGCCATCATCAAGCCCTTCAAGCTCGACGAGGTGAAGGAGGCCCTGCAGGAGATCGGCCTGCAGGGCATCACGGTCATTGAAGCCAAGGGGTTCGGCCGCCAGAAGGGCCACACCGAGCTCTACCGCGGCGCGGAATACGTGGTGGATTTCCTGCCCAAGGTGAAGCTCGAGGTGGTCCTGGGTGAGGAGATGCTCCCCAAGGCGCTCGAAGCCATCCAGAAGGCCGCCAAGACCGGCCGCATCGGCGATGGCAAAATCTTCGTGTCGACGGTGGAGGAGGCGATCCGCATCCGCACCGGCGAGACCGGAAGCGATGCCATTTGAGCCGCTGCAAGGGGGACGGGCGTAAGGCGTCAACAGCATCGAAGTTGCAGGTGAGGACAGGGGAAAAGCGATGCCAGAGAGACCGAAGTCCGTAGGCGATGTGCTCAAGATGATGAAGGACAAGGAAGTGAAGTTCCTTGATCTGCGCTTCACGGACACCAAGGGCAAGATGCAGCACGTCACCGCGGACGGCTCGTGCGTGAACGAAGCGATGTTCGCGGAAGGCTACGCCTTCGACGGTTCCTCGATCGCCGGCTGGAAGGGCATCGAGGCTTCCGACATGACGCTGATGCCCGATCCTGCCAGCGCGCATATCGACCCCTTCTTCGCCCAGACCACCATGGCGGCGTTCTGCGACGTGCTTGAGCCTTCCACCGGCGAGATGTACGAGCGCGATCCTCGCTCGATCGCCAGGCGCGCGGAGGCCTACCTGAAGCAGACCGGCGTCGGCGACACCGTGGTGTTCGGGCCAGAGGCCGAGTTCTTCATCTTTGACGACGTGCGCTACAACGTCGATCCCTACAACACCGGCTTCAGGCTCGACAGCGCGGAGCTGCCCTCCAACTCCGGCACCGAATACGAGATGGGCAATCTCGCCCACCGCCCGCGCACCAAGGGGGGCTACTTCCCGGTGCCGCCCGTCGACAGCGCCCAGGACATCCGCTCCGAGATGCTCTCGGTCATGGCCGAAATGGGCGTGACCGTGGAGAAGCATCACCACGAAGTGGCCTCGGCCCAGCACGAACTCGGCATCAAGTTCGGGCCGATGGTGCAGCAAGCAGATAACATGCAGATCTACAAGTACGTGATCCACAACGTGGCCCAGGCCTACGGCAAGACCGCGTGCTTCATGCCCAAGCCCGTCTTCGGCGACAACGGCTCGGGCATGCACTGCCACCAGTCGATCTGGAAGGGCTCGACGCCGGTGTTCGCCGGCAACAAGTACGCGGACCTGTCGGATACCTGCCTCTATTACATCGGCGGCATCCTCAAACACGCCAGGACCATCAACGCCTTCACCAACCCGACCACCAACTCCTATAAGCGCCTGGTGCCGGGGTATGAGGCGCCGGTGCTGCTGGCCTACTCGGTGCGCAACCGCTCCGCGTCGTGCCGCATTCCGGTCGTGACCTCTCCCAAAGCCAAGCGCGTCGAGGTCCGCTTCCCCGATCCCGCCGCCAACCCCTATCTTGGCTTTGCGGCCATGCTGATGGCCGGTCTCGACGGCATCCAGAACAAGATCAACCCGGGCGAGGCGGTGGACAAGAACCTCTACGACCTCCCGCCGGAGGAGCTCTCCAAGATCCCCACCGTGTGCGGCAGCCTGCGTGAAGCGCTCGACCATCTGGACAGGAACCGCGACTTCCTGAAGAAGGGCGGCGTATTCTCAGACGACATGATCGACGCCTACCTGGAGCTGAAGATGGCCGAGGTGGAGCGCTTCGAGATGACGCCGCATCCGGTCGAGTTCGACATGTACTACTCGGTCTAGTCTCGCCGAGGAGCGCGCTCGCGCGTTCGGCTGGCGCCGGGAGCGCGCCTGAAAACTCAGCCGGCGAGCTCAGGCGAAGAATTGCGAGGATTAGAGTGGGCGGCCCGCGCGGCCGCCCGGGGTGCCCCATGGGGCACGCAAGCGCGGCGGCATCGCCTGAGGCGGCAGATCCCCGCCATCCACGCGCCGCGCCGATGCCAAGCGAGGGCTAGGAGTGCACCGCAGCGGGCTTGGCGCGCTCGACCGGCAGCGGCGGCGGGTTGGGTGCGGCGCGGGCTTCGGCGATCAGGCGGTTGCACGCGGCCTCAATGCGTCCCTCGATCAGGGCGCGTGCTTCCTTGCGCGGCAGGCCGGGCGGCACTGGGTCCTGGATCTCGATCACGATGGTGCCCGGATAGCGCACCACGCTGCGGCGCGGCCAGAACAGGCCGGAGTTCAGCGCCAGCGGGATGCACGTGAGGCCCAGCCCCTCGTAGAGCGCTATGAAGCCTGGCTTGTAGTCGGGCGGCGCACCCGGCGGCCGGCGTGTGCCTTCCGGGAAGATCACGATCTCGCGGCCCTGGCTGGCACGCTGGCGGGCATCGCGGATAAGGCTCTTGAGCGCGCTTGGGCCTTTGTCGCGCTTGACGAAGATGTGTTGGAATTTGTGCGAGAACCAGCCGTAGAGCGGGATCCAGCCGAGCTCCACCTTCATCACCATGGCGGGGTCGCGGAACACCGGGATCAGGGCGAACGTATCCCACGCGGATTGGTGCTTGGAGGCCACCAGGCAGGCGCCTTTGGGCAGCTTCTCCCCGCCGCGCACCTCATAGCGCGTGCCGCAGATGACCTTGAGCCACCACAGGCTCGCGAGCCCATGCAGCCGCAGCCCCTGCATCGCCCAGCTCCGGGGCGCGAGGAGTAGCCAGCTGCCGAAGAGCAAAAACAGGGCGGTGTTGAGGTAGAACACGACCAGGAAGGTGAGCGAGCGAAACATCAGCATCGTGCGCCTCACGTTCTTGAGGCTTGCGCGCTGGCGCTGCCGGCAACGGCGCTCCCCTCCCGCGAGCCGAACAGCTTTTCCACGCCCAGGCGGGCCGCCGAGGGCAGGAACTTCAGGTACTCCGTAAACAGCAGCCGGGCGGTGGCGCCGTGCAGCCACCAGCGCTCGGTGCGGAAGTTGCGTGACACGACCGGGAAGGGCAACAGCACGACCTCGGGCATGACGCGCTGGAGCTCCACTAGGCTGCGCGGCATGTGGTAGCTCGAGGTCACCAGGATCAGCCGGGAGTAGCCCCTATCCGTTGCCCAGACCTTCGTCTCAAGCGCGTTGCCGCTGGTGGTGAGTGCGTCATAGCCGATGTCGACGCAGCAGTCGAACAGCGCCAGCGAAAGTCCGCTCTTGCGGTGCAGGTCCTCACGGGTCGCCATGCGGTTGGCGCCGGAGATCAAGAGCCGCTTGCCCCGGCCCTCGGCCAGCAGGCGCGCAGCCTCGCTCAGCCGATGCTCGCCGCCCGTGAGCACGACGATGCCGTCGGCGCGCCCGCTCCCCGCCGCCGCTACATAGCGGGTGATCGAGCTGGCAAAGATCACGAAGCCGCCGATGAATGCGAACAGCGCCAGGCCGGCGGCCGCGGCAACGATTCTGCCTGCTCCTGCCACGTCTCCTCTCCGAACCGTCGCCCCGGCGTGGGCACGGCCCTCACACGACTAGAGTAGCCGATTTGGACGCGTTTGTGACCCGTAGCTCACAAACCAGATTTTCTCTGTCCACCGGGGAGGGATCGATGATCAGTGTTGGCTGTTGAGGATGCGGTAGACGCCGATGCGCGACGTCAGCATGCAGAGGGAGGCGATGACCAGCACCACGATGCCGAGCAGGAAGTAGCCGGGCGGATCCAGCGTGGCGATGCCGATCAGGCGGCGCAGCTCGGTGATCGTCACGGAGCCCCCACCCAAGATCTCCATCACCGTCGGCATGACCAAGAACACGAACATCGCCCAGATCGCGCCGACGATCCCGGCTCTGACGCCGAGCCGCAGGAAATGCCGCTCGAATTCCCTGGCGATGAAGCGGTCGGTGGCGCCCACGAAATGCAGCACCTCGACGATCTCCCGGTTGGAGGCCATGGCGCTCTTGGTCGCCGACACGATGATGGCGGTCGTGGCGGCGCCCACCAGCAGCAGGATGGCTAGCCCTCCGAGCGCAAAGGAGCGGGTGATAGTGCGGATCTGCTGCTGCCAGCGGCGGTGGTCGTCGAGGCTCACGCCCTTGAATTGCTTGTCGAGCTCGGCGCGCATCGCTCCGAGGTCGGGCGGCGCTTGACGGTCGAGCTCGATGGCGATGAGGCGCGGCACAGGCAAGCTCGCAAGCGCATCTGTCTGCCCGAGCCACGGCTCCAGCAACTGGGCCGCATCGGCAATGCTGAGGGCGCGCACGCCGGCGATGCCCGGCTGGCGCGACAGGTAGCTGCTCACGTCCGTCACCACCTTGTCGACGTCGCTGCGCTCCCGCGCCTCGACCTGCACGGTGACCTCGCTGGCGATGTCGCGCAGCCAGGCCGACGCCGACTGGTTCATCATGTAGACCGCGCCGGCGGTCAGGCACGCGAGGAAGCACATGATGGTGATGACGAGCGTCAGCGAACGGCCGGTGACGGAGCCGGCCGGCACGATCGGGGCGGCAGTCTGGTTGCGAACGGCGCGGCGCGAGCGGGTGCGCGGCAAACCTTCGCCGGGATCGAGCTTGCGCACGCCGGTGGTCGTGGCGAAGACGCCTGTCTGCGGCCCGCCGAAGGTCTCGTGCTCCACGCGCGAGCGCGACGGATTGAGCGCCGGCGGGCCCGTGGGCCTGTCATACGATCCGGACATGGCCCTCATGCAGCTCCAGCCGCGGCGCTTTGGTCTGCCGCATCAGCTGATGGTCGTGCGTGGCGATGACGACCGAGGTCCCGAGCCGGTTGAGCTCAATGAAGAGGCGCAGGAGGCGGCGCGCCATCTGCGGGTCGACGTTGCCCGTCGGCTCGTCGGCGAGCAAAAGCTCCGGCTTGTTGATGACGGCGCGGGCAATGGCCGCCCGCTGCTTCTCGCCGCCGGAGAGCACATGGGGATAGGAGTACATGCGGTCGCCGAGCCCAACCCATTGCAGCAAATCGGTCACGTCCTCTTTGTAATCGGAGACCCGCTTGCCGGTGACGCGCAGCGGCATGGCCACATTTTCCCATGTCGTCAGGTGATCGAGCAACCGGAAATCCTGGAACACGATGCCGATGCGGCGGCGCAATTGCGCGCGTTTGGCCGGTGAGACGTGGGAGATGTCCTGGCCGAGGACGTAAATCTGGCCGCGTGTGGCCTGCATCGACATGAACAGCAGGCGCAATAGCGACGTCTTGCCCGAGCCCGAGGGGCCCGTCAGGAAGTGAAACGAACCTGGCCGCAAATGGAACGTGACGTTGCGCAGCACCTCGTGCCCGGTGCCGTACTTCAATGCGATGCTGTTCAGTCTGATCACGCTCTTTCCCCGCCTCCAGATCGAGCGGACACGCATCTTGGGCGCAAGCTGGGAAGGCCGATCAATCGTCCAGGATTGTGGCAGACTGGTGTTGGCCGCATGGCTGGGGGGCAGGCTCCGGCTGCCATGCCGGGCTAACATGCTGGAGGACCACACTCTCCCGCCAATCGTCGTTGCACCGATGACAGTCCCCGGGCGCCCGTGTTAGGAGCGCGCTTTCCCTTCGACAAGGCTCGCAGCGTCCATGGGGTACCGAAAGGACATTGATGGGCTGCGCGCCGTCGCCGTGCTCGCCGTGGTGTTTTTTCATGCGAAGCTTCCGGGCTTCGCCGGCGGCTTCGTCGGGGTCGACGTCTTCTTCGTCATCTCGGGCTTCCTGATTACCGGACTGATCGCGCAGGACTGGAAGGACGGGCAGTTCTCCTTCTTGACGTTCTACTTCCGGCGCGTGCGCCGCATCTTGCCCGCCCTGGGGTGCATCTATCTCGCCTCCACGCTCATCGCCGCCTCGCTCATGCTGCCGAGCGACATGGCCGAGTTCGGGCGCAGCCTCTTGAGCTCCGCCGCATTCGTCTCCAACCATTTCTTCTTCGGGCTGGCCGACTATTTCGGCGGGCAGGCCGACTTAAAGCCGCTGCTGCACACCTGGTCTCTCTCGATCGAGGAGCAGTACTACCTCATCTGGCCGCTGCTGTTTCTGGCCGTGGCCCGCTGGCGATCGCGGTGGCTGCCCCATGGCGTGGGGATCGCGGTGGTGGTCCTGCTCGCCGCTTCGGCGATGACGGTTAGCCAACACAGGGAAGCGGCCTTTTTCCTGGCTCCGTTCCGGGCGTGGGAGCTTCTGCTCGGCGCATGGCTGGCGCTATTGCCGAGGCATCCCGTGCTCTCGGCGCGGACCGCTGAGCTCGCTGCCGCAGCCGGCTTATCACTGATCCTTGCCTCCGTCGTGCTCCTCGATGAGAGCCGGGCCTTTCCCGGCCTCCTCGCCGTGCCGGCTTGCCTCGGCACTGCGTTGCTCATCCTGGCGGGAATCGAGCACGGCCCGTTCCTGACGCGGATGCTCTCCCTGCGGCCGGCAGTCGCCATCGGGCTCATCTCCTATTCGCTCTACCTCTGGCATTGGCCGCTGTTGGCCTTCGCGCGCTACTACTTCGACCGCCCCCTGCGATCGACGGAGCTCGCCACGGTTCTCGGCGCGAGCCTGCTGGCGGCTGTCGCGACCTATCGCTACGTGGAGCAGCCGGCGCGTCGCCTGAGCTTCAATCTTGCGCCGCGCTTGGTCGGCGCGGCCGTGCTGTCGCTCGGTGCGATCGCGCTCGTCGGGCAACAGATCTACAAGAGCCGCGGCTGGACCTTCAATCTCGACCCGGAGATTCGCCGGCTCGACAGGATATCCAGAACCAAGAATAATTATCGCAATAGCTGTAGCGGCGCGCAGACCCTATCGCGCACCGACGAAGCCTGCACGTTCGGCCCGCCGCGCAGCTCGGGCTCTTATGACATGGTCATCATCGGGGATTCGCACGCCGATCACTATACGCCCGCCATGAGCGTGCTGGCGCGGCAGGCAGGCCTCTCCGGCCGGCAGGTCTCGGTCGGCAGATGTCTGGCGCTCTTTGGCTATCACGAGATGACCGGCACCCCGGTACAGCAGGCGGCCTGTCGCGCGTTGCGCGACGGCGTGGTCCACTTCGTGGACAACAATCCGCGATTGCAGTTGGCCTTTCTGGCCCACCATTGGTCGTCGTATGCGGGAAAAACCATCTGGCAGGACGTGGAGCCCATCTACCTCTTCGGTTCGCCGCACGATCAAGCATCAGCGCAGCGCTCCCTCGAGGTGCTGCGGCAAAGCCTGGAGCAAACCATCGACTTCCTCACCGGACGTGGCATCCACGTGGTGCTGTTGGGCGAAGTTCCCCTCTACGACCATGACCCCATCAAGTGCATTGCCGCCGCCATCAAACAGGGACTGGGCGCGCAGGGCTGCCGCGTCGCCCTTAAGGTGGTTCAACAGCGGGTCGGCACCACGAACCGCATGTTGGCCGAGCTCGCCAAGCGCCGGGAGAATGTCTCGTTCTTCTCTCCGCTCGATTCCATGTGCGACGAGGCCTGGTGCAGTCCCCTCGTCGACGGCGTCTACATGTATAGGGACCGGATGCACCTCAACCGCATTGGCGCCGAGCACCTCGCGCGATCGATACGCCTTCCGCACCTGGCAACCCGCTCGTGACGCGTGCGGCCGTGGCATTGCGCTGGTGAGCAGGCGCCATTTCAATGCGGCAGGTGGTCGAAGGCGGGGACGTCCGACCAGAAGATGCGCGCCGTTCTGGCCACACGCGTCGGATCTCCCGAGGTGAGCAGCACGGGCAGTCGCGGTGCAGCGGCCGCCTGCGGCAGAAAGCGGGTGTGCCTATGAAGGTAGTCCTCGAGGCTGTCGGCCACCACCTCGGGCTGCGACAGCAGCCGCGCAAAGGGCGGCAGGTGGCGCCGGAATAGCGGCTCCACCAACGGATAGTGCGTGCAGCCTAGAATGGCGCGGTGCGGCGGCGCCCCGCCGGTCTGGGCCAATAGTGCTGCCACCGCCTCAGCTACCAAGCCGTCGAGCTCGTCGGGCGGTGCGGCCCGCTCGATGGCCTCCACCAAATCAGGGCAGGTCTGCTGCACCACCGTCACCTTGGGGCAGCGCTTGCGGATTTCCTCGGGGTAGGCGTGCGAGGCGATCGTTCGCGTCGTGCCGAATACGGCGATCGTGTCGGCGTTGTACTTCTGGGGATATTGCGGCGAGGTCACCGCCCAGGGTGTCTGCGTCGCCGCCTCCACCGTAGGGGCGACGATGCCGAGCACATTGCGGCCGACCCAGCCGCTGACGGGCAGCCAGTCCTTCTGCAGCGTGCGCGCCGCCACACAGGTTGCCGTGTTGCAGCCGAGGAGGACGAGCCTGCAGCCGCGATGGAACAGCGCTGAGACCCCGTCGCGCGTCAGCGCCACGATCTCGTCGGAGGCGCGGTTGCCGTAGGGCACGTTGCGGTGATCGCCGAGGTAGACAAAGGCAAGATGCGGAAAACGCCGCACCAGGACGCGGAAGACGGTGAGCCCGCCGTGGCCCGAATCGAAGACGCCGATCATGTGCCAGATTTCCACGGCGCGCGCTGAGGCGCAATTCAACTGTCCCCCGCGGCAGCGTCACGCCGCGCGCTTTTGCGGAGAGCGGGCGTGCCGGCGCAAGACTCTCGACCGGGATTGCATTGCATTCGCCATCGAGCCATCGAATATGCACAACCGCAATGGCGGGGTTTTGGCTGCGTGCCCGCAGGGGCCACCCACGGCAAGATAATCCCGGCGCTGGGGCAGCAAGTCGCATCCGAGCGCCGCGGCCGTCAGTCGCCCGCACTAAGCAAGCGCTTCCGGGGCGGGCAGGGCGAGCCCTGCGCAGAGCCAACGGCGATTGCGGTCACTCCGCTGCCTTGGGTGTGGTTCCACCGGTGAGCAAGGCCGCACCCTGCTCCATGGCCCGGAGCGCATCGAGGTTGGGCACGGCGATGGTATTGTAACCGCAATCCACGAAGTGCACCTCGCCCGTCACGGCGCCGGAGAGGTCCGACAGTAGATAGAGCCCGGCTCCGCCCACCTCGTCCAGCGTGGGCGTGCGGTGCAAGGGCGCGTGGTCGCGCTGGTAGTTGAAGAGCATGCGTCCGTCGGAAATGCCGGCGCCAGCCAATGTGCGCATTGGTCCGGCAGAGAGGGCGTTGACGCGGATTCCGTGCCCGCCAAGGTCGGCTGCCAGATAGCGCACGGAGGCTTCCAGCGCGGCTTTCGCGACGCCCATGACGTTGTAGCAGGGTACCCAGCGCGTGGCGCCGCTGAAGGTCAGCGTCAGCAGCGCGCCGCCGCGCGGCATCATCTGCGCTGCACGCTTGGCAATTTCGGTGAAGGAGAAGCACGAGATCACCATCGTGTTGATGAAGTTCTCGCGCGTGGTGTCGGCGTAGCGACCCGCCAGCTCCCGGCGGTCCGAGAAGGCGAGTGCGTGCACTACGAAATCGAGGCCGCCCCACTTCTGTTTGATTTCGGCGAAGGCATTGTCGACGCTTGCTATGTTGGTCACGTCGCAATCGACGATGATATCGGCGCCCGCCTGCTTGGCGAGCGGAATGGCGCGGCGGCCAAAGGCATCGCCCTGGTAGGTGAAGGCGAGCTCGGCGCCCTGACCGGCCAGCACGCGGGCGATGCCCCACGCAATCGAACGTTCATTGGCAACCCCCATGACGAGGCCGCGCTTGCCTGCCATCAACGGCCCGGGCCGGGCAATGTCCGTGCTAGTCATGACCTTCTTCCATTCGTGGTGTGCGCGAGCCACCTGGGCCCAACCCTTGACCATCCTCGGCCCCGCAACCCTTCAACTCCCGGCGCCCCCATGGCCCGCGCGCCACGCCGCTCGTCGACCGAGCCCGTGCCCTCATGCGTCGCATCGCTTCAACACCAGAGTCGCATTGGTGCCGCCGAAGCCGAAGCTGTTCGACATTACACAGTTAAGGTTTGCATTGTCCTCTCGTTTCCGCACGATGGGCACGTCGGCGAATACGGGGTCGAGCTCGTCGATGTTGGCGCTCTCGCAGATAAAGCGGTTGTTGACCATGAGCAGCGAGAAGATTGCCTCCTGCACGCCGACCGCGCCCAGCGAATGGCCGGTGAGCGACTTGGTCGCGGAGATCGGCGGGATGTCCTTGCCGAACACCTGACGGATCGCCTCGATCTCGCGCTCATCGCCGACCGGCGTGCCCGTGCCGTGCGGGTTGATGTAGTCGATCCGCCCTACGCCCTTGCCGTCGAGGCCCTGCATGGCTGCGCGCATGCAACGCACTGCGCCCTCGCCCGACGGCGCCACCATGTCGAAGCCGTCAGAGTTGGCGCCGTAGCCCGCCACCTCGCCGTAGATCTTGGCGCCGCGAGCCTTGGCGCGCTGCAGCTCCTCCAACACCACCACGCCGGCTCCGCCGGCGATGACGAAGCCGTCGCGGTTCTTGTCATAGGCTCGGCTGGCTTTGGCCGGCGTGGCATTAAATCCGGTCGACATGGCTCCCATGGCGTCAAACAGCACCGACAGCGTCCAGTCGAGCTCCTCACACCCGCCGGCGAACATCACGTCCTGCTTGCCCCATTGGATCTGCTCGGCGGCATTGCCGATGCAATGCGCCGAGGTGGCACAGGCGGACGATATCGAGTAGTTGATGCCCCGGATCTGGAAGGCGGTGGCCAGTGCCGCGGACGGTCCCGAACACATGCCCTTCGGCACCTCGAAGGGCCCGATCTTCTTGGGGTCCTTTTCACGCGCCGTGTCGGCGGCGCGCACGATGGCACGCGTCGAGGGTCCACCCGAGCCCATGATGATGCCGGTGCGCTCGTTTACGATGTCGCGCTCGTCCAGACCAGCGTCGCGGATGGCCTGGTCCATGGCGATGTAGTTCCACCCCACGCCGGTTTCCATGAAGCGGCGCGCCTTGCGCGGGACCATGCCTTCCCATTCGATGTGCGGCGCGCCATGGACCTGGCAGCGGAAGCCGAGCTCGGCATACTTTTCCGCGCGGACGATGCCGGACTTGCCTTCCCTCAGCGAGGCGACCACCTCTTGGGTACTGTTCCCGATCGAGGAGACCACCCCCATACCCGTCACGACCACGCGGCGCATCGATCAGCCCTCTCCTTGCCTCCTCCGCCGCACATTGGTCGCAAGACGCGGGTTGTGGCCCGTCCGGCACCTGCGGCGCAGCCTCACGCGGCCGCGGGTTGCTCTTCCCCCTCGAACAGACCGACCCTCAGGTCTGTGGCGGCGTAGATCACCAGCCCGTCCGCCTTCATGACGCCGTCGGCGATCGCCAGTTTCAGCTTGCGCAAGATCACGCGCTTGAGGTCGACGACGTACTGGACGGTCTTGGTGCTGGGCATCACCATGCCGGTGAACTTCACCTCGCCGACCCCCAAGGCGCGACCCTTGCCGGGCGCACCGAGCCAGCCCAGAAAAAATCCGGTCAACTGCCAGAGTGCATCCAATCCCAGGCACCCCGGCATGACGGGGTCGCCCTTGAAGTGACAGGCCCACAGCCAATCGAGCATCGGGTTGCCGGAAACTTTGAGCTCGGCCACGATCTGGCCCTTGCCGTGCGCCCCGCCCGCGTCCGAGATGCTGGCAATGCGATCGAACATGAGCATCGGCGGCAGCGGGAGCTGGGCGTTGCCGCGTCCAAACAGCTCGCCGCGGCCGCAGGTCAAGAGATCCTCGTATTCGTAGCTCGTTGGACGCTCGGCCGTGGCCATGGTCGCCCCACCCGCGGGCAATTCCGGCGTATGACGTACTGTTGCGGCTTTCGGCAGCATTGAGGCTTCCTATCACACTCGGGGGTTGCTCAAAAGCCCGCGTTCCATCCGGGCAGCGCAGCTGCGGGGCCCAATCGCCCCGCTGCCGTTGCGGGCCGTGCTGCTCCAGCATATACTGATATATAAGGTCGGCATGAAGGCTGTGCGGCGCTTTGGCAATGCGGCCGGCCAGCCGCAGGGCATAGGCAGGGATGGGTAGTTTGGCAGGGCGACCCGAGATGACGGGCGTCGAGGTACGGGGACTGTTGCGGCGCGCGAACCTGCGGCCGACCCGTCAGCGTGTGGCTTTGGCAGCGCTGCTGTTCGGCAACGGCGATCGCCACGTGACCGCCGAGATCCTCCACGAGGAGGCCGTGAGGGCGGGTGAGAAGGTTTCCTTGGCCACCGTTTACAACACGTTGCATCAGTTCGAGTGCGCCGGGCTGTTGCGCGAGATCGCCATCGGTGGGCAGCGCGCGTATTTTGACACCAACATTTCCAACCACAACCATTTCTTCATAGAGGCCGAGGGGCGGCTCATCGATATCCCCGGCAGCTCGATCCGGGTCGATGGCCTGCCCGAGCCGCCGAACCACCTCAAGATCTCCCACATCGACGTGGTGGTGCGGCTAGTGAGCAATTCGTGAGCAAATGCAAATCGTGAATTTAAGTACGCTGGCCAATACCCCCGGGGCCAATACCCCCCGGCCAATACCTGAGGCCAGGCCCTCGGGCCAGTACCCCGGAGCCAGTAACTCGGGGTCAGCGCCCCCGCTCGTACCCCTCGTGAGTTCTCGGGCGTAGGCCCCACACCTTGCCCGCGTGTTTGCATTCTCCAAGACAGGGGAGCGCGGGGCGAACGCGGGACCATCGCCCGTCCTGTTCCACGTGGAACAGCGCGATTCCTGCAAATCCGCGACAGTGACGCCATCGCATGCGGCCAGTGGCCGCTTCGAGGCGCGCAAGTCTTCAGGGTTGGGAGGATCCCATGCGCTTGATCGATGTCGTGCTCGCTGCAGTCCTGCTCGCCCTCATCGTTGGCTTCCTGCACACGATGCCGCCGAACCCAGCCAGCGCCAACGCCCAACAAGGCGTGAGCGAGCGCATCACGTGGCTGTGGACCCCCGCCATCGCGCGCCGGAGCTCCGTGCGCTAACGCAACGCCGACAACGAACGAGCACCACATCCGGATGCAGCGCGTTGCCGACGCCGAGGAACAGCTGCGACATGCTCAGCGGGCGGGTGTCGTCAGCAGCCCGGGGCGCGAATTTCGTTGAGTGGCGGCAAGACCGAGGTCCACCCTGAGGCGACCGGCGCGACCGCGAAGGGTGGCGTGGGCCACCACGCTGCGAGCCTCTGCGGCCGGCGCGGCTCGGGCTTCCACAGGGTGCCAAGATCGGAGGGAAGGTTCTTCGGCGCCATGAATGGGATGAGCAGAAGATTGGCGCTCGCGATCATTGCCTTCTCATCGGCTTCATCGCTATTGTCCGAGCTTGCCTTGCGGCAGTTGCTCAGCATCACCCGAGGCGAGCCCTCACCGGCTGCTGCAACATCCAATTGCACCGGTGCTCAGTCGTTCTTGATCGGTCTCAATTGTTCTGGCCGCCGTCACCGTGGTTGTGCGCGCCCGGCGTGAGGCAGCTTGAACAAATGGGGGCGGTCCAGCGACACAATTTCAACGCCTCGCCATGCAAATTCGCTCGGTCCAGCAACGATAATCCCGCGCAGTGGCGCGGCCGACGGACGGAGCGCATCTTGTTGCCGCGCATGCTGATGGCGGGGGTCGTGGCGCTGGCCGTCCCATGGCCGGCTGCGGGCACCACCTCGGGTCCCCGGCGCCAGCTGGTTGACACCATCATCGTCCACGCCATCGGCGGGCCGAGCTGCGCTGCCGGCAAGCTCGCGTTCTCCGGTGCGCCGGGCGATGCATGGCGCTGGAAGGCGTTCTTCGACCGTCACCCGTTCCTCGGCATACACTATGTGGTGGACCGAGAAGGCGTCGCGCTTGCCAGCACGCCCGAGGACCGGCTCGCCAACCACGCGCTCGACAACAATGACACCTCGATCGGCATCGAATTGGTGCACGAGGGCGACGGAATCGAGCCCTTTGGCAAGAGGCAGATCGACGCCCTGATCCGGCTCATCAGGTCGATCCGATCCCGCTACTTCGTGCCCGTCGAAAATATCAAGGGCCACAGCGACGTCGACGTGCGCACGTTTGCCTGCGGCGGTGCCGTCTACGCGACCAAAATGGATCCGGGCGCGAATTTCCCCTGGAAGCTTGTGCGTGCGGCAGTCCGGGATGAGCCCCGCCTCGTCGCCGGACCCTCGCTGGTGACGCATCGGCCGCACCCGCCGGCCCGAAGCCGATCGGGTGCCGTCGGGGACGACCTCCTGCCATCCCGCTGATGGGGTCGATGGATTCCCACCGACTGCCCAATGCCGCGGCACGCAGCAAGCATGGCGACGCCCACTGCCTCGGGGTGAGGCGCATGCCGCGCCCGCGGGGGGCAGGTCTAGCCTCGGTCGCGCCGCCAGGAGGGGCACACGACGGCGGTGCGGAGGCATGCGTAGCCATCGAATCGGGCGCGCGGCTCGAGCGCCGGCGGCAGCGGACCCCAGGCGGCAGGAGCGGTAAAGCTCGTGGCTTGGCGGCCGCCCACAGCCCCAAGCGGTAATCTGTGGTCGCAAAGGAGCGCGCCCACACGCGTCTGGCGAAGATAATTTGTCGGTGGGTGGTCTTTGTTTGGCCACAAGGCTCGCGCGAGCTACGGGTGCGGGCAGACGCGGCAACGCCCTCGGATGACAGAGATTTCACTGAGATTCTCCCGGCAGCCGCTGGCGGCGCGCTGATGCTGCCGCGCCTGTGCGCCGGTTTGCCCCGCAATTGCAGCAGACCCTGGTTGCAGGAGCGGCGCTTGCTGCCAGGCAACGGCTCTCATAAGCAGAGCTAGCAGAGCGAAGCGCATGTGGTCCGCGAAGGAGAGCTGGAATCGATGAGGCCGAGCCTCGGGAGCAATTGGCGTTTCAGGATCTATGCCGCCGGGATGGCGCTGGCGGTAACCGCCGGGAGTGCGTCTGCGCAGGGAGCCGAGCGGCCCTGGTGGGAGGCCATTCCCGGCTTCGGCCAACCTGACAGCCAGCCACGTCGCGCATCTGATGAGGATCCGCGCCGGCGATCCGAAGTGCTCGACGATCTTCGCGCCGATGCAACGCCGTGGCGCAGCGACGTCATGATCGAGGCGCTGGAAGGTGCCGTCGAGCGCTATGAAGCGATCGTGTCCCGCGGCGGCTGGCCGACGGTGCCGGGCTCGCGCATGATCCGGCCAGAGGACGATGACGAGCGCGTCCCGCTGCTGCGTCAGCGGCTGATGATCAGCGGCGAACTGCGCCGCAGCTCCGGCTTCGGCTACGGCGAAGACTGGGAGGCCGCTGTCCGCCGCTTCCAGTCCAACAACGGCCTGCGTGTCACCGGCCGCGTGGACAAGCCGACGCTGCTCGCTCTCAATGTTTCCGCGCAGGCGCGTCTTGCGCAGCTGCGCCTCAACCTGCATCGGCTGAGGGAGCTGACCGCCCAGCGGGTCGAGGACCGATACGTCCTCGTCAACGTGCCGGCCTTCCAGCTCGAGGCGGTGGAGCACTTCCAGGTGGAGCAGCGCCATCGCGTCATCGCCGGCAAGCCACAGCGCCAAACCCCGACCGTGCGCGCCACCATCAAGGCGATCAATTTCTATCCCTACTGGCGCGTGCCCGAGAGCGTTGCCCAGCTCGATTTGATCCCCCGCTTGGTCAAAGAGCCCGACTATCTCGCCAAGGAGCAGATCCGCGTCTTCACCGGTTCCTACAATGGGCCCGAGATCAATCCCATCGACATCAATTGGGCTCTGGCGGACGCGAACAAGCTCAGGTTCCGCCAGGAGCCAGGTCCGCAAAACGCGCTGGGCCTCCTGCGCCTCGACATGCCCAACGAACACGGCGTCTACATGCACGACACGCCGATGAAGCCGCTCTTTGACCAGCGTGGCCGAGCGTTTAGCGCCGGCTGCGTGCGGGTTCAGGACGTGTTCGCGCTTGCCGAATGGGTGGCACGCTACGAGCCGGGCTGGGAGCAGCCGGGGCGCGTGCGAGAGATTCTTGAAGCCGGCCGGCCATTGGACCTGAACCTGACGCGGCCTGTGCCCGTGTATTTCACCTACATCACCGCCTGGGCGGAGCCCTCCGGCGCCATCCAATTCCGGCCAGACATCTACGGCCGCGATGGCCTGCGCGATGTCGTGGCGAGCCATGAGCATGACCCCGCCGACGGCCCGGCCCCGCCCTGGACGCTGGCACCCTGACGAGCCGTGCATGGCGCGCTTGAGCAGCTTCGGGTTGGACGTTGGGGTCTACGGGCCCCTGGCCGATGCGCCGACCATCCTGCAGCTTGCCCGCCACGCCGAGGGGATCGGCTTCGGGTCGATCTGGCTCGCCGACCACGTGGCCTTCCCGGTCTCGTTCAGTTCCGCATATCCCTACAGCGCGAAGGGTCAATTCCCGACGCGCTTGGCCGATCCACTCATGGAGCCCGTCGCCACCATGGGTGTGCTGGTCGGCGCAACCAGCCGCGTGCAGATCGGGACAGCCGCCCTGATCATGCCCTACCGCAACCCCGTGCTGCTGGCGCGCATGCTGGTGACGCTCGATCGGTTCTCCGGTGGGCGCATCATCCTGGGTGCGGGTGTGGGCTGGCTCGAGGAGGAGTTCGCCGTTCTCGGCAGCCGCGATTTCAGGAAGCGCGGCCGGGTCACCGACGAATACCTCGAGATCTTCAAGGCCATTTGTGCGGGCGGCGAGGTTGCTTATCGCGGCGAGACCTACGCATTCGACCCGATCTTCTCATCCCCCGGCTCCCTGCAGCGGCCCCATCCGCCGATCCTGATCGGCGGATTGTCCGTGGCCGCGCTGCGGCGCGTCGTACGGCACGGCGACGGCTGGCTGGCGGTGTGGGCATCTCCCAGCATGCTTCGCGAGCGCCTGACCGCCCTCGCGCGGCTGGCGGCAGAGGCCGGCCGGCGGATCGAGGACCTCACGCTCGCCTACAAGATGTTTCTGAGCATCGATGAGGCCAGGCGCGGTGCCCTCGACGCGCGTGAGCCGGGCACGGGCTCCGTTGCCGAGATCACCGACGACCTCAAGCAGCTCTGCGATTTGGGTTTCAGCAAGATCATCGTGCGCTATCGTGGCGCCAGCGCGCCCGAGCAGATGCGTCAGATCGACCGTTTCGTGGGCGAGATCGTGCCTCGAGTTTAGCGGCACAGGGCGCCTGCAGGCCGATAGCCGGGATGCTTTGCAAGGAAGGGCAAGCGTACCGGGCTCGGCTGATCGCGCGGCCCGTGAAGGTCGAGAGCAAGGTCGGCCATAGAACGAGCTTTCTCCGCGGCCGCGGCGCGCCCCCCGATCGGAATGGCGTGCCCGCACGCGCACGGTTTGACGGCCGGCCCTTGGCTCACCACGATGCTTGGGGCCAATCGCCGGGAGGAACCACATGGCCAAGACACAATTCGGCATCTTCAGCCTGAGCCAGGTCCCGGACCTCTCCCGCGTGATGGAGAGCTTCGAGGACGATCTGGGCTTCTTCGAGCTGGCCGAGGAACTCGGCTACGACAAGGTGTGGATCGCCGAGCACCTATTCTCCACCTACGGTCTCGTCACCTCCACGCAGGTTTACGCCGCCGCCATCGCCCAGCGCACCAAGCACGTCCGCATCGGCATGGCCGTGTGCGCCATCCCGTTCAATCACCCGCTGCGCACCGCCTCCGACTTCGCGCTTGTCGACATCCTCTCCCACGGCCGCCTCGACTTCGGCGTCGGCCGCGCCTACCAGCCGCACGAATTTATCGGTCTCGGCGTGCCCATGGACAAAAGCCGCGAGATGCTGGCCGAGGGCCTCGACATCGTGTTGAAGGCCTGGACACAGGAGAAGATCGCCTACCGCGGGCAGTTCTGGACCATCCCGGAGCCGGTCGAGCTGCTGCCCAAGCCCAAGCAGAAGCCGCATCCACCAATCTACCAGGCGACCATCAGTCCCGAGAGCTTTGCGCAGGCAGCGCGCGCCGGCGTGCATTTGCAGTTGGCCTCGCCATTCACCTACCGTACCTACCGCGAGCGCTGGATGGACGAGCTCGAAAACAACTGCCGGCACTTCGAGGCGATCCGTCGCGATCTCGGCCGCGATCCCGCAACGGCCCAACGCATGCTGCTGTTGCCGTTTTTCGTGCACGAGAACGCGCGCCGCGCGCGCGAGATCTATAAGCCGCACGTAGAGTGGTTCTACGCCAAGGTCACCGCCAACCAGCTCGCCGGCGCGCCCCAGGTCGGAGAGGTGAAGGGCTACGAGCTCACCATGCGCGAGGGCAAGAAAACGCGCGAGATGGGCTATCTCTCCTTCGACAAGTTGCACCAGTACGGTGCCTGCATCGCCGACGATCCAGCCACATGCGTTGCCAAGCTGAGAGAGATGAAACGCCGCTTCGGCATCACCGAGTTCGTGTTCTGGTTCAACATCGGCGGCATTGCCAAGGCCCATGTAGAGTTGGCCATGCGGCTCGCGGCGGAAGAGGTGATACCCTACGTGTGACAGCCTCTGGTGGTGTGGGTATTGCAACCTTGCAAAGCTTGCAGGCAAGCGCTTAGTTGCCGGACCCCTGTCCCTGGTGGCAAGCGCCGTGCGATTGAGGTGATAAGGGGGAAGGCGCAGAGGTTGAGCCAGAGGTTGAGAAGGTGCGGACGCGTTCTCTTGCGATAGGAGGTGCGACCAATGACCGATCAGATCTCGCAAGCTGCTAACGATGCGCTCGCCGAGGCGCGTCGGCAGATCACCGACAACTGGGGCTGGTTCCTGGCGCTCGGCATCTTGCTCATCGCTGCGGGGGCGGCGGCAATCGCGTTTCCGCTGCTCTCCACGATCGCGACCAAGATTGCGCTGGGCTGGATCTTCCTCATTGCCGGCGCCCTGATCGTGGTGCACGCCTTCTCGATCCGGCGATGGCAAGGTTTTCTCCTGGGCCTGCTGATCGGCGCGCTCTATCTGGTGGCTGGCGGCTGGCTCGCCTTCACCCCGTTTGCCGGCATCATCGCGCTGACCATCCTGCTGGCGGCACTGTTTCTGGCCGAGGGCGTGCTGGAGGTGATTATGGCGGTGCGCGTGCGCCCGCACGAGGGATGGGGCTGGCTGCTCGTCAGCGGCGTGGTCGCCATCGCCGTCGGCGTGCTGATCGCCGCCGAGCTGCCGTCGTCGGCCGCCTGGGCCATCGGCCTGCTCACCGGTATCAACCTGCTCTCGAGCGGCGTGAGCTTCGTGGCACTGGCGCTCGCCGGCCGCCGCGCCGGGCACGGCGTGCCCGCGGCCGCTTAGAATACGCCGAAAAATAACTGCTACGTTTTAGCCTTGTCGTCTGGGGTTGACGGTGTAGTTCCATTCTGGGTGGAAGGCGTCGCCAGTTATCGCCAGTTTT
>Ga0306920_100001194_pt1 | contig 32159 bp, 27 predicted proteins | sample flu12Cox44000170_FD_204666 | JGI IMG/M metagenome (GOLD analysis project Ga0306920, IMG submission 204666) | Lab enrichment of tropical soil microbial communities from Luquillo Experimental Forest, Puerto Rico - flux4day.12C.oxic.44.000.170 (v2)... | ecosystem: Environmental > Terrestrial >...
GACTGTGAGTGTCACGGCCGCGACCGCCTGCGAGCTCGCGGTGGGCTCGGCTCCGGCGGAAGGACGGCTCGCGCCGCGGCTCATCCGTCCCGAAGAGGTGGGCGAGGAGGTGAGGGGCACCGGCACCAACACCCGCTACGTACGTAACGTGCTGCCTGCCAGCGCACCGGCGGAGTGCCTGCAGGTCGTGGAGGTCGTAACCCCGGGCGGCCACTGGTCGAGCTATCCGCCGCACAAGCATGACAGCATCAGCTCAGGCGAGACGCAGCTCGAGGAGACCTACTATCACCGCCTGGCGCGCCCGGGCGGCTTCGCGTTTCAGCGCGTCTACACCGACGACCGCACACTCGATGAGACGATGACGGTGGAGGATCGCGATGTGGTTCTGGTGCCGCGCGGTTACCACCCGGTGAGCGCCGCGCACGGGTTCGATCTCTATTACCTGAACGTCATGGCCGGACCCGTGAGGCGCTGGCAGATCACACAGGCCCCGGGCTACGAGTTCCTGACTCCGCGGAAGTGAACAGTCGTATGGTCGGCATGGCAGTACTCGGTTGTGGCCGCATCGGCCGCATCCATGCGGGCAATCTCGCACGCCACCCGCGCGCCAGGCTGCTCGCGGTGTTCGATGTCGCGAGCGACGCCGCCCGGCAGACCGCGGCCGAGCTCGGCGTGAAGCGCGCGGAGAGCCTGGACGAGGTGTGGGACGACCGCGAGATCGCAGCGGTGCTGATCGCGACGCCAACCGATACCCACGTGCCGTTGATCACGGCTGCCGTGAAGGCCGGCAAGGCGGTCTTCTGCGAGAAGCCGATCGACGTGGATCTGGAGCGCGCGCGCTCCTGCGGGCGCGACATCGCGCCGCACCGGCCGCGACTGATGGTGGGCTTCAACCGCCGGTTCGACCCCTCGTTCCGGGCGTTGGGCGAGCGCCTGCGTGGCGGCGAGATCGGCCGGCTGGAGCTCGTGCTGATCACCAGCCGCGATCCGGCGCCGCCGCCGCTCGCCTACATCAGGAGCTCCGGTGGTCTGCTGCGCGACATGACCATTCACGACTTCGACATGGCCCGCTACCTCGCCGGCGATATTTCACAGATACAGGCCTTCGGCGCGAACCTGGTGGATCCCAGGATCGCGAAGCTCGGAGATATCGATACCTGCACGGTCGCGATGCGCGCGAAGTCCGGGGCGCTGCTGCAGATCAGCAACAGCCGCCGTTGCGTCTATGGCTACGATCAGCGCATCGAAGTGTTCGGCGCGAGCGGCATGCTGCAGGCGGGTAACCAGCGCGCCACATCGGTCGAGCACTCGAGCGAGAAGTACACGGGCGCACGGGACCCGGCGCTGAATTTCTTCGTCGAGCGGTACACCGAGGCTTACCGCGCGGAGCTCGACGCGTTTGTCAAGTCAGTGGAGGAGGGCCGCCCGATGAGCCCGGATTTTTCCGACGGACTCGAGGCGCTGCGGCTCGCGGTCGCGGCGGAAGACAGCCTGCGGACCCAACAGTTCGTCGACCTGAGCTGACCGCAGCGGTTGACGGCGAGTTTCGGCGAGGCGCGCGCGGCCGCTCAGGCGCGCGCATCGCGCGTTCGGCGCCGATACTGGTCGGCGATGACCGCCGCGATGATGATCATGCCCTTCACGATCTCCTGGTAATAGGCGTCGATCCGCAGGAAGGTGAATCCCGAAGTCACGACGCCGAGGATCAGCGTGCCGATCACCGTTCCGGTGATCCGTCCGATTCCGCCGGAGAGCGATGCGCCGCCGATCACCGCGGCCGCGATCGCGTCCAGCTCGTACATCATCCCCATGCCGGCCTGGCCCGACACCGCGCGCGCCGAGGTCACGATGCCGGCGAGTCCCGAGAGTACGCCCGCGATCGTGTAGACCATGATCAGATGCCGTGGCACGTTGATCCCGGACACCCGCGCCGCCTGCGGGTTGGCGCCGATCGCATAGGTGAACTTGCCGTAGCGCGTGTAGCGCAGCGCGATGTGAAAGAGGAGCGCCGTGGCGAGGAAAATGACGACCGGGAGCACACCGCTGCCGATCCCGGCGTAGGCGTCGCCGAGCATGCTCACCGGCTGCCCGCGCGTGTACCAGCGGGCGAGTCCGCGCGCGGTCACCATGACGCCGAGCGTCGCAATGAAGGCCGGAATCCCTGTGCGGGCGATCAATGTGCCATTCACGACACCTGCCGCGGCACCGACCGCGAGCCCCGCGACGACCGGTACGATCACCGGCAGCTCGGTCAGGGAGGGATAGACCGGACGCACCGCATCCGCGGACTGGGCGAGGCTCGCGGCCACCATGGCAGTGAGCGCGACGACTGACCCCGAGGACAGGTCGATGCCGCCGGTGATGATCACCTGGGTGACGCCGATGGCGATGATTCCGATCACCGACACCTGCAGGATCATCACTACCAGCCGCTGCTCGTTGAGCAGGAAGCTCTGCCGCACGAAGATCCAGCCCAGCAGCTCGAACCCGAACGCGAGGCCCACGAGCACCATGAGGATACTCAGCTCCGGCGGCCAGCGCCGCGATCGCGGCGCCGCGGAAGTGCTGACGGTCTGCTGGGCCAGAGCCTGCGGCATGTGTTTTCCGATCGCCTATTGTGCGGCAAGTGCCATGATCTTTTCCTGATCCGCCTGCTCGCGCTCGAGAATGCCGGTGACGCGCCCCTCGTGCATCACCATGACCCGATGGCTCATCCCGAGAATCTCGGGCAGCTCGGATGAGATCATCAGCACCGCGGCCCCTTGTGCGGCGAGCTGCGCAACGAGCTGGTGAATCTCCGCCTTGGCGGCGACGTCGATGCCGCGCGTCGGCTCATCGAGGATCAGGATCCTGGGACCGGTCAGGAGCCATCGGCCGATCAGCACCTTCTGCTGGTTGCCGCCGGAGAGATTGGCGATCGGCTCACCGAGATCGGGGGTCTTGACACGCAGCTGCCGGCTGATCGCCGCGCACGCCTCCCTCACGGCGGCGCCGCGCACGAACCCGAGCCGCACGAAATCACGGGTGAGCACTGCGATCTCGAGGTTATCGAGCACGCTGAGGGTGAGGAGGCACCCGGTTTCCTTGCGATCCTCCGTGACGAATGCCATGCCGCAGGACAGAGCCGCGCGCGGCGAGTCGACCTCGATCTCGGCGCCACCGATCACTATCTTCCCGGAGCTCGCCGGCGTGACCCCGAAGAGCGCCTCGGCGAGCTTGCTGCGGCCCGCGCCAACGAGGCCGGCGATTCCGAGGATCTCCCCCGCGTGCAGCTCGAAGCTGACGTCGCGAAAGTGGGGCGGCAGGCTGAGGCCGCGCGTGCACAGCACCACTGCGCCTGCAACGGGGCGTGCGCCGGGGAAAATGCGCGTGAGCTCGCGTCCGACCATCATGCGAATCATCTGCTCGCGCGTCAGGTTGCCGATGCGCTCCGTGCCGATGTACCGGCCGTCGCGCAGCACGGTGATCTCATCAGCGATCTCGCGCAGCTCGTCCATCCGGTGGGTGATGTAGAGGACACCCTTGCCCTGTGATTTCAGCTCCCGAATGATGGTGAACAGATGTGCCGCATCGCGCTCGGTGAGTGCGGAGGTCGGCTCGTCCATGATGAGCAGCTGCGAGTCGTACGAGAGGGCCCGTGCGATCTCGACCATCTGCCGGTTGGCGATCGAGAGCGTCCGTACCTCGGCCTGGGGGTCGAGATCGATCGAGAGTCGCTCGAGCAGGGCACGCGTCCGGCGGTACAGCTCGCGGTGACTGATCATTCCGAACGCATTGGCCGGCTCACGTCCGATCCAGATATTCTCCGCCACACTCATGGAAGGCATGAGGTTCAGTTCCTGATGGATCATGGCGATGCCGTTCTCGAGCGCCTGCCGTGGCGAGCGCAGCTCCAGCCTGCGGTCGAGGAGATGCAGCTCGCCGGCATCGGCGGGGATGATTCCCGCGATGATCTTCATGAGCGTCGACTTGCCGGCGCCGTTCTCGCCGATCAGGGCGTGCACCGTACCCCGGCCAACCCGCAGCGAGACATCATCGAGCGCGACGACGCCGGGGAAGCTCTTGCGGATGTTCCGGACCTCGAGCAGGCAGCGATCCGGCGCATCCGCGGCCTCACCGTGCATGAGGCGCTCAGTGCCTGCCGAGGTAGCTCGAGAGGTTCGCCGCTGTCACGAGCTCGAAGGGCACCCACACGAACCTCGGGACCTTCTCGCCACGGGCGAGCTTGAGCGCGGTGTCGATGGCGTCGGCCCCCTGGGCCGCCCCGTTCTGGAACACGCTCGCCTTCAGCTCGCCCGCTTTGAGGGCGGCCAGCCCATCGGCGGTCGCATCGATCCCCACGACCACGGTCGATGACAGCTGTTTCGCCTGCTTGAGCGACTGGATGGCGCCGATGGCCATCTCATCGTCGTTGGCGACGACCGCCTGCGGGCGCAGCCCCGCGCTCAGCCAGTTGGTCATGAGGTCGGCGGCTTCGGTGCGTTTCCAGTTCGCGGTCTGTTTCGCGACAACCTGTATGCCGCGGCACTGCGGCCTGGCGATGACATCGTACACGTCCTGGGTGCGCTGCCGGGCGGACTGATTCGTGAGCTCACCCATCATGATCACGACTTCGCCCTTGCCGTGCAGGAGTCGGCAGACCTCGAGCATCTGCAAGGTGCCGGACTGGGTCTCGTCGGATCCAACGAAGGCGACTCCGGATGGCAGCTGCTTGTCCGCCGGCAGCCGGTTCACGTACACGAGCGGGATGCGAGCAGCCACCGCGAGACGCGTCATCCTGGGCGTGGCATCGGTGTCGACGGGATTGACGATGATCGCATCCACCTTCTGCGCGATGAAATTCTGGATCTGGTTGAGCTGCCGGCCGATATCGTTCTGGGCGTCTTCGAACTGGATACCGACATTGAGCTGCTGCGCCCGCGACTGCATGCTCGTGCGAACGACGGTCAGGAAGTTGTCATCGAACAGCGCCATGGAAACGCCGATCGTGGCGGCTTGCGCGAGAGCACAGAGCAGCGTCAGCGCGCCGGCAAGGAGTGCGAGCGGAATGCATTTCATCCGGCGAAGTCTAAGCGTCGCACAGCAGCGATGCGATAGGCGGACGCGCGCACGCGGCGGACGTGATGACGCCAGGGGTGGGCTTTGTTAGTGTGCTGTGCTGCGCTGAAGCACTCGCGGAGGCGTGCGCGCTTGGCATGAAGTATCTGCCGCTCATCTGCTCCGGGCTGTGGCGCAAGCCGGGACGAACGATCCTGATCTTCCTGCAGGTCGCCGTGGCATTCGCGCTCTTTGGCGTGCTCCAGGGCCTGAAAACCGGCGTGGCTCATGCCGTCGCGGCAGCGCGCGCTGACCTCCTGCTCGTCCACAGCCGCCTGAGCTCGATCGCGCAACCGCTCCCGTACGGGCTGCTCGAGCAGATCCGCACGGTCCCCGGTGTAAAGCTGGCCATTCCGGTGGAGCTCACCGGGGGTACCTACCAGAAACCCACCGAGGGGATCGGCATTGTGGCCGTGACTCCCGAGCCTGACTGGCCGACGGCGTTCACTTACACGATCGCGCCCGAATACGTCGCCGCCTTCGGCAAGTCGCGCACCGCGATGCTGGTGAGGGATCTGGTAGCCGAGAAGTACGGCTGGAAGATCGGCGATCATATCCCGCTCAAGCTGGTGGTCGCGCAGCAGAACGGCTCGAGCGACTGGGGGTTCGATGTCGTCGGAACCTTCACCGATAGTGACATCGGCGGTGGCCGCTACATCGTGATCGTGAGCTACCCGTATTTCGATGAGGCGAGGGTGCTGCAGAAAGGCACCGTAAACCACTTCAACGTCGCGATCACGGATCCGACGTTGGCTGCGCAGGTGTCCGATGCGATCGACCGGCGCTTCGCCAATTCCTTCCATGAGACCAAGACCGAATCGCTGCGCGAGATGGCGCAGGCGTCCATGCAGCGCATCGGCGACTTCGACTTTCTGATCCGCGCGGTGGTCGGCGCGGTGCTGGTCGCACTGTTGTTTGCGACCACGACCATGATGGTTCAGTCGATACACGAGCGCACGCCCGAGCTCGCCGTGCTCAAGACCGTCGGCTTCACCGATCGCGCCGTGTTCCTGCTGGTCCTCGCCGAGGCCCTGGCCGTGTTCCTCGCCGGTGCCGTTTGCGGGCTGCTGCTGGCGTGGCTCACTCTGCCCATCGCGGCCCGCTTCGTGGTCGGGCTCTCGATGCCGGGCGTGGTGATCGTGATCGGCCTGGCACTCGGCGCACTGGTGGCCCTGGTGAGTGCCGCCATCCCCGCAGCGCTCGCTGCGAGGCTCAAGGTGGTGACGGCACTTGGGGGTCACCGGGCCGCATGAACTTCATCCGGCAATTCGTCGCTTTACTGCGCCTGAGCCTCTCCGGCCTCGCGCAGCGCGCGGGCGCGGTGCTGACGATCATCATTGGTGTCACCTGCGCGGTCGGCGTGCTGGTCGCGATGCTGGCGATGGGGAGCGGGGCGCGCCGCCAGGTGTTGGCGGGCGTACGGGAGGACCGTGTGGTGGTGAACAGCCACGGCGCTCGCGGCATTCAGAGCAGCATCCCGCGGGACGAGGCCGACACGGTACGTGACCTGCCGGGGATCAAAAGGGGCAGTGACGGTAAGCCCATCGTCGAGTTTGAATCGGTAGTGCCCATCGAGGCTCGCCGGCGCGTGACGGGCACGCAGATCTTCTTCCCTCTTGTTGGGATCACCGGTGCACCTTTTTCCGAGTTGGACCCTGACCTGCATCTCACGGAGGGCCGGGTTTTTCGGCCCGGTCTGCACGAGCTCATGGCCAGTAATCCCTGTGTCCGCCAGTTCACGGGGTTCGGGATCGGCGACAACCGCCCGATCGGCGGCGTCGACTGGACCATCGTCGGGCACTTCGATGAGGGAGACACCCAGCAGTGCATCGTATTCGCCGACGCCGAGATCCTCATGTCGACCTTCCACAACACTACCTACACCCAGGCCACGGCGATGCTCCGCTCGCCCGCGGATTACCGCATCCTGCAGAGCGCGCTCGAGACCACTCCGACGCTGCACCTCGAAGTGCACCACGAGCGCGAGGCGCGGGAGGAGGCCATCCGGCAGCTGGACGCCCTGCTCAACTTCGCCGCTTATTTCGTGGGCACGATCATGGCCGCCGGCGCGACCCTCGGTGCCGTGAATTCGTTGTATTCGATCGTCGACGCACGGCGCCGGGAGATCGCCACGCTGCGCGCGATCGGCTTCGGTGCGGCGCCCGTGGCCGCCGCCGTACTCTGCGAGTCCATCGTGCTCGCGCTCCCGGGCGCGCTGCTCGGCGTGCTGCTCGCGCGCGCGCTCTTCCACCGGATGGCGGTGAGCCCCTTCGGCTTCAGTTTTCTGCTCGATGTCACCCCGGGGCTCGCCGCGATCGGTGTGGTCTGGGCGCTCGCGATGGGACTCATCGGGGGGCTCCTGCCGGCGCTGCGCGCGGCACGGGTGCCGGTGACCACGGCGCTGCGGGCCACATAAGTAAACGTGCCACATAAGTAAAGATGAACCACCCCAGGGTTCGGTTCGCGCGTGCGCTGCTCCTCGCACTGCTTGCGATTGCCCTGGCGCGCTTCGCCGGGGCGGCGCCTGCGACGGCACACCCGGCCAAGACCCGGGCCTATATCGAACGAGCCTGGAGCACCCTCACGCGCTCGATGGAGGATTGCTCATCGCTCATCGACCCCAAGGGCGCGACACGCTCGCTGCTGTACGTACCGGCGCAGTTTCCCATCCCCGAGCTCACTCAGGTGGTTGAGCGCTGTCACATCGAGGTGCGCCCGCTGCCGCAGGTCATCCGGCAGCTCGGCGACGTCGATCCGATGGGACTCCCGGGGCAGGGCCTCCTGTACCTGCCGCACCCCTACGTCGTGCCTGGCGGCTTCTTCAACGAGATGTACGGCTGGGACAGCTACTTCATCGTGCTCGGGCTCCTGGCCGATCACCGCAGCGCACTGGCGCGCGATATGGTCGAGAACGCACTGTTCGAGGTCGAGCACTACGGTGGCGTGCTGAATGCGAACCGCACGTACTTCCTCACCCGGTCGCAGCCGCCGCTGCTCGGCGCGATGATCGCGGCGCTCCTCGAGGATGCCGCGAGCTTTCCATCCGACACCGCAAGGCAGGCCTGGTTGGCGCAGGCCTATCCGCTCGCGGTGCGCAACCACGCGCTCTGGATGCGCCCGGAGCATCAGGCCGGTGATACCGGCCTTGCGCGTTACCAGGACCTGGGTAGCGGCCCGGCGCTCGAGATGCGCGACGGCCGCTACTATCGCCACGTGATCGAGTGGCTGCTTGCGCATCCCACCCAGGATCCCGGCTACGTGATCAAGAGTGCGGAGCACCCGGATGCCGCCGAGGCCGCACGTCTTTCTGTCGAGAGCTGCGATGTGCGTTCATCGAAGGTCTGCGCGACGGCATGGGTCGCTGGCCATCGACTCACCGCCGATTACTATCACGGCGATCGCGCGATGCGTGAATCGGGCTTCGACGTCAATTTCCACTTCGGCCCCTTCGCCGGCTCGACCCATCATTACGCGGCAGTCGGCTTGAACGGTCTGCTCTACCGTTACGAGCTCGATCTCGCGAGATTCGCACAGCAACTCGGCAACACGGCCGACGCCGAGCGCTGGATGCAGATGGCGAGCGCACGCAAGCAGGCGATCGATCGCTACTTGTGGCAATCCGGGCGCGGCCTGTACGCGGACTTTGATTTCGTTGCGGGGAGACCGTCCGCGCACCCGTATCTCACGACGTACTATCCCTTGTGGGCGGGAGCCGCCTCGGCGCCCCAGGCGGCGGCGGTTCGGGACAAGCTATCCATCTTCGAGCGCCGCGGTGGACTCAGCATGAGTGACCGTCCGAGCGGCGCGCAATGGGATGAGCCCTTCGGCTGGGCGCCGACCAACTGGCTAGCAGTCTGTGGCCTGGAGGCCCACGGCTTCGGCGCCGACGCCGAGCGGATTGCCGAGAAGTTCACCGCGACCATCGATCGCAGTTTCGCGGCCGATGGCACGATCCGCGAGAAGTACAACATGATGCTCGGCAACGCCGACGTGCGGGTGACCGCGGGCTATACGCAGAACGTCATCGGCTTCGGCTGGACCAACGGCGTATACCTGAAGATGCGCGAGCTGCTGAGCGCCGATTCCAGCGGGGGTAGCTGCGGCAGGCGCCAGGCAGCCGCGGCGAGGATCTTGCTTCCGTGAAGTGGATTGAAACTCTGTGATGAGCGTCACGCGCCGCGAGTCGCGGGGCAGCTTATGTTTGCGGCCAAGGAAGGACCGATCAAACGGCGCACGAGGCGCCGACGCGGCAAGGTCCTGCTCGGAGCATTGCATGTCTGATGACGCGAAACTGGGCTTGATCGTGCTGTTCATGGTGTTTGCGCTCATGGTGATCGGCCCGGTAGTGGCGGGCTGAGTCACCTCTTTCCGCCGCACGCGCCCGCTGCGGTGGCAAGCTCGCTGCCCGCGTCAGCAGCGCCGGTGGCTGGCTGAGCCTCGATGAGCGCAAGCTCATCGCGCCACTGCCGGCACTTCTCGCCGCCATGAACCTGCTCGACCGGACGAGCGATTTCGTCGTCTTGCCCTCGAGTGTCAGCGGGCGCGGCTAGAGCACCTCCCGGGAGGTTTCAGGGCGAGACCGGCGCGGGCGCGGGCAGCGGGATACCCTTTTTAGCGGCTTCGGTGCGCAACAGGTCCGGCCGGTCCGAGATGATGCCATCCACCCCTCTCCCGATCAGCTGCGCCATGTCCTGCGGGCGATTCACCGTCCAGACGATGACCGGGAGTCCGAGCCGGTGCGCCTCGGAGATCGAGCGGGCATCGACGTCGCGGTAATCGGGCGACCAGATCGCACCACCGGCGGCCTTGACGGTGCGCGGCACCGAGCCGCCGTGATCCTGCGGGTCGAAACCGGCCGTCCACCGCGAGGGCTTGTCGCGATAGATATTCGCGGCGGGCTCTGCCTGCTGCGTGAGATAGACGGTCGGAATCGTCGGCGCCTGCTTCTGTACGAGAAGCAGTGTGCGCCAATCGAAGGACTGGATCATGACGCGGTCGCTGAACTGCTCCTGTCGCAACAGTTCGAGCACCGCCGCGACGAAATGCTGCGGATCGGGTGATTCCTCCGGATGAGCCGGGTCGATCTTGGTCTCCATATTGAGACGAACATGGCGGCCGCCCGCGCGGCGGACGAGGGCAAACACCTCAGCGAGCGTCGGGATGCGGGTACCGGGCACCGCCAGCTGATCCGGGAACCGTGCCGCATAGGCGCTCCCCGGACGGATCTGGCCGACGTCGTACTGCCTGACTTCCGCGAGCGTCAGTTTGACGAAGGGGATGCCGGTGTCGATGTAGTGTCCGTCGGGAGCGCGCGCGAGGTCGGGATTCAATCCCCGATCGTGCGAGACGATGACCACACCGTCGCGCGTGACTCCCATGTCGAGCTCGAGCGTGTCGACGCCCATCGACAGTGCGTTGGCGAAGGAGGGGAGTGTGTTCTCCGGGCGCAGCGCCCGGCCGCCGCGATGGGCTTCGATGTCGAACGGTGTGATCCGTCGGCCTGTCGCCGCCCTCGAGTCACTGCGCGGGCGGCCCGAAGCAGCTGCGGGATTCATGAATAGAAGATCTCGTTGAAGCGCCGCACGGTTGCGGCGCGCGGGAGGAGCTCGATGTCGCTCACCGAGCACGCATCCTGCGCCAGGCGCCAGTATGCGGAGAGCGGCTGGTCGAGGGTCTGCAGGAGCAGCGCACGGTTACCGCTGCTGTGCCCGACGACTACCACAGTCTCATCCGTGTGCCGTTCGCGAACCCAACGCAAGACGTTCGCCATGCGTGCGAGAAGATCCTGGAACGATTCGCCCCGTGGGAATCGCACGAGCTGAGGCGCGGCGAACCAGCACTCGAAAAGCTCCGGCCAGCGGGCGCGCACCTCTTCATGGGTATGCCACTCCCAATCGCCGTAGTGCACATCGTTGAGATCATCAAGAACGGTTGCTTCGAGGCCACCGCAGGCCCTACAGATCGCCGCCGCGGTCTGCAGGCAGCGTCGCAGCGGACTCGTGTAGATGGCGACCGGTTGCCAGCGGGCTGCAATGCTTTGCGCGGTGGCCTGCGCCTGCCGGACACCGAGGTCCGAGAGGTCGACATCCCGGCGCCCGCGAAAGCGCTCGGGCGATATGCCTTCGACGTGGCCGTGCCGAACCACTAGGAGCCGTGTCATGTGTGCTGCTCGATCGGCGCTGCCGCCCGCAGGAGCGAATACCACTCGGTGCGGCTCAATTGCACCCGGTCGGCCGCGCAGTTATCGACCACGTGCTCCACCTTGGTCGCGCCAATGATCGGTACGATGCCGGCGGGATGCTGCAGCAGCCAGGCCAGCATGATGGCGGCGGGGGAGGTGTCGTGATTGCGCGCGATCTCCTGCAGCGTATCCACCGTCTTGCGCACCTCCGGTGAGGCATCTGACGGCGGATTGAGCAGGTTCGGTGGCTTGCCGACGTTCGCCCCTTTCAGCGGCGAATAGGCCTGAACCTGGATGTCCTGCAGACGGCAATAGTCGAGAGTGATGACGCCCTCGGCGCCGTGCGTGACCGCTGCTTTGGAGGCTCCCGGATCCGTATACCAATGGGCGAGACCGAGCTGGATCTGGTTGGCAACGAGCGGCTGCCGCACGTGCTTGCGCAGCAGCTCGATCTCATAGGGACCGTAGTTGCTGACGCCGAAGTGGCGGACTTTGCCGGCGCTGTGCAACTCATCGAAGGCGCGCCCCACCTCTTCGGGCTCGATCAGGCTGTCGGGCCAGTGGAGCAGCAGAATATCCAGGTAGTCCGTGCCGAGCCGCTTGAGGCTTCCTTCCACCGCGCTCGTGATGTGCTCGCGGCTGCTGTCGATGACCCCGCCCTCGCGGATGCTGCATTTCGATTGAATGACGAGCCGAGGCCTCGAGCCGGGGATGTCTTTCAGGACCTGGCCGAGCGCGAGCTCGGACTTGCCGTGGCCGTAGACATCCGCCGTGTCGAAGAAGGTGATGCCCTGCTCGTAGGCTGCCCGGATGACCGGCACCGTCTGAGCGATGAAGTCGGGGCTGTTCGAGTCGATTCCGATCATCGCGTTACCGTATGCCAGACGGGTCACCACGAGGTCGGTTTGCGGAACCGTGTACGTCTTCAGCCGTCCGGAGGGCTTCGTGGTGGCGGCCGCGGTGCCGGCGGCGGCTGTTGCTTCGGCCGCGCTTCCCGGCGCAGCGGCGGCTTTCGCCAGTAAGGTCGCAGCAGCGGCCTGAGTCAGGAACTCACGACGGGTGGACATGGCATGCCTCCGGTGTGCGTAACCACCAAGGGTAAGGCAGCCATCGTAGCGTGCAAGTTATGCCACGAAAGAATTACGCCACCGGGTGGCGCGTTGGATCGTCAGCGCCGCTCCGGCCACGCCGGGGTGGCGTGGCCGGAGCATCTCGTGAACTCACGGCGGCGACATGCCCGCCTCTAGAACCTCTGCGCTATCCTCAGCTCGAATGTCCGCGGCTGCGCGGGGACGACGTACGCCTGGTTGTCTACGACCGGATTGGTCTGGACGAAGCGTGTCGTCTGCGCGCGGCGGTCCGCGACGTTCATGCACGAAAACTGCAGCGTCAGGTTATCGTAGTTGGTCCCGGCCGCCAGGTCGAACAGCGCCCAGGCCGGCATCATGCCGACGTTGTGCGACATGTCGACGCGCAGGAGCGCCGAGGTCTGAGTCTGGTAGGTGCCGGTCGCCTGAACGAACGGCTGCCATTTTCCTATCGAGCCAAACGTATAGCGCGCCTGCATGGTGCCCTTGAACTTCGGCACGAGCGGCAGGTTGGTTCCAGCCGGCGCCTGCGGGCCAACGAGCACGCCGCCGGGCAAGAAGGGGTTGGGTGTCATCTCGTTGGGGCAGTCCGTCACGCCTACCTGTACGCCGCAATAGTTCTCGGTCAACACCGGATTGAGCCAGGTGAAGCCGAGGTTGAAGAGCAAACGGTCGGTTGGCAGCCAGTCGAACGAGTTCTCTATGCCCTTGATGCGCGCGTTGGCGCCATTCTGGATGATGTTCACGCTGTTCGGGCCGAGGAAAGAGAACTGGAAGTTGTTCCAGTCTTCCCAGAAGAGTGCGCCGTTCCAGCGCAGGCGGTGGCCGAACCATTGAGTCTTCCAGCCGACCTCGTAGTTTTTCAGGTAGTCGGCCTGGTAAGGTCCGACCCCTGCCACTGCCGTACGGTTCACGCCGCCGGGCCGGAAGCCCTTTGAGTAGGTGGCGTACACCAGAACATCCGGCGTGAACCTGTAGGTTATGTTCACGCGGGGAACGGTGCCGGTAGCAGTCACCACGTTGTTGAGGTTGACGCACGGAGCGTACGGGGTGACCGGGGGTAACCGGTTGCCAGCGCTGTCTTTGAAACACTTCGACATACCCGAGCCACTCGGCGAATAGGCGTCTGAGTAGCCGAAAAACCCCTCGAGCGAGTTCTCGTACTTGTAGTAGCGAAGCCCGCCGGTGAGGGAAAGCTGCGATGTGACATCCCACGTCACTTCGCCGAATACCGCCTTGTCACGATCGACGCGCTGCTCGTCAGTGAGCCAGATGGTGTTGTACAGCGTTGGGATCGAGAGTGCCTGCGCGAACCCGTCGGGATTGAGAGAGTTGCCATAGGGGTCGGTGAAGCCGTACCCGGGCATGGTGTACTGCTCGAAGATGTTGTGCAGCTGACGCTGGATGAAGAGGCCCAGGGTCGCCTTGACGGGCTTGTCCGCGGGCGTCGTCAGCCGCAGCTCGTTGCTCCACTTCTGGAACCCGCCTTTGGTGTAGACGAACTCCTGCGGCATGATCGGGGTGCCGCTAGCGCCGGTCCAGAAAACGCCCGAGCCATAGTACCGATCGTAGAACGAGGAATAGTCCGAGTAGTCGGCGATCGAATGGATGTTGCGCTTCAAGAAAGCGCCGGCGTAGACCAAGTCGAAGTCGCTGAACTTGCCCTCGACCGTCAAGGCGTACTGCTGCCATGCATCGTAGGACTTTTCCGGTCCGTAGTGCACGATCTGCAGGTCGCCGACAGCCGGGTCGTAGCCGAAGAAGCCGTTGGTATTAGTCTCCTGAGTCATGAAGGTCGGCGTCACGGTCCAGTTCTCACCGAGATTGAACCGGAAAGCCGCGCGACCGCCCTTGGTATCGGCCGTGTTGTAGTCGTTCGACGTCCATGGCGAGCCAGGTTGCCGCGGGTCGGCGCCATTGGTGATCGCTCCCGCGCCGACCACACCGACCGGCGGACACGGCGCGATGGTGTTGGGATACCCCGGGTTGGACGGGGGCGAACCGGTCGCCCAGCTCTCGAACGTGCGTAAGCCGTTCTCGATGCAGGCGCTCTTGTTCGTGCCCGCCACATTGTCGATGAAGCCGGCATCGCGTTTGTCGAAGGCGACGAGTCGGACCGCGGCGTTCTCGCCGAGCGGAACGTTGACGAAGCCGTCGAGCTCCCAGCCATTGCCGCCGTGTTCGATCGTGTTGCCGATCACGTCGTACCCGGCGGAGAACTTGTCCGGGTCGGGCTTGTTGGTGATGATGCGAATGGTGCCCGACTCGGAGCTCGCGCCGTAGAGCGTCCCCTGGGGTCCAGCGAGAACCTCGATTCGCGCGATGTCGTAAATATGCACGTCGAGCGCGCCGTCGATCGTCGTCACGGGCTGCTCATCGAGGTATGTGCCGACGGTCGGCTGCGGACCCGAGTGGTTACCTTCGCCACCACTCGCCACGCCACGGATGTAGACGTGTGAAATTCCGGGCTGCGCATTGCCGCCCTGACCGATGCCCTTCATGATGGAGACGCTCGGCATGAACTGCACATAGTCGGCCATATTGGAGATGCCGAGCTGCTCCAGCTTCTGGGTGTCGAGCACCTGGAGGCTGATTGGCACGCTCTGCAGGTTCTCGACGCGCTTTTCCGCCGTGACGACGACCTCCTGGAGGCCCCCAGGAGTTGCGCCTGCGGCGCCCTGTTCCTGCGCATAGAGCGCCGGTGCAGACGCCAGGAGGGCGGAGGCGACGGGAATTCCGGTCCGAACGATTAAGCGGCGCTTGCCCGCCTCGCGCTGCAGTTTTCTACGTCGACTTCGCGTCATGGATCGCCCCCGATGTTGATTGAGGTTTCACACTGTCATTGGCGGATCCATCGCCAGAATCTGTCGGCACTTGCGGATAGGCTGCAAGCACCGGACCCAACGCGGCCTTGAGTGGCTCGAGCCAAGGTTCGTAGTGCCGCCATTGATCCAGACCTTCCCTAAAAATGGGTCGGCGTACCTGTTCCGAGCTCGCAGTGCGCACCGCGCGCTCGTTCTCGTAGAACTTGAGGCAGGCCTCCTCGAAGGGGAGCCCGCAATGCGCGAGCAGCCCACGCACCTCGGTCTCGGTGTCCTCGACCACGGCCTCGTGGAATACGCGATGCACCCGCCCCGGTAGCACCTCATCGAAGTGCGCCATGAGCTCGGTGTAGTCGCGATAGTAGCGGCCGATGTCCTCGAGCCCGTATGTGAAGCTCTGCCCACGCGCGAAGTGCTGCTTGAAGCAGGAGAAGCCGCAGCCTAGGGGATGGCGGCGGGCATCGATGATCTTTGCGTTCGGCAGAACGAGATGAATGAGTCCCACGTACAGGCAGTTGTTCGGCATCTTGTCGATGAAGTAGGGCGAGCGGGTCCTGCGGAAAACGCGCGTGCCCTCGAGATAACGCTCGCCGAGAGCGCGCAACTCCGCGCTCGTGAGCGCCGCCACCGACTCAAAGAAGACCTGCGCCTCATCGCGTCCGTTGCGGCGTGCGAGTCCGCGCGCGAGCTGCGGCAAGCCGGGCAGCTCCATCGTGCCCTCGATGAGCGAATGGCTCGCGAGAATCTGCTCGAGCAGAGTCGAGCCCGAGCGCGGCAGACCGACAATGAAGATCGGGTCCGGCGCGGCGACGCCCGACCCCACACGTGCGGCAAAGAATTCGCGCGTGAAGAGCGTCCTCGAGCGGCGCACGAAATCGGAGTGGTCATCGGCGCTGTAGGGGTGCAGTCGCCGGCGGATGGAGTTGCCGCTCGCATAGTGTGCGAACGACTCCTCGTAGGCCGCGCGATCTTCGAGCGCCTTGCCGAGAGTGAACTCGAAGTGCAGCCGCTCCTCATCGCTCAGGTTGGTGCTCGCAAGTGCCGCGCGCAGCGCGTGCACATCGGGCTCGGCAAAGCGGAAGGTCTTGAGGTTTGCGAGGCTCCACCAGGCCTCGCCGAGTTTTGGTTCTATCTCAATGGCGCGGCGATACGCCTCGATGGCCTCGGCGACCCGGCCGCTGGTCTTCAGCGCGTGTCCATAGCTCATCCACACCTTCGACTGCTGCGGATACTCCCTGAGGACCTGTCCGTAGAGGGCCGCGGATCCGGCGTAATCGCCGAGGTTCGCGAGTATCGCGGCTTTCAGGTTCCGATAACCCGGGTTGACGGGCTGCTTGCTGAGTAGCTGCTCGACCTGCGGCAGCGCCGCGGCCGCCTTGCCCTGGCGGTTGAGCACCGTGGCGTAGTTGTGTCGCGCCGCATCGAAGCTCGGCGCGAGCGCGAGACAGCTCTCGAGGATGCACTCGGCATCCGGATAGCGCAGCAGCCGTGCGGCCACCTCGGCCAGCATGCGCAGCGCAGCGACATCCGTCGGATGACGCTTCAGATGTGCGCGGAGCAGCGCTTCAGCGTGCGGAATGCGGTTCTCGACGAGCGCGGCGGCCGCGGCGAGCAGGCGTGGATCCTTGGTGGCCGCCTTGATGTGCCGAGCGTAGGCAGCATCGGCGCCATCGGCATCGCCGATCGCGGTGAGGTGGTCGGCGAGGGCGCGCCAGGCGTCGGGCATCTCGGGACTGGATTCGAGCGCGCGCCGCAGCGCCGCGATCGCCGCCTCGCCCTGCCCGAGGGCACCGAGCGTAATGCCGAGCTCGTACTGGGCCAGCGCCCAGCGCGGCTGTTTGTCGCAGAGCTGTTGCAAGACCTCGAGAGCGGCCGCCGGATCACCGCAGGCGCGCCGCGCGACGGCCAATAAGAGGAGAGCCATCGGGTGCTCGGGCACCACCTTCAGGATCTCGACGGCCTGCTCGGCCGCGAGCGTCGGGCTCTCCGCCAGCAGCTGCGAGGCATGTCGCAGTGCCACTTCGACGGAGCCGAGTTGCTGTGGCTGCCCGCTCAACTTTCAGGTCCTTCCAGTCTCTGCAGGAGGACACCTGTCTGGATGAGGGGGTGGTCGACGCAAGGGCGGAACCGCGACGTGAGTCGCCTGTCTGAAGAACGCCACTTGCACTTCAGCCCCACCAGTCCGCACCCGACAGCAACTCCCCAGAATGCTGGCCACGCCTGGCCGCCGGCATCGAGCCCCCAGGCGGTTACAGCCTCTAAAGTAGCTCAGTGGCGCGCCAGATGCCATGAATGACCGCGTCATGCGACGCGCGACTTGGCCTCCGCTGAGGCGATATGGTGCAGGTTTCCCGGCCCCGCACCCGTGTGGTGCAAAACGCACACCTCGCAGACGCTCGCCGAATTGGGCTTGCTGCAGCGCTATCGAGCCGGCTCCGGCGCGCCGGAGGCGCCTCGGGCGGTCCAGTCGAGCGGAGCGAGGCGGGGCACCATCCATACCCAGCCGATGAGACCGGCAACGCTCACGAGCGCGGCTGTCACGAACGCTGCGGTGAAGTGATGGGTTTCCTCGACCAGCAGACCGGTGAGCGCCGGGGCGATCACGCCGGCGAAGGTGCCGCAGCAATTCTGAATTCCCACCCAGCGGCCCGAGGCGGAGGGTCCGGCGAGAATCTGCGGTATGGCATAGACGCCGGCCGAAGCGGCACCGGTAAGTATCTGATAAGCAAAAATGCCCGCCAGCGCCCACGGCTGCGCGCCGAATGCGATGCACAGCATGCAAGCAACCGTTCCCACGTGCGCGGCGACCATCACGGACTTGTAGGCGAGGTTTGCACGACCGGAACGGACGAAACGATCGATTGCCCAGCCGGCGATGATCGAGGTCAGTGCACTCACCACGTAAGCGCTGCCGGTGAGACTCGCCATCTCGGCGGTCGAGAAACCGCGCTCGCGCACGACGTAGTAGGGCAACCAGTTGAGCACGAAAAAGAAAACGTAGTTACTCGAGAACAGCCCGAGCGCCGTACCCCAGAGCGAGGGTTGGCGCAGAATCGCCCGCAGTGGCGGATGGTCGCTCCCGCGCGTCCCGACTGTCTCCTGTGGCAGCCGTACCTTTGACCAGGGCAGCAGCCATAGCAGTGACAGGCCGCCAAACACCCAGAACGCGGCGCGCCAGCCATAGTGCGCCATGATCAATCCACCGCCCCAGGCACCGGCTGCCGGACCGAACTGGTAACCGGCGGCAACGATCCCGTTAGCGATCCCGAGGCTTTCGACCGGTACTGCCACCGCCAGCAATTTCCCCGCTGACGGGAAGCCGGCACTCTCGCCGATGCCGAGAAGCAGACGCAGGAGAAGCAGTGTCGCGAAGGAGTGCGCGAACCCGACCAATATCGTGGCACAGGCCCAGAGGGCGAGTCCCGCGGCCAACACGCGATGCGCGCCGTAACGCTCGGCAATCCATCCGACGGGGATCTGCAGAATCGAGTAGGTCCAGAAAAACGCCGAGAACAGGATTCCGAGCTGACTCGCGGAGAGCCCTAGCTCGTCCTGGATCAGGTGAGCGGCGGTAGGGAGTGCGCCGCGATCGACATAGTTGATGAACAGGGCCGCCGCCACGAGGCCCACGATCGACCAGCGAGCAACCGCTGTCAGCTCAGACGCTGTCGGCGGCTTCGTCAACTGGCATAGTCCGCTTCGCTGCGATCCAACAGTCGCTTCAGGGCCTCGAAGTGCAACTCGGTCCGCGCCACACCACCGACATCGGCGCAGGCTTTGAACTGTGCCGCAGTGGCCTCCACGACCGGCCGCGGCAGGATGCGCAGGCTGCGCCCGGTCGACAGCGCCAGGATCTGCGCCTGACAGGCCCGCTCGAGGAAGTACAGCCGCTCGAACGCCTGTGCGGCCGAGCCGCCGATGACGAGAACACCGTGATTGCGCAGCATGAGGACCGACTTGCCCGCAAGCGCCTGCGCCAGGCGCTCGCCTTCCTCGCGCTCGAGCGCGAGACCGTTGTAGTCGACGTAGGCGATGTCGTCGTGGAAGCCGATGGCGCTCTGTCCGGCCATCTCCAGGCGTGCATCCTCGAGCATGCCGAGCGCTGTGGCGTAAGGCATGTGCGTGTGCAGGACGCAGCGCGCCTCGGGCAGGAGGCGGTGCACCGGCAGATGAATATGAAGTGCGGTGTCCTCGACCAGCCCGCGGCCGGCCACCACCTTGCCGCTGAAGTCCAGCTCCATCAGGTCGCTCGCCTTGACCTCAGACCACAGGAGTCCGAAGGGTGCGAGGTAGAACCGGTCGGGGTATGCGGGAACGAGCATCGTCAGGTGATTGTCGATGCCTTCATTGAGACCAAATCGGGCAGCGAGACGATGGCACGCGGCCAGATCGATCCGCGCCTGACGCCTGGGATCGCTACGTGACCAGGCCGGATCTGCCGACACGTTCATTAAGCCCCTCTCGACTCTTGTGTGATGCGCTGATGACTGGGTGCGCGATTATACGTGCCGCCGCAGCCGCAGGCGTTTCCAGTCACGGCGTATCTCACGCGCAGCGTTATGGCCGGGAATGCCCGAGACGCCGCCGCCCGGGTGGCTGGATGAGCCGCACAGGTAGAGCCCTGCAATCGGCGTGCGATAGTCGGCCCAGTGCGGCGCGGGGCGCTGCCAGAACAGTTGGTCAGCGGAGAGCTCGCCGTGAAAGATGTGCCCCTGGGGGAGACCCACGATGGCCTCGAGCTCCGGCGCCACCAGCGTCTCGATGTCGATGACGCGCGCGGAAAAACCGGGAGCCATGGTCTCGATCACATCGAGCACTGCCTGCGTGAGGTTGCGTTTCTCATTGGCCCATGAGGCGCCGTCGCGCAGGCGATAGGGTGCGTGGCCGCCAAAGACATTGACGACGTGCTTGCCGGCGGGTGCCAGCGAATCATCGACGATCGTCGGCACGACCGGCGTGAGAAACGGCCGGCTCGAGTACCAGCCGTACTTGGCGTCATCATAGGCGCGCTCCAGGTAATCGATCCCCGGCGCAATGTGCACGTAAGTCGGATAAGTGAACTGCAGCCGGCCGGGGTCGAAGGCGCGATAGCGCGGCGGATCATGCGCAGCGATGTTCAACTTGAAGGCGGTCGAGAACGTACGGAACGTATCGATGTCGCGCAACAACTCCGCGGGCAGATGGACGGGCGCGATGAGTCGCTTGTAGAGCGTGGGCGCTGCGGCATTGCAGGCCACCACCGGGGCGCGGAATTCGCGGCCATCCACGGTACGCACGCCCATCGCGCGGCCTTCGCTCACCAGCACCTCCGCCACTTCCGCGTCAGTCATGACCTCCATGCCGAAGCGGGCGCCGGATCGCGCAATCGCCGCCGTGATCGCCCCCATGCCACCGCGCACGAAGCCCCAGCCGCCCGCTCCCTCATGCTCACCCATGAGGTGGTGCATGATCACGTAGGCGGTGCCGGGTGACTTGGGTCCTGCGAAAGTCCCGATCGAGGCGTAGTACGCGAGCAGGCTCTTGATCGTATCGTGCTCGAACCACGCCGAGAGGTAGTCGTAGGCGCTCTGCGTCAGAAGATCGACCATGCGGTACGCCCGGTCGCCGATCGTGCGATGCCGCCACAAGAGCGAAGCACTGCGCTTGAAACTTGCCCAGCTGCGCCGGACCGGGTCCACCGGCGTCTCGAACAAGAGCTGCCGCACGACCGCGGCCGACTCCTCGAGATACCGTACGAACTGCGGATAGATCTCGGCGTCACGACGCGAGAAGCGCGCAAACTCGGCCTGGGTCTTCTTCAGGTCATCGCTGTAGAGGATGTAGTCGTCGCCGCCGAGTGGGCAGAACAGGTCATTCGCCGGCAGCACCTGCAGGCCCAGCGAGTGCAGCTCCAGGTCTCCGATGATGCGCGGGTGCAGGAGACTCATGACGTAGGAGAAGCGCGAAGCGCGGAAGCCGGGAGAGAATTCCTCGGTGACCGCGGCGCCGCCGACGATGTTGCGGCGTTCGAGTACCAGCGTGCGCAAGCCGGCTTTGGCGAGATAGGTGCCACAGACCAGGCCGTTGTGCCCCGATCCGATAACAATCACGTCGTACGCGGTCGTCATGGTGCTTCACCGCTCTGCTCGTTCGACAACTGCGCCTGGCCGGCGCTATGGTAAATGGACCATGCGTAATGTGGCAGCAACGCTGAGATTTCGCACTCGCGGCAGCGGCCTGATGGAGATCACCGAGGAGGTGCGGAGTTGGCTCGGGAGCCAGGGCGTAACGACCGGACTGCTGACGCTTTTCTGCCGCCACACCTCGGCCTCACTCCTCATCCAGGAGAACGCCGCGCGCGCCGTTCGCTCCGACCTGGAGCGCTACTTTGCTTCGATCGCGCCGGAGGACCCGAGCCGCTACGAGCACAATGACGAGGGGTCGGACGACATGCCGGCACACCTGCGAACCGCGTTAACCGGAGTGCAGCTGTCGATCCCGGTCAGCGCCGGCCGGATGGTACTCGGCACCTGGCAGGGCATTTATCTCTTCGAGCATCGCCACCGTCCTCACGAGCGCGAGGTGGCGCTGCACGTGATCGGCGACTGAGAATTGAGGAGGCGATAGTGACGGCGACGGGCTGGCGGCTGTTGTTCAATCGTAGCCGAGGAGCCACGCGACGGTCGCGATGAGCAGACATAGCGCGAGGCTCAGCCATACTTTCCAGTCGGACGCTAGATCTCGCCAGGCTCGAATCGGTTGATCGTTCACGTCAGCCTTCTTGCCGCGGGCAGCGGGTCGACGGCCAAGTCAGCGCCAGCGACGACTGGCGCGCATTTTACTACTTCGTCTGCGTTTTGAGACAGCTGCACGGGAATTCTGATGTTGAATTTGACGTTGAATCCGGGGAATGGCCTGATAGGCGGTGGCGGCGCTCCGAGGTAGATTCCCGGATGTACGCAGCAAGGAGGCGAAATGGCGGCGAACCTACGGCCCGAAGATATCGGGCACATCAAAGTCAGGCATCATCGGCAGGGAGCCAAGGAAAAGCTCGCGCGATTCCGGCCAATGAACGAGGTAATCCCCTTCATGTCGCGTTGCCCGATGTGCGGCGACCGCCGTCTTCAGGAGGGCTACACCCACCGTATGCTCCGGCGGTTTCTCAACACCGGTGCCAGCATCCAGGCCTACTGCAACGAGTGTCATGAGCTCTGGCCCATCAGCGGCCTCGAACGGGATGGGATCATCATCGGGCTTTGCGATTAGTTCGCGCTTGGTGCGCATCGCACCGGCAAGGTTGTCAGCGCCGCGCTGAAGCGGTGAGGGGTACCGCTGCAGAGCCGGCGTCCGGTGACTGGGCCGAAGGGCTCGCGGTCTGGTCGAACCTCGCCCGGACCAGACCGATGTGGTAGCGCAGCTGATAGAGGAACTGGGCGAATGCGAAGGGGACGAACAGGTGGTCCGCACGCTGTTCGAGCCGCTGCAGCCGCGAACGCAGCTCATCGCTCGGCTGCCCGCCGCGCGCTTCGAGCTCGACTTCAATGACCTTCAACTCACCATACAGCCGGAAGATGCGTCGTCGCATGTTCCAGGCGTAGAGCGTCGGAGCGCTGCGCAGCAGAGGATAAGCGACGCCGAAGATCGGAATCAGCAGCAGGAGCAATTGGCTCGCAAGGACCGCGAGGCCATACGGCAGATAACGCTGCAGGAATGGCGGACCGGATTTGTAGAACTGGCGCGCGTCCTTCGCGATCGGCAGGTCGACGGGATCGGGGGCGGGAAACTCCCCCGGCCTGTGAAACAGGCCACCTGTGGAATGGACCGCGATTGCGGCTTCCAGCAGCAGGTACTTGATTGCCGGATGCAGATCCTTCCGTACGATGAGACTGGCCTTGCTCGCAACGAGATTCACATCGGTCGCTGGGCGGTTGGTGGCCAGATTCCCCACACCCTGGGGTACCACAAGCTTCGTCAGGTAGGGATAGAGCGCGACGTAAGCGTCTGCCCGAGGAGAGCCGAAGAGGTTGACGTCGGAAGAGCCGAGCAGACGCCGCACCGCGTCGGTATCCCACGTTGCGGCCATCGCCGCCGCGTCGATCCCGCCCTTCAGCAACGCCTCCGCTGCCTCCGTATCCGTCAGAGGTAGCAGCTCAAGCCATTTTTCGGAAACGCCATTCAGTGCAAGGAACCGCTCTGCGATGTGCCGTGTGCTGCTGCCCTCGGGACCAATTGCCACCTTCTTGCCGCGGAGGTCATCCGGGTGCTGCAACTCGAGCCCGCGGTGGAGGAAGAACCAGAACGGCTCGTAAAAGACGGTACCGAGCGATTCAAGATCAGGCGATTGTACCGGGCTCGTGAGGCCCCCTTGAACGAACGCCACCATGACACCCGAGCGGGGATCATTCAGGCGTTTGAGGTTGTCGATAGGACCCGAGGAGGGTAGGAGCCGCAGCTCCACCCCGGCGCGCTTGAAGATGGCCTGGTACTGGCGGGCGTAGACATCGTAGTCGCCGCCGTTCGTGCCGGTGCTCATGAGGACTACTTTGGGCGGAAGGGGCCCGAGCCAAGCCACCGTGCCCCCGATGGCGAGCAGAATCAGCGCGGCGACAATGCCGTAAAGCCACGCTGCCCGGGACACGAACGCAGAGTTCCTGGCCCCCGGGCCGCCGTGCGGTTCGCTCATGAGATCAGCATGGACCTACGCCACCCGGGTCGCAAGTTGGGTCACGGGCCCTGACCCGGGTCGAACATCGGCCGTACCTCCGACTCGCCTTCGAACTCGGGCCAGTACTTCCGGTGCAACTCCATGAACTCGGTTGCGATCCGAATCGCCTCGGCTTTTGAATCCACCTGCAGGATTGCCCAGCCTCCGATCACCTCCTTGGTCTCGGTGAATGGTCCGTCGATCACGGTGATCTTGCCCTTGGCGAGCCGAACGCGGGCGCCCTCCCTGCTCGGCAGGAGACCGCCAGTGTCTACGAGCGTACCGTTCGTGAGCGATCGATCGACGAATCTGCCCATCGCCTCCATCAGTGCCTGTGGCGGACCGGATTCACGGTACGACTCGGAATGGCGAATGAACGTCAGGTACTTCATGGGGCTTTACTCCTCCGTTGGGCTTTGGTCACTCGACGAATGAGCGCGAGCCAGATCGACATGCAGGGCGGCAGTGAGGCTGATGCGGCTGTGTTGATGCTGTGCGGTCGAAACCCTACTAAGCTACACTTCAGCCGCCGTGCCTGGGAAACCTTTCGGAACCATTCAGCGGGAACTGAGGAGATTCTCGCAGCGGATTGGTGCGCGTCGCCCACCGAGGTCGGGCCTCGAAGAAGCCTCCCCCGAGCTGCGCACGGCACTGTGGAACGTGCTGCACAAGCCCGCCTTCCCCGAAGATCAGGAGCATCGCGAGCGCGCGCTCGCTCACGCGCGGGCCATGTGGAACCACATGGGCTGGCGAACCGATCAGGTGCCGCTGCTGCCGTATCAGATGCGCGAGAGCCTCGCCGCCGAATGGTTTTCGTGCCGGTGGCCCGAGTTTTTCGATCTGATCGAGTTCACCGCTCGCACTCTGGCGACCTCAGCGGCGCCGGTCCGTCAACAGTGGTTCGAGATGCTGAACCGCATCCTCGAGTCCAGGGGATGCGCCTACCGCTTCATCGCCGAGCAGCTCGTCCCGCTCACCAACACCGCAGAGGCAACCGAGGTCGTGCGCGGGGCAGAGTCAGCCATCCCCGATGTGGGTGCGCATATTCGCGAGGCGGCGAAGCTGTTGCCGCCCAACGCGGGTGCGAACCCGCGCAACAGCATCAGGGAATCGATCGCCGCGGTGGAGGCGGCTCTCAGGCACCTCAATGGCAATCCGAGTGCGACGCTGACAGAGGGACTGGCGGTCTTCGAGGACAAGCACGGGCCGCTCCATCCTTCACTGCGCCAGGGTTTGGCCATGCTCTACGCGTATACGGCGGACGAGAGCGGGGTGCACCACGCCTTGATCGAGGAGACAGCCGGAGTGACGGGCGATGATGCCCGCTTCATGTTGGTCACGTGTTCGGCATTCACGAATTACCTCGTCACGCTCTCGGCTAACACGGGACACTCTCCGTCGTAGAAATCGCCGCTACGGGAAGGTCAGCCTGGGACTGCGGCTGAGCGACCGCGCGCTCGCGATCGCGATGCGCTAGGGGATCTCCAGCGTGCATTCAAATCGGGGCGCGGTCCGCAGGGTCACCGTCGCGGGGCGGCAATTGACGCTCGCGAGCGCGAAGCGCACGGTCTTGGTGTACGTCTGCTGCTCCGTGTCGTTCCATTGACTGTCAACGACCTCGGCCGCGATCTGGTGCTTTGTTCCGCCATCCCCGAGCGTCTGACAATCGCCCCACTGTATGGAGAATTCATGATCCGGATTGGTACCGCGATATATCATCGTGACGACGAGCTCGTCCCTCTTCGAGTCGTAGTAGGCTGAGGAAAACGAATCCGCCTGAAGCGCAGATGAGGCGAGAAGAAACGAGCTCGCTGCCACCCAAGAGGAGCGATGTGTCGTTGTCATCTGATTGGCCGCTACGCGTGTCACTGGGCTGATGGCAAGTTTCCCGCCACCGACGGTGGAATTTTGAAATCGGACCCGAGTTGACGCAAGAGTACTGAGAATCCGACGGAGTCGACATGGACCTGGGGATCGATGGACGTCGCGCCCTGGTGACTGGTGCCTCGCGCGGCCTGGGGCGGGCGATCGCTCTGTCGCTCGCGAGCGAAGGCGCGAAGGTCGTCGCCGTGGCGCGCAACCGCGAGCGCCTGGATGAGCTCGCGGCATCCACTCCACCGGGGCGCGGATCGATCAGCGCGCGCGTCTGCGACCTGAGCGATGCCGCCGCCATCGAAAGCCTGGCGGACCTCCTTGCCGAGGTCGACATCCTGGTCCTCAACAGCGGCGGGCCCCCCGCGGGGCCGGTCACCGCCACGACCGATGCAACCTGGACCACGCAATTCGATACCCTGTTTCTGAGTGCGGTGCGCCTGACGCGACTGGCGCTTGCGGGCATGCGTACGCGCGGCTTTGGCCGGATCATCGCGGTGGTTTCCTCTGCCGTGATTCAGCCGATCCCGAATCTCGGCGTTTCGAACACAATCCGCCTGGCGCTCGTCGGCTGGGCCAAGACACTGGCCGGAGAGGTGGCGGGCGCTGGCATTACGGTGAACTGCGTGGCCCCGGGGCGCATCGCGACCGACCGCGTGGCGGAGCTCGACCAGGCTCAGGCGGTACGCGAGGGGATCACGCTCGAGGAGGTGCAGCGGCGCTCGCGCGCAAGCATCCCGATAGGGCGCTATGGTGACCCGGACGAATTCGCCGCGGTCGTCAGCTTCCTTGCGAGTGCGCGCGCCGCCTATGTGACGGGCAGCGTCGTCCGGGTCGATGGAGGCCTGATCCGGAGCGTGTAGCGATTGGCTCTGCGCGGTCAGCCCTGCGCGTGATGCGCCCGCCAGTGCTCGGCGATCGCGGCCCGGTTGCAGAGCCACACGCCCTCGTGCCGCTGGATGTGCTCGATGAGGCGTGCCAGCGCTCCAATCCGGCCGGGGCGACCGATGATGCGGCCGTGAAGGCCGATGCTCATCATGCGGGGTCGCCCTTCGGCTCCCAGGCGGTAGAGCCATTCGAAGGCATCACGGCAGTAGGTGAAGAACTCGCCGCTGGTGCTGAAATCGCCGCCGCGCTGCAGGCGACTGTCATTGTTGTCGAAGCTATAGGGGATAACGAGGTGTCGCCGGCCCGAGACCTCCGTCCAGTAAGGGAGATCATCGTTGTAGGCGTCGCTGTCATAGAGAAAGCCGCCGATCTCGACGACGAGGCGCCGCGTGTTGGGGCCCGGACGCCCGGTGTACCACCCGACCGGTCGGCGCCCGATCATGCGGGTGAGGGTGTCGATGTTGCGCAGTATCTGCGCCCGCTCCACTTCCTCGGGGACGAACTGATAGTCGACCCAGCGCTCACCGTGGCAGGCGACCTCGAAGCCGCTCCGCACGATCTCGGCGGCGGCTTCCGGATTGCGCTCCAACGCCATGCCGACGGCAAACACGGTGGCCGTCGCGCCGGCGTTCTGCAGCACTCGCATGATCTCCCAGAATCCCACGCGGCTGCCGTACTCGAACAGGGACTCGACGTTGAGATTGCGTGCGCCCGGGAGAGCCTCGACGGCACCCAGATCGGTCAGCACCGACTCCGAGTGAGCGTCCCCGTGCAGCACGCAAGCCTCGCCGCCTTCTTCGTAGTTGACCACCAGGGAGACGGCAATGCGGGCCTCCGCGGGCCAGTGCGGGTGGGGCGGACGCGAGCCGTAGCCGATGAGATCGCGCGGGTAGTGTTCGCTCGGGCTCATGTGGGTCGCCGTGTGCTCGAGTTGCGCTCGGACGCAATCCAATCCATGTAGGCATGCAGTGCTTCGCGCATGGGGCGCGGCTTCCAGCCGGTCTCAGCGCTGATGCGCGAGATATCGTACGCACCCCACATCCCATCGCTGAGCGTCGGGTCCTGCACGATATCGGCCTGCTCGGCCGGCACGACCTCGGCGCGAAAGCCCGGCACTCTTTCCGCCGCCCATCCGACCATATCGCGGATGCTGGCGGTGACTCCGCAGGCGATGTTGTAGGCGCTGTAGCGGAGCTGCGGCGCACGCAGCAGCGACGCGATGGCCGAGGCGACATCCTCCACGTAGACGTAGTCGCCGACCGCCTCGAGCGTATTGACGCGCAGGCACTTGACGCCATCGAGAGCCATATGGGCGATGCGGTTCGGGACGTGGCGGAAGTTCCGGCTCGCCGTCACGCGGTCCATGGGTCCGTAGACCGAGGACGGACGCACCGATGCCGTCGGCATGCCAAAGAGATCGCCGTAGCGCTCGGTGATGAGCTCCGATGCCAGCTTCGAGATGCCATAGAGCCGCCGCGGCATGACGTAGCCATCCTCGGGCAGCGGCTCACCCGGACGATCCGGTCCGTGATGCTTGTAGACGGCGCCTGAGCTCACGTAGATGAACCGCTTGAGGTTCGGGCGTGTGCGTGCCCACTCGAGCAGCGCCACCGTACCCATTACGTTGACATCGATGATCCGCGCGGGATTCTCCGCTTCCGGCTCGCGCCTGGCCTCAGCCACGGTGCCACGCGACAAGGGCGTGAGGGTTGCCCCGTGCACGATGTGAGTGATCTCGTGTCCCGCCAGCGCGGCGTGCCAGGTGTCGGGTTGGGTGACGTCGGCGACGACGACGGAAAGCCGTTTCGTGTAAGAGGCGAAGTAGCGCTCTGCGGCGGCATCGAGGGGCGAGGCGTCCAGCACCACGAGGCGCGCTGTGGGATCGGTGTCTAGCCAGTGACGGGCGAGCACGCTCATGACGAAACCCGTCGCACCCGTCACCAACAGTGTCATCACGAGTCTCCTGCGCGAAGCCGCATCAGAGGGGGAAATCCATCACCAACGCCAGCAGCGCCTGCGCGCCGACCGCAAAGTCATCGAGCGACATCGCTTCGTCCGCATTGTGGCTGCCGTTCTCGTTGCGGACAAAAATCATGCCGCTCGGAATGCCGACCTTGGCGAACACGGCGGCATCGTGGCCCGCCCCGCTCGCCATCTCGAACGGACGCTCGAGCCGGCTCATGAGCCGCGCGCGCAGGCGGCTGTCCATCACCGCCGGCGGCGAATCGCTGGTCGCGCCGAGATCGATGCTGACGCGATAGGCCGCACTGATGCGCGCGGCCGCAGCGCGTGCCTCGGTTGCGACCGCATCCATGGTCGCATCGGACAGACTCCGCAGGTCGAGCACGAAGCGAGTCTCACCCGCGATCTTGCTCGGCCCGTGCAGGGCCGGGTCGGTGAAGAGCTCACCCGCGGTGAGAACCAGATCCGCTCCCGCCGCCTCCTGTCGCAGCCAGACCGTCTCCATGTGATGGAGAAACGCCACGGTCGCCGCGACCGCGTCGTGCCGGTAGCGGCGGGACACCGCTCCCGAGTGCGCATATTCCCCAACACAGCGGGCATTGCGGAAGCGTTTGCAGCCGCGGATGCCGCTCACCACGGCGGCCGGCAGTCCTTCGGCGACCAGCGTCGGCCCCTGCTCGATGTGCAGCTCGAGGTAGGCGCGGAGGCGGGATGGGTCGAGGAGGCGCTGCCGCTCCCGGATCGGCTGTGGGTTGAAACCCTGCTGCGCCAGGGTCATCTCGAGACTCCGGCCGTTGTCGGACCTCGGAGTCGCGAGACAGCCGGGATCGAGGAGTCCAAACGCGCCGGCGCTTCCCAGATACGGGACATCGAACCACGCGGATTCCTCCGCACGAATCGCCATTACCGAGATGTCCCAATCCGGCGCGATGTGCGCGCGGCGCAGCGCGGACAGCACGCACAACCCGGCCACGACTCCTGCTGCGCCGTCGTAATTGCCGCCCTGGGGGACGCTGTCGAGGTGCGAACCGATGATGATGCGCGCTGCGCGTCGGTCGCGTCCCGGAAGCGTCATGAAAAGATTACCGATCGCGTCGATCTCGACCTCGAGGCCGATAGCGATGGCTGCCAAGCGGGCGAGGTCGTGCGCGGCCTGCTCGCCGACGCCGTAGCTGTCGCGCACGATGCCGCGGCCGCGTCGCGTCGTTCGGCTGAGACCCTCAAACAGAGAAGCGGCCAGGTCGAGATCGGGTTGGATAGCGGCGGTCATGGGAATATCATCGAGGTCGATGTCGAGTCTACTCGCGGGAAAGATTGCTGTCGTCACCGGAGCCAGCTCCGGCATCGGTCGCGCGATCGCCATCAACTTTGCGAGCGAAGGGGCGAGCGTCGTGATCGCCGATATCGGCGAGCATCCGGTCGAAGGCGGCGAGCCGACGCTGGAGATCATCAGTCGGGCGGGCGGCGCAGCGTCTTTCCACCGGACCGACGTGGGTCGCTGGGAGGAAGTCGACGCGCTGATTGGCCGCACGGTCGACCGCCACGGCCGGCTCGACGTCATGGTGAACAATGCCGCCACCTACTCCGGCACCGCGTTGCTCGAGACCGAACTCGCACAATGGGAGGAGGTCATGCGCGTCAATCTGACGGGCATGTTCTATGGCTGCAAGCGCGCGGTTCAGCAGATGATCACCCAGGAGCCGCGGGACGAGGTGAGGGGCCGCCTCATCAACCTCGGCTCCCAGCAGGGCATCGTCACCTCACCGGGCGAGCTGCCGTACGGGGTGAGCAAAGCGGGCGCGATCTATATCACGCGGCAGATCGCCGTCGAGTATGCGAAGCACCTCATCGTCTGCAACTGCATATCTCCGGGCAAGATCGTCACCGGTAAAGGCGGGATGGCGAAGGATCCGGCGCGGCTGGAGCATCAACGCCAGCGCACGCCCTGGCCGCGCTTCGGCCGACCGCAGGATGTCGCCAATGCCGCGGTGTTCCTCGCGAGCGACCGCGCGAGTTTCATCACCGGCTCGAATCTCGTCATCGACGGCGGGTGGCTCGCGGGCTGACCGCGGGGACTCCTCAGCGGTTCGCGATGGCGTACACCTTGCCGCGGTAGGGTGACTTGTCGAGCTGATCGAGTGCCATCACGTACACGGTCTTCTCGTCCGGGCTCAGCGCCAGATTGGGGACACCCGGGGAGGGGAGCTTCAGCGTCCGCAGCAGCGTGCCTTCCGCATTGACCACGAAGATGGTGCCGGCGAGCGGCGCGTTCACGTCGCGCGGATTCTGACCGATGTAGAGCAGACCCTTCGAATCCATCTTCACGCCGTCGGGATAGATGTGCACGACATTGTGCGTGAGGTCATCGAGATCGAGGAACACGCGGCGGTCAGAGAGCGACCCGTCGGGCCCGATCTTGAACTGGATCAGCCGGTGATCTTCAGTTTCGATGGCGTACAGGATCTTGCCATCGTTCGAAACCACGATCCCGTTGGCGCTGTGCACGTCGCTGGCTTTCTGGCTGATCGTGCCATCGGCTGCGAGGTAGAAGATCTTGCCGTCGATCACGGGACCTGGCGCCGTACCCGAGCACGTGAAGTAGATGCCCCCGTGATGGTCGGGTGCGAAGTCGTTGGGGCCGACGAAGGGATTCCCGTCCTTGTCGTGCGAGTAGGGCGGCAGATCCTGGCCGTCGGCCGAGATGCGTCCGATCGTGCCGCTGTCATAGCAGGTCGTCAGAAACTCGCCGTGCGAGGTGGGAATCACGGCCGAGGGACCGCAGCCTTTCTTCGACCAGAAGATGGTGTTCTTTGCACCGTCCCAGGTGGTGACGGAACTGCGATCGTATTCGACGTAGTAGAGCTTGCCGTGGTACCAGATCGGCCCCTCGGCGAAATGCGCATCGTCGTTGAGGACCTTGATGTCGTCCGCGCCCGCACCGGCAGCCCCGCTCGCGATGAGGAGCAGGCTCAGCAGGCAGGTCTTCAGGGGCATCTCCTTTCCTATCCAATATCGCCGGGACTCAGGCGACTGAGTAGCCGACGGCGCGCTTCATGTCGGGAACCACGGTGCGCGCTGCCAGGACGAAATGCCAGGTGGCCCAGAATCCCGTGGGGGCAAGCACCAGCAGCGCCCAGCGCAGCGATGCGGCGTCGGCCCCGTGCGTACCGCCGAACCAGTCGCTCAGGATGCCGACCACCTGGGGTGCGACGATGAGGTTGAAGACATTACCCACGAGCACCGACCAGGCGGTGAATGTCGAGCGCATGTGGCTCGGCGCCAGATTCAATACCAGCGCCATGCAGGGGCCGATGAAGAAGTAGATGGCGGGCACGTAGGCCCAGAACATTACCCGGGCGAGCCACAGCGAGTGGGTCCAGTAGGCGATCATCGAGGGGATGGTGGCGCAACCGGTGACGAATGCCAGCAGCCACAGCACACGACGGGGATCCAACATGAAGGGTCGGGACATGACCCAGGCGGCGAGCAGCGTCGCCGCAATGCCGCCGATCAGGTGGGTCTGCCCGGTGATCGCGCCGGCCTGGGCGACGTTCAGCCCGTAGGTC
>Ga0306920_100001195_pt1 | contig 32158 bp, 32 predicted proteins | sample flu12Cox44000170_FD_204666 | JGI IMG/M metagenome (GOLD analysis project Ga0306920, IMG submission 204666) | Lab enrichment of tropical soil microbial communities from Luquillo Experimental Forest, Puerto Rico - flux4day.12C.oxic.44.000.170 (v2)... | ecosystem: Environmental > Terrestrial >...
CCTCCGGTCCCGGCGCCACCAATGCCGTCACCGGGCTGACCGATGCGCTCATGGACTCGACCCCGATCGTGTGCCTCACCGGGCAGGTGCCGACCCATCTCATCGGCAACGACGCATTCCAGGAATGTGACACGGTCGGCATCACGCGTCCCTGCACCAAGCACAATTACCTCGTGAAGAGCGTGGGCGAGCTGCCGCGCGTGCTGCACGAGGCGTTCCACATCGCCAAGAGCGGCAGGCCGGGCCCCGTGGTGGTCGACATCCCCAAGGACATCCAGTTCGCCAAGGGCGTCTACGCGCGGCCCAGGGATTTCCACCACAAGGGCTACCAGCCGAAGGTCAAGGGCGACCTCGACCGCATCAAGGCCGCGATCGAGCTGATGCGGCACGCCAAGCGTCCGCTGTTCTATACCGGCGGCGGGGTCGTCAATTCCGGTCCCGAGGCGAGCCATTTCCTGCGCGAATTGGTGAAGCTCACCGGCTTTCCCATCACCTCGACGCTGATGGGGCTCGGCGCCTACGCCGCCTCCGATCCGCAATGGCTGGGCATGCTCGGCATGCACGGCACCTACGAGGCGAACCTGGCGATGCACGACTGCGACGTAATGATCTGCATCGGCGCGCGTTTCGACGACCGCATCACTGGCCGGCTCGACGCCTTCTCGCCCGGGTCGAAGAAGATCCACGTCGACATCGACCCGTCCTCGATCAACAAGAACGTCAAGGTCGACGTCCCGATCATCGGCGACTGCGCCCACGTACTCGAGGACATGGTGCGGCTGTGGCGCTCCACCGCGATGCACGCCGACAAAGCCGCGCTCGCTCAATGGTGGAAGCAGATCGACAAATGGCGCGCCCGCCAATCGCTCGCCTACAAGAACTCGAACGAGGTGATCAAGCCGCAATACGCCATCGGACGGCTCTACGAGCTGACCAAGGACCGCGACACCTACATCACCACGGAAGTGGGCCAGCACCAGATGTGGGCGGCGCAGTTCTACAAGTTCGAGCAGCCGAACCGCTGGATGACCTCCGGCGGTCTCGGCACCATGGGCTACGGACTGCCGGCGTCGGTCGGCGTGCAGCTTGCCCATCCCAATTCGCTGGTCATCGATATCGCCGGCGAAGCTTCGGTGCTGATGACCATGCAGGAAATGTCGACGGCGGTGCAGTACGACCTGCCGATCAAGATTTTCATCATCAACAACCAGTACATGGGGATGGTGCGCCAGTGGCAGGAGCTGCTGCACGGCGGGCGCTACGCGCATTCCTATACCGAGGCCTTGCCCGACTTCGTCAAGCTCGCGGAGGCCTACCACGCCGTCGGCATCCGCTGCGAGCGCCCCGGCGACGTCGATGGCGCGATCCGCGAGATGATCAGCGTGAACCGGCCGGTGATCTTCGATTGCGTCGTCGATCCCAACGAAAACTGCTTCCCGATGATCCCCTCCGGCCGCGCCCACAACGAGATGCTGCTCGGCGACGCCACCGTGAGCGTCGAGGACGCCATCACCGAGGAAGGCAAGGTGATGGTGTGAGCGTGCATGCTCCACACAAAGCCTCTCCCGGCCTCATGCTGAGGAGCATCGCAGCGCTGACGAACTCAAGCAGCGTGGACGCGCTGCGATGCGTCTCGAAGCATGAGCGCGTTTACGCGCGTCTTCGACGCGCTATGAGGCCGCCCCCGTCCTTCGAGACGGGCGCACGCAGCCTCATTCGCGCAGCGCACTTTTTTTGCCTGCGTGCGCCCTCCTCAGGACGAGGGCGGAGCGAACGCACACGGTAAGGATATCGACGTGAACACCACCCATTATCCCGCCGCGACCATCTCGGAGCAGGTCGAGACCCACACCTTGTCGGTGCTGGTCGACAACGAGCCCGGCGTGCTGGCGCGGGTGATCGGCCTGTTCTCCGGGCGCGGCTACAACATCGACTCGCTCACCGTCTCCGAAACCGAGCACGAGAAGCATCTGTCGCGCATCACCATCGTGACGCGCGGCACGCCCATGGTGATCGAGCAGATCAAGAACCAGCTCGATCGGCTCGTACCCGTGCACCGGGTGGTCGACATGACCGTGGCGGGGCCGCACATCGAGCGCGAGCTCGCCATGGTCAAGGTGCGCGGCAAGGGCGATCACCGCATGGAGGCGCTGCGGCTCGCCGACGCCTTCCGCGCCCGCGTGATCGATGCCTCGACCGAGAGCTTCGTTTTCGAGATCACCGGCGCGAGCGACAAGATCGAGAGCTTCGTCGCGCTGATGATCCCGCTCGGCCTGGTGGAGGTCTCGCGCACCGGCATCGTCGCCATCGGACGCGGGCCGGAGGGGATGTGACGTCAATCCTCCCAGCCAGGCTTGTCCCGGCGGGCCATTGAACCTAGAAGCGGCACGGCATAGGCAGCGGCCAACACCTGGCCCGAGCAGGGGTGAGAACCATGCGCGTTTATTACGATCGCGACGCCGACATCAACCTGATCAAAGGCAAGAAGGTCGCCATCATCGGCTACGGCAGCCAGGGTCACGCCCACGCGCTCAACCTGCGCGATTCCGGCGTCAAGGACGTGGCGGTTGCGTTGCGCAAGGGCTCGCAAGGCGTGAAAAAGGCGGAGGCTGAAAAGCTCAAGGTCATGGACGTCGCCGCCGCCGCCAAATGGGCCGACGTGATGATGATGCTCACGCCCGACGAGCTGCAGGCCGATATCTATCGCGAGCACCTCGCCGACCACATGAAGCAGGGCGCGGCGCTGATGTTCGCGCACGGCCTCAACATCCATTTCAACCTGATCGAGCCGCGCGCCGACTTCGACGTGATGATGATCGCGCCCAAGGGCCCCGGCCATACCGTGCGCGCGGAGTACCAGCGCGGCGCCGGCGTCCCCGTGCTGATGGCGGTGCACAAGGACGTCTCCGGCAATGCCCATGATCTCACGCTCTCGTACGGCGCGGCCATCGGCGGGGGGCGGGCCGGCATCATCGAGACCACCTTCCGCGAGGAATGCGAGACCGATCTGTTCGGCGAGCAATCGGTGCTCTGCGGCGGCTTGGTCGAATTGATGAAGGCCGGCTACGAGACCCTGGTCGAGGCGGGTTACGCGCCGGAAATGGCCTATTTCGAGTGCGTGCACGAGGTGAAGCTGATCGTCGACCTCATCTACGAGGGCGGCATCGCCACCATGAACTACTCCGTCTCCAACACCGCCGAATACGGCGAATACGTCTCGGGCCCGCGCGTGGTCAACGACGCCACGCGCGCCGAGATGAAGAGGATCCTCGGCGACATCCAGTCCGGCAAATTCGTCAAGGATTGGATGCTGGAGAACCGCGTCAACCAGACGTCGTTCAAGGCCATGCGCGCCAAGATGGCCACGCATCCGATCGAAGAGATCGGCGCCAAGTTGCGCGCGATGATGCCGTGGATCAAGCAGCGCGCGTTGGTGGACCGCAGCAGGAACTGATCCCCTGGCGTCCACGCTGACGGGCTCGCCGCCATGCCGCCCGCCGTCGCGCTCTCGCAGGTGACCGTGACCTTCCGGCTCGCCGGCGGCGGTACCTACCCGGCGGTCGAGCGTGCCTCCCTTGCGGTTGCCGCCGGCGAGTTCGTGGCCATCGTCGGCCCGACCGGCTGCGGCAAATCGACCTTGCTCAACATCGCCGCCGGGCTCATCGCGCCCTCGTCCGGCCGCATCGACGTCTTCGGCGCGCCGCTCGCCGGGCTCAACCGCCAGGCCGGCTATCTCTTCCAAGCCGAGGCGCTGTTCCCATGGAAGACGGCGCTGGAGAACGTCGCCATCGGGCTCGAGACCGCCGGCATCGCGCGCGCGCTTGCGCGCGAGCGCGCGCGGGCCTGGCTTGGGCGCGTCGGCCTCGCGGAGTTCGGCGCGCGCTATCCGCACATGCTCTCGGGCGGCCAAAGGAAGCGTGTCGGCCTCGTCCAGGTGCTCATCCGCGATCCGAAAATCCTGCTGATGGACGAGCCGTTCGGCCCGCTCGACGCGCAGACGCGGCAGATCATGGGCAACCTGCTGCTCGATCTGTGGAACGCCGACCGCAAGGCCGTGTTGTTCGTCACCCACGATCTCGAAGAGGCGATCGCGCTGTCCGATCGCGTGGTGATCATGTCGGCGGGGCCCGCCGCCCGCATCATCGGCGACTGGAAGGTTAAGCTGCCGCGCCCGCGCGACATCGCCGAGGTCAAGATCGAACCCGCGTTCCACGACCTCCACCGCGAGATCTGGGCAACGCTGAAGGCCGAGGTGCTCAAGGGCTACGCCCAGACCGGCGGCGGCTGACGGCGCGCGACGTCATTGCCTTGCGCTTGCGGACGGCTACACTCGGTGCGATGGGCGAGATCGCCCACACGGAGGAACCTCATGTTGGTAAAGCGAACGCTTTTGATTGCCGGGGGCGTCGCCCTGGCGTTTGCATGGAGCGGCCAGAGCGCGAATGCGCAGGGCGTCTTCACGATCACGTCGCCCTCGTTCAAGGACGGCGAGCGCCTTGCGACCAAGAACGCCGGCAACAACAAGCAGAATCCGAATTGCGTCGGCGAGAACGTTTCGCCGGCACTGTCCTGGGCGAATCCGCCCGCCGGCACCAAGAGCTATGCGCTGCTGATGTTCGATCCGGAAGGCAGGCCGCCAGGCGGCGTGAGCCATTGGGTCGCCTATGGCATTCCAGCGTCCGTGACCGGCTTTGCGGAGGGAGAGGTCTCCAAGCAGACCGAGAAATATGTCGGCGGCAAGAGCCTGATGGGTCTGCCGCATTATTTCGGCCCCTGCACGCCCCCGGGCGCGCCGCACCACTACACCTTCACCTTATTTGCCACCGACCTCGAGCCGAATGCGCTCCAGCCCGGCCTCACGCGAGACGAGCTCATCAAGGCGTTGGACGGGCACGCCAAGGGCGCGACCGGCATCATCGGAACGTTCTCGAAGCCTTAAAGCTCACACATTCGGTGTCATGCCCCGCGCAAGAGCCCGTGAAGAAATTGGCGGCGCGCGCGGTGCTCGTTGTTGCTGCCCTCTCCCACCCGAACTCGGGCCTGCCCGAGTTCGGGCATTTTTTGAATCGGCCGAAGTCTGATAAATCCGACTTCGAAGGCGCCGGGCTCTTTGCGCACCGGATTTGTGACAGTTTTATAAATGATCTAGCTCAATAACGAGGCCGCTCAAACGTGCGTTAGTAGCGCCCGGCTCGCAGGTGCCCATTATGAAATCCAAGATCATCGAGCGACTAGGCGAATCCGACATTTTGCTGCCAGCCCTCATCGCGCAGGGTTTGTTGGCCAACGATCGCGTGAAGGTGCGCTTGAGCATCTTGCAGGCGGCTGCACGCCACGCGCACGATCCCGCCCAAGTGCGTTTCGACCTGAGGAACGAATGCCGCGCGACCGACCTCGATCTGGTCGCAATGGAAACGCTCGTCAATCGCGCGGGCCGGTTGGGAGACGAACGGATCACGGCGCCCGGGCTGGGCAATTTGCGAGCGGCAATTTGGGACGACATCGCCACCATGATGGAGGCCGTCAAATCCGGCGATGCAGCGCAGGGTGATGTCCTCGATGAACGGCTATCGGCCCTAAAAGCGGCCGATGCGCCCGAACCTTCGGACAGCGCCGAGCCCGCTGAAATCGCCAGGCTGACAGGCCTCTCCGACGGCGACAGCGTGCATCGGCTGGTAATGGACATGCACAAGGCTTTGAACCGTCTGGCCGCGGCTCACGCCGAGGATGTGGTGGCGGGTGCGCATGTCTACGGCCTGTTGCCCGAGGACCGCCCCGCGGTCGAGGCGTTCATGCGCGGGCTCGAATCGACCCGCAAGCTGAAATTCGATCATCCGGGACTGGCAACGACCGCAAGCAGGTCGGGAGACCGGCTGATCATTCAAAACGATATCGGTGAGACCGACGCCCATGTGGTCGTTATCGCGGTTGAGCAGGATGCGGTGACGGTCACCTACACGGACGTTCATTTGGCGCGCGCGAAGTTCTTCACCGACTTGTTTCGGAATTTTTCCATTCAATGGAGCGGCCTTGATCGCAAGAGCGCGGAGGGGCTCGGCGACGAGGGGGTGTTTTATCTTGTCACCGGCCGCTGCCCGATCGAGGGTGGCAACAGCCGCGATATTTTTCTCGAAGCGGTCGGCGCATCCGTGGTCTTCCTGATCGACTGGAACAAGACCCGCAAGATCCTGCGGGCGTGGGTATCCCCGCGCGATGCTGTCCACATCCTCGATTGGGCGGCTCGCCACCGGTTCGGCCACAGAGCCTTCCTTGAGCTTGGAGGCAGCGAACTCGTAGCGGCGGCCGTTCGTCACGCGACGCCGACGCGAATCGGATTCGGCGAACGGCTGGATCGCGCGCTCGGGCGGGACGCTGCCGTCGACTTCCTCAAGACCGTTCTGCGCGTTTCGACGGAAGCATTACTGCACGGGCGCTCGGTGCGCCTCGTCAGGGACCGGATCGAGGCGGATCTCGTCCGCCATCTCGAGCGCGTCGACAGCACGCTGCTTGCAATCGTCGTCCGGCAGGCAGGGCTGGCGCGCGAGGTCGCAAGCGAAATTGCGCGCTACGTGGCGGGACAGAGGGCCGGCCGAGAGATGGACGCAAGCGCTTTGGCCGCGCACGCTCGTCGTATCGAGGAGAAGGCTGACCGGATCGCGATTGAAGGCCGCAACGAGATTGCGCGGCTCGAGGCCGGGCCGATCATCGAGCAACTGATGAACCGGGTCGAAGAGGCGATCGACGACTTGGAACAGGCGGCGTTCATCGCTTCGATCATGCCTTCAGGCATGAGCGCGGACGTGTTCAAGCCGCTTGCCGACCTCTGTTCCGCTGCGGTCTCCGCCGCCGAGGCCGCCGCCGCCGGCGTCGATGCCGCCGCCGAAGTTCCGGAGGGAAAACGACTCGATGCCGAGGATGCCCTCGCCGCGGTCGGCCGTCTCATTGATATCGAGCATCTGGCCGACGCCGCCGAACGCGAGGTAACGACGCTGGTGCTGCGTGGCGGCCTCTCCTTGCCGGCGTCACTCTCGATGCTCGAGCTTGCGCGCGCAATCGAACGCGCGACCGACCGGCTGGCGAGTTTCGGGCATTTGCTTCGCCAGCACGTTCTTGCCGACCTTTCAACGTAAGAGAGAAAGCCGACCAATGCAGATCGTGCGCATAGGCCACGGGCCGACTCGACAGGTTTCAGCCGAGACCGTCGGGGTAAAGGCCGCCAATCTTGCGCGCATGGCCGCGCTCGGACTGCCGGTGCCGCCGGCATTCGTTCTGCCGGTCGAGCTGTGCGCGGCGATCGTCGCCGGAGACCCTGACGCGGAGCGTCACTTGGCCGATGGGCTGCGGGAAGGCATCGCCTTCCTGGAGAGCGTGAGCGGGAAGCAATTCGGCGACCGTCGCCGTCCGCTGCTGGTGTCGGTGCGATCCGGAGCCGCACAATCCATGCCTGGCATGCTCGACACCGTGCTCGACGTCGGCTGCACGGCGGCCGCGGTCCGCGGCCTCGTCCGGATGACGGGAAACCCGCGATTTGCCTGGGATTGTCGACAACGCCTGCTCGAAGGCTATGCCACCATCGTGGTCGGGAGCGACCCTGCACCGTTCACCACTCGTGCGCGCGAAATGATGGTCGAAGAAGGCGTCGACAGCGGTCGAGAGCTCGACGGCGAGGGGCTGGAGCGGCTTGCCGCGGACTATGGCGTCCTGCTCGGAGCCGACGCTCCACCCGATGATCCCATGGCGCAGCTCACAAGCGCCGCACGCGCCGTCTATCGCTCGTGGATGAGCGAGCGAGCACAGACCTATCGTCGCCTCCAGCATCTCGAACGCCTGCAGGGCACGGCGGTGACCGTGCAGGCCATGGTCTTCGGCAATTGCGGTTCCTCGTCGGCTGCGGGCGTGGCGTTTTCGCGCGACCCCTCGACCGGCGCCGCGCAGCCGGTCATCGAGGTACTGTTCGAGGCGCAAGGCGAGGACGTCGTTGCCGGCCGTCACACCCCCGAGACTGAAGAAGCATTGGCGCGCGCGTTGCCGGCGGTCGCGGCTCAGCTGCGCGACATTCTAGGACAGCTCGAACGGGAATTTGGGGACGTGCAGGACGTCGAATTTACGATCGAGGACGGACGGCTTTATATGCTGCAGACGAGGACGGCCAAGCGCACGCCACGCGCGGCGTTGCGCATCGCGATCGACCTCGTGCATGAAGGCCTGATCACCCCGGCTCAGGCGCTTCGCCGGCTCGACGGAATCGAACTCGATGCGCTGAGCCGCCAGCGCTTGCTCGACACCCATGATCCCGTCGCACGCGGCGTCGGCGCATCTTCGGGCGTCGCGTGCGGGCGTGCTGCCTTCGACTCCGCCGCCGCCGAGCAGCTGACCGGCTGCGGCGATCCGGTCATCCTCGTCCGTCCCGATACCAACACCGGCGATGTCGCGGGGTTTGCCGTGTCGGCCGGCATCGTGACTGCAGTCGGCGGCCGCACCGCGCATGCCGCACTTGTCGCCCGACAAATGGGAAAACCCTGCGTCGTGGGCTGCGATCGAACCGTGGTCGACATCGCGCGCCGCCGGGCGCAATTCGCAACGGCCGCGGTTGCGGAGGGTGAATGGATTTCGATCGACGGGGATAGCGGGGACGTCTACCTCGGGCGGCGCGAGGTCGTCACGGAAAGGCCTGAGGACGAGTTGGCGGAAGTGGAGCGTTGGCGGCAATCGGCGACACCCGATTCTCGGGGCACGCGGCTCGACGCGGTTCGCCTATCGCTGCCCTGAAGCGGCAGGGCTCGCCGCGGACCACGGCATGGAGTTATGAAGCGTGCGCGAGGCACGCATTCATCAATTGCAGATCAAATCCATGGACGCCGCATATTCTTCGAGCCCTCGACAACGAGCTCATCCAGGCGAAAGGGACCGATCAACCTCCCACGTGGCGGACCTATTCGCACTAGGTCAGCTCGCAGCCGAGCCGTTGTGCCAGCGGCTACGGTCGAGCCCTGCGGGCCTCACCTACGAAGAAGCCGCACGCCGGCTCCAGGATTTTGGACTCAACCTTGTCGCCCGCGAGCGAAAACCAACGATCCTGCAAGAGATTTGGGGCCGCGCGAGAAATCCCCTCAACGCGCTACTGCTGACGCTGGCGGCCGTTTCCTATTTCATCGGCGACATGCGCGCGGCGATCGTCATCGTGCTGATGGTGCTGCTCGCAGTCGGCACCGCTTTCATTCAGGAGCATCGATCCAACGAGGCGGCCGCCCGCTTGCGCGCGATGGTAAAGACCACCGCGAGCGTGAGACGGCGGCCGGCCGTTGGAGATGGCGATTTCGCTGAGGTCCCGATCGAATCGCTGGTCCCAGGCGACATCGTCAGACTGTCGGCCGGCGACATGATCCCGGCCGATCTGCGCTTGCTTGAGGCCAAGGACTTATTCATCAACCAATCCGCTCTGACCGGCGAAGCCATGCCGGCTGAAAAGTTTTGCCATCCACACCAACAAGAGATCAACGATCCGTTCGATTTGCCGAACATGTGCTTCATGGGCGCCAATGTCGTCAGCGGCTTTGCCACCGGCATCGTCGTGCGCACCGGAGGGCATACATTTTTCGGGCAGCTTGCCGACGAAATCGCGGGACGGCGCGTGCCCACGGCCTTCGATCAGGGCATCAATCGTTTCACCTGGCTGATGATCCGGTTCATCATCGTCATGGTGCCCACCGTCTTTCTCATCAACGGCTTGACCAAGCACGATTGGCTGGAGGCGCTGCTGTTCGCCGTCGCCGTCGCCGTCGGCCTCACGCCCGAAATGCTGCCCATGATCGTAACCGTGAACCTCGCCAAAGGCGCGATCGACATGTCGCGCGCCAGGGTCATCGTCAAACGGCTCAATGCGATTCAGAACTTCGGCGCGATGAACATCTTGTGCACCGACAAGACCGGCACGCTGACCCAGGACCGGATCATTCTCAAGCGTTACCTCGATATTCGCGGCGAGGAGTCGGAACGGGTTCTGCAATACGCCTATCTCAACAGCCATTTTCAGTCGGGGCTGAAGAACCTTCTCGACATCGCTGTGCTGCAACACGTGGAAATGCACGGCATTCTCGGAATCGACGAGGGCTTCGCGAAGATCGACGAGATCCCCTTTGATTTCTCGCGACGCCGCCTATCCGTGGTCGTGGCCCACGGGCCGGACAAGCACATCCTCATATGCAAGGGCGCGGTCGAGGAAATTTTCGCAGTCTGTTCGCGCTACGAGATCGACGGAACGACAGGCCGGCTCGACGAAAGCCACTTCGCCACCGCCAAGGAAGAGACGGTCGCGCTCAATTCTGACGGATTCCGCGTCGTGGCGGTGGCCTACAAGGAACTCGACGCCTCGCAAACCGCCTACTCGGCCGCCGACGAACGCGACCTGATTTTGCTCGGGTACATCGCCTTTCTCGACCCGCCCAAGGAAAGCGCCGCGGCGGCCATTGCCGCGCTTGCCGAGAAGGGCGTACGCGTGAAGATTCTGACCGGCGACAACGAGGTCATCACGCGCAAGGTCTGCCGTGAAGTGAAACTCGATCCGGGCGAAATTCTTCTCGGCGCGCGGATCGACGCCATCACGGAGGACGAACTGGCCGACATCGCCGAACGCACGAGCGTGTTCGCCAAACTGACACCGTCGCAGAAAGAACGGATCGTTCAGGCCTTGCACCGCAAAGGTCGGGTGGTTGGCTTTCTCGGCGACGGCATCAACGATAGCCCCGCGCTCAAGGCCGCCGATGTCGGCATTTCCGTCGATACTGCCGTCGACATCGCCAAGGAATCGGCCGACATCATTCTCCTGGAAAAGAGCTTGATGGTTCTGCAGGAGGGCGTCACCGAGGGACGCAAGATCTTCGCCAATATCACCAAATACATCAAAATGGGCGCCAGCTCGAATTTCGGCAACATGTTCAGCGTGCTCGGGGCAAGCATTTTCCTGCCGTTCCTGCCGATGGCGCCGATTCAAGTGCTCACGAACAATCTGCTCTACGACTTCTCCCAGACCGCGATCCCGACCGACAACGTCGACGAGGAGTACATCGCTTCACCCCGCCGCTGGGACATCGACAACATTTTCAGGTTCATGATCTTCATCGGCCCGATCAGCTCGATCTTCGACTATGCGACCTACGCGATGATGCTGTTCGTCTTCGATTCCTGGACCAATCCATCGCTGTTTCAAACGGGTTGGTTCGTGGAGTCGCTGCTGACGCAAACGCTCATCATCCACATCATTCGCACGGCCAAGATCCCGTTCGTGGAGAGCCACGCGAGTCCGACGCTCATTGGCACGACGATCATCGTTTCACTCTTTGGAATCGCCCTTCCCTTCACCGTTGCGGGGGCTGCGCTCGGCTTTACGCCGCTTCCCGCGCTTTATTGGCCCCTGGTCGCGACCCTGCTGCTCAGCTATTCGGTACTGACTCATTTGGTGAAGGTATGGTTCGTCCGCCGCTGGGGGATGTGACTGCGCCGGCGAACACGCCGCGACGGGCCGTGTAAAAATTCGGGTTCAGTGCGACAGCCAGCGCGCGATATCCGGCCAGACCAGGGCGAGGATCTCCTTGCTTATGAACAAGCCGAGATGTCCGCACGGCGCCACGGCCTTGTCGATTGAGCACCGCTGATCGACTAGATGCTCCGTCGCGAATATCTGCTCGGGCGCCACCACATCGTCGTCACGCGCGGCGAGCAGGAACAGCGGGCAGCGCAGCTCGGAGAGATCGACTTTGCGGCTAAGCGCCACGAAACGGCCAGCGGCGAGATGGTTGTCCTTGAACAGATGTTCGACGACTTGCAGGTAATAGGTTCCCGGCAAATCAAGCGTCGATGCGTACCAATCGCGGAAGCGCGACTCCAGCCGCCGAAACGCTGTGGAGCCGATCGTATGCGGTGACTGCAACAATGCACGAACCATCTTCGGGTCGGGAAAGTGCGGAGCCCAAAACTGCAGCGCGTGCTGCCCGAGGATACGGCCGCCGCCGAGATCGACCAGTTCGCGAAAGATGGGAATCGGCGTGTCGTGCGCGAGCTCCGAAAGTTTGGACTTGCCAGCGGCAAGATCGATTGGGGCGCCTGCGAGCGCCAGCCTTGCGACTTTGCCGGGAAAGCGCGCCGCGTAGATCAACGCCATCCAGCCGCCCTGGCACAGGCCGAGGAGATTTACGCGGCTCCCGAGCTCATCCACCAACACGTTGAGATCGGCGAGATAATTGTCGATCGATAGAAAGCGCATGTCCGGGCTTGCCGAGCGCCAGTCCGTCACGAAGACACGTCCCAGCCCCGCCCCCCGCAAGGCCGCGACCAGGCTATGACCGGGTGCAAAATCGGTTATCGTGGAACCGTGCAGTGCGAATGGCGCGCAAAGAAGGGTCGCGCTTCCCTCGCCGGTCGCCGAAAAGTCCCGCAACCGCACCGTAGGCAGCTCCAGCGTCACGCAATTTTGCGTCGTCCATTGCGGTTCGCGAGCGCTTGTCTGCGGCTGTGGTTCAATTGCGAGTTTTGCGAACTCCCTCGCCGCGGCCGAGGCGATCTCGCTCGCGGATTCGGCAATGAGCGCCGGCCACAGGAAAGCTGCGCATGCGAATTGCGAACTGTTCAATGTGTACATAGGCACAAGCTCAAATCGGATTGGAATCTGCGCATTGCGCTAGATCAAAAAAGCGGCGCCCTGTCGGCGGCCTTCCAGGCGGAGCCCGCGCGCTCCGTCGTCGAGCGTTGCCGGAAAAAGTCAGGACACTTTCATCTGTGCCGGCTCTTCACTCGATGGGTACAGCACCATGCCGGATATGGCATCGACCCAGGCCAGATGATCGTTGACGGCCTTTACGCCCGGCGCGTTTTCCGCCGCTACCACGATCGCCTTGCGCTCTCGTTCATCGGTGATCATGCCCCACAGCTCCACGACGCCATCCCTTACGAGCACATCGACCAGGGCAACAGGCGCCCACGACTGGCTTGCGAGCTCGGCCAGAATGCGCTCGCGAATGGCTTGATCGCCGGCCGACGTCGGTTTGATGTCGCGCGCGACGCTGGCAAGCGCATGAACCAGGTTGGCGCGGCTGACGATCCCAACCACCTCCTGGTCGCGCACCACGGGCAGACGCTTGATTTGACGCTTTTCCATCAGCTGGACGATCTCGTCGAGCGACGTGTCCTCACTGATCGTCAGAGGATCCACCGTCATGATCTCGCTGACCTTGCGGCCATGGGCGCGGGTATATTCGTCGGCCAGCCGGCCCGGCCCGATGAGGTACTCGAGCCAGCGCGGCCGCCGGCGCTGCGTTCCGGTCTCCGCCCGCCGAAGGAAATCGCCTTCGGTCACGATCCCGACGAGAGCGCCTTTCTGGTCGATCACGGGCAAGCCGCTGATGTGCCGTTGCAGCATGATCCGGACCGCCTGCCAGATCGAGGCGTCCGGCTCGATCGATACAACGGGAGACGTCATCACGTCCTTGGCTTTCATGGCGGGCCTCCATTTCGGTTTCTTGAAGGCTAAGCCGCCTTTCCCGTCGTCATTTGATCTACATCAACCTGTCGCAGCGAAAGAGCCTGGGCCGGTTCTGTCTTCGCAGCCGCAGCGCATGCGGGATGGGTGCGCGGCAGTCGTCCCGCTCGTCAGGGGGCGCCCGGCGCTACGCGGGGGTCCACCGATTGCTCGCCGCAACCCGCCGTATCGGAAGCCTCAGCGCGCTTCCCGTGTGGCGTCTCTGAGAGCCCGCATCACATCCTCGCGAGAGATGATGCCCACCAGTTGACGCTCGGCGCCGATAACCGGAAAGCTGCGAGCCTTCAGGCTCACCATCAACTGGAGAACTCGAGTCAACGGCGCCGTCGGTTCGACGTGCACGACGGCTTCGGTCATCACTTCCGCCACCGGACGTTTCATCAGTTCATCGTAGTGCGGCACCATCTGACCGGTGGTAAAGGCGAATGCTTGCAGAAAATCGAATTTGGTCACGATACCCAGCATCTTTCCTTCCTCCACGACGGGGAAGGAATTGAAATCATGTCTCTCGAACAGCGCTTCGAGTTCTCGGAGCGTAACGTCGCGCGTGACGGCCGTGACGTCGCGCGTCATATATTGGCCTGCCGTGCATTGGAGAAATCGGTACATCAGTCCACCGGGTCGTTGCCTGCCTATTCGCGGTTCGGTTGCTTGCATGGCGAAATCATTTTCCGATCCTTCGCCGTCGTCAATGCGAGAACAGGCAACAGACCGGGATTTCCGCCAACAAGTCGCGGGTGACCCCACCATACGCCCATTCCCCCAGCCGCGAGTGGCCGTAGCCGTCGGCGACCACCAAGCTGATGTTTTCATTCGCGATGAACCGCAGCAACGAATTCGCCGCCGTTACGTCGACAGGCAGCACTCGCTCGGTGACGGTTGCGATGCGATGTCGGGCCACGTAGTTGGCGACGTCTCGCAGCCGAGACGAGGCCTGATCTCCTCCGCGTTCCGATACTTCGACGATCACGACGTTCTCGGCCGCGCGCAAGAACGGCAACGCATCCTGAACGGCGCGACGGGCCTCGCGCACATCTTTCCAAGCGACGGCAACTCGTCTGGGCGGGAGTGCCGTTACGCCACTCGGCACGACCAGAACCGGCCGGCCGGCCTTGAGGTTAAAGCTGCCGGGATCGAGAGCGTGAAACGGATCCCGGCTCGCGCGGGCATTGCCGATGATGACGAGATCGGCTGCCCGCGCCTCGCGTGCGACCGCATCGGCCTGAGGACCCACGACCGACCGCCATTCCACGCGCCGGCCGCTCGTCCCGATCGCTGCGCGAAACTCCTGTCCTTTTTGATCGAGCAGAGCTTTCATATCCCGTAGATGCGGCGTCTCCGCAACCGCCTCGTTGGGCGCGTCCTCGCCAAGAGCGGCCGAGATCGACGCGCCGCTCGCAATTCCAATCAGGTGGGCGTCGAAGCGCCGGGCGAGATCAGCAGCAACGCTGACGCGGCCGTCCGGCTTGCCCTCCACGTCGACGTAAACCATCAGCGTCGCATAGGACATGGCTCGCGATCTCTGCACCAAATCCGCATGGGATTTGAATTTCCGTCTTCAGAGGCCCGGCTCAAGCGCTACGGTCGAGCCGGGTGCGTTTTGACATGGCCTTGCAGCCGACGGACCTGATCCTGGAGCTGTCGGCGCGCCCGCTTGAATGCATCGTTGAGAGCGAAATGAACGTCCGCATGGCGCTGGTCCAGGCGGGGCGTGCGCCCGATATCGACCTCCTTTCCGTCCGGGAGCGCCAGGCGGATGTTGATCTCGTAGAGGCCGCCGGTGCGGTGGTGTTCGCTCGGTGCCTTCACCACCACTCGGCAGGCGGTTATGCGCCCGAAGCGATCCTCGAGGCCGGCAACGTGCTCGGCAATAGTTGCGCGCAAGGCCTCGCGCGGCTTCATTCCTTGGAAGTCGATCTGGAAGGGGCTTTGCATGCGTGCCGTCCTACAGATGTCCCATTTCGAACTCTTCGCACGAGGAGCCGAACTGGGAGAGCGCATCCTCCAGATGATCGGGCAGCAGGGGCATTCCGAGCAGATACGAGGCGGTGCGCTTGTTGTGCAAGCGAACGGCTTCCGCCCGCAGGTCCTCCCAGTCCTCGAGCGTGCCGTCGCCGCGACCGAGCCAAGCCAGGGCCACCAGATCGACCTGCTCGTCCTCGGTCAACGCCCCGATGAAGCCTCGCAACTCCGCGACAACGGGATCGTCGGCGTGGTCCTCCAACACGGAGATCATGGCATCGTCCGTGGCATTGGATGCGTCATCCGGGATGGTCACCATGTCCTTGGCATCGAACTCGCGCGCCTTGACGACGATGAAACAGACCTTTTCGGGAGAGATCGAGAGCGCCGGTGTCACCTTGGTCGCGGCCGCATCTTCAGCCGGCGATTTCTTGCCTTCGAAACTTCCTGCGCTCATGGCTTCTTCTCCTGGGTTCTTTTACTCAACATGTGCCCCGCAGCGGCCAAGGCGTTGAGATAGGTCAATTTCCACCGCGGCCGATCCAGCTGCCGCCGACCTTCACGTACGAGCGCTTGACCGCGGCCCAGGCGATGCGATGCGCGGCCTCCTCCTGGCGCGGATCGCCCACGTGCGCTGCGAAGGCATGATTGAAAGCCTCGCGGTAAATGTCCTGGGCGTGCGGGGGAAGGTGGGCCTGCACGGAAGGAGGCAGATCACTGTTGGAACGGTATGGCATGGCCGTCACCTCGGCAGCCCACCTGGTGCAAGGGCTGCCAGTCATCTGCCAAAAAACGGCCGCCGACATCTCGAAGGCGGCCCAGCGCTGCATCGCAAAGTCGGCAGCCTCCAACTTTGCAGATTCCCTCGACCATTCAGGCCTTTTTGATCGCGATCTTCTTTTCGCTCTTTTGTGCTTGCTCCGTCTTCGGCATCGTGACGGTGAGCACGCCATTCTTGAAATTTGCCTCGATCTTGTCGGCGTCGATGCCGTCCGGCACCCCGAACGAACGCTGGAACGAGCCGTAGCGGCGCTCGGAGAGGTAGTAATCCTTCTTCTTCTCCTCCTTTTCATCCCGCTTCTCGCCCTTGATCGTCAGCGTGCCGTCGGAGAACTTGACGTCGATAGTGCTCTCGTCCATGCCCGGCAGTTCCGCCGTGATCTCGTAGGCCTTTTCCTTTTCGACGATGTCGACGGCTGGCGCCTTGCCCCAGCCGACCTCGCCGCGCCAAAACGGCTGAACGTCGAATAGGCTACGTCCGAACGGCGAGCGCCAGGAGCCCAGCTGGAAATCTTCGAACAGGCGATCGACTTCCCGCCGCAAGCTCTCGAACGGTCGCCACTCGGCCGGACGATCAGTCTTCTCTTGCTTTCCCACAGGTAGTTTCGTTGCGGTTTCAGCCATGTCACTTCTCCTCACTTTGACCCAACCGATACAAGGCCAGCAACCGCGGGGATGTGACGAAACTCAAATCGTCTGCGTCAATACCCCGCCTGCGCCGGACGAATAATCAGATTGTCGTTGACGGCGCGCACCCCAGGGGTGACCTCGGCGGCGATGCGGACAGCTTTCTTCTCCGACGCCGAGTCCACGATCCCCCACAGCTCGACCGTGCCGTCCTGCACGATGACGTTGATCAACGAGGGCCTCGTCCACGGCTCTGCGTCGAGCTGCGTGAGCACCTTATCCCGGATTTGCGAGTCATCGACCCTAGTTGCGACTTCAGCCCGCTTGCTCAGACTGGCCAAGGCTTGCAGCAGGTTCGCACGGCTGACGATGCCGACCACCTTGCCGTCTTCCACGATCGGAACGCGCTTGATCGCGTTCTTCTCAAGCAGATTTGCGATCTTCCAGAGCGGAGTGTCGGGGGCCGCGGTTATCACCTCGCGCGTCATCACGTCGGCGACCTTGCGCGAATGCTCCCTTATGAATTCCATCGCCAGGGCCTCTTTGCCCGTAAGGATGGCGAGCCACCACGGTCGCCGGCGGCCGGTGCCGGCCTCGACGCGACGCATGAGATCGCCTTCGCTGACGATGCCGACGAGCTCGCCATTCGGCCCGACGACCGGAACACCGCTGATTCGGGAGGTCAGCAAAATATGAGCGACGTCCTGAACGCAGGCATCGGGACTCACCGTGATCACGTTCCTAACCATTACGTCGGCGGCTTTCATGGCACCTCTCCCTTGCGCGACCAGCTTCTATCGCTCACAGGCGAATTCTTTGATCTGAATCAAGAAATGGGCACCGTCTTCCGTGGTTCGCTGGCGCCAATTTCGACGATGCGGGGCAGCGGAGGTTCGAATGCGCGCGAAGCATCTGATGCTGGCGGCGGTCATCGTCCTGGCGATGCCGGCAGGGCATGGCGCGGGGCAGGAGATCGGACAAGCGAGCCGCGGCCTCGCTCTCGCCCAGCGGCTATGCGCGGAATGTCATGCCGTGCAAAAAGAATACTCGCAATCCCTGAACGCCAACGCGCCTCGCTTTCAGGCGATCGCCTCCATTCCCGGCATGACCGCAACCGCGTTATCGGCTGTACTCAATACGCCTCATCGCGCGATGCCCAACATCATGCTGACAGCCGACGAGCAGGCGGACATCATCGCCTATATTTTGAGCCTCAAATGAACTTCCGTCCGCCTTGACGGCGGGCAACAGCGCCAACCCTCACGGCCTCATTTCAAGCCGGGTCCGATCGCGTGGACGCAAGAAGGTCTCCTGTTGACCAGTTCAATGGTTCGGCCTGTGCTCGACGCCGGGACCCTCTTCGGCATAGCCGCGCAATTGGGCATAGTGCTGCATCTGCGCCGGCGTGAGCAGCTCAGACGTCATCAAATGATATTTCAGGTGAGCCTTGCGAAGCTCGGCCTGGGTAACTGCGATGGCGGCCGTTGCCGCGTCGAGACCGCTCGGCGTGACCACGCGGCGTGCAAACAGTCGGTCAAGCTCGGCTTCCTGCGAAATGAGCTTTTCCCCGATGGGAACAACTTCGGCAGTCATTTGGTCGAACAACCGCCGCACATCCACACGCTGCCGATCCGTCAGTCCAAGTTGCTCACCAAGCTCCAAGATGTGGCGCGGCCCCGGATAGCCGTTCAATTCGGCGGCAAGCGCCAAACTCATTCCTCGCCCGGCTTTCAGATCGGCGATTTGTTCGGCCGACAGTGCCTTGATCGGACGGGTCTGCAGGCCCGCATAGGGCCGCGTCGACTGCGCCGCGACATTGCCGATCGTGAGCGAAATGCCCGTGGCAGCTACGAGTGCAAGCGCGCTCAGTCCCACCAGCAAAGATTTCATGTCACGCTCCTCTGGCGTAATCGCACGACAGACCGCTTCTTTGGCGCAGACCGCAGCGCGTCGCTCGTGGCTTGTCATTCCATGTCGTGCAGGAGGAGAACCTCCTCCTCGGGCGTCATCTGGGCGATGTCGTCTTTGTCGTTGCGACGCGGATTGAGCGCCCGATAGAGAGCCTTCGCCCCGTCCCGCAGCGCATCGCGGTGTGCCGCATCGGCCGGCGGCACGGAAGATACCGTTTTTGCAAGATCGTGCAAGATGTCCGCAAACAGCCCATAGTGGAAGTGCATGCGAACGCTTTTGCGTACGTCGGCGGTGCCGGTGCGATGCAGGCTGAGCGAAATTCCGGTTTCGTCAAGATGAGCGTCGAAACGCGACGTTCGCTCGAATGTTCCGATATAGAGCTTGTCCGGATATTCGAGCGCGACCTCGGCTTTGTCGGGGATGGGCTTAGTCATGGCAGAGGTCACCTCTGTGAGAGCGATGGCCGATTGATAGCGCACCCGCAGCGAGCGATTATGATCTGGATCAACTGCACCCCAAGTGACAAGCCGCGGCGGCTAGACGGAGCGATCGTGCAGAGCCCGCAGCGCATTAAGAATAACAGCAATATCAATCACTTCTTGGAAGATGGCGCCTTGCACCGGTGTGATCGCGCCGAGCGCCGCCGCGATCATTCCGAGGACCGAAAGACCCAAGCCCGCATAGACGCTTTCCAGCGCGATGAAGCGTGATCGGCGGGCAATCTTGATTGCCGGCAACACGCGATCCAGTTGATCCACCAGCAGCACGACGTCGGCGGCTTCGGCGGATGCCGCTGCACCCTTCGCCCCCATGGCCATGCCCAGATCGGCGGCAGCCAGCGCCGGTGCGTCGTTGATGCCGTCGCCGATCATCATGACCGGGCCGTTTTTTCGCTCGGACAACACGACCAGGGTTTTCTGGTCCGGGCTGAGCTCCCATCTGACCGCATCGATCGGCAGGCCCCTGGCTATCATCTCGGCCACATCGCGGCGGTCGCCGGTGGCGAGGACGATCCGTGCGAGCCCAAGCGACTTGAGATCCCGGAGCAAGGCCTCGGTCCCCGCCCGCACTCGGTCGACGAAAACCAACACGCCGACGAGCCTCGCATCCATACCCACCGCCACCGCGATGCTTCCGGGCGGCCGCTGCGTGTGCAATCGAGACAGGCTCGTCGTGCCAATCTTGCCGCTGACGAAACGAAGCCCGCCGACGATCACATGACGGCCATCGACGCAGCCTTCGATGCCTTCGCCCGGCGTCTCAACGACATTGCTGGGGATCGCGAGTTCGAGGCCTCTGCTTCGGGCATCATCGACGATGGTCTGCGCCATGATGTGCTTGGAAGCCTGGTCGAGCGAGGCGGCCAGCCGCAGAATTTCATCAGCAGACACATCGGCAACGACATCGGTCGCGACAATATGTGCCCGGCCGTGCGTCAACGTACCAGTCTTGTCGATCACCAGTGCGCGCACCCGCGCCAAAATCTCGAGCGCCTGGCCGCCCTTGATCAGGATACCGTGCTTGGCGGCTCGCGACAGGCCGGAGACGATCGCCACCGGCACGGCGAGGATGAGTGGACAAGGCGTCGCTACCACGAGCACGGCCACCGCACGGATGGGATCCGCGCTCCAGACCCAAGATGCTCCCGCGAGCGCGATGGTCGCGGCCAGGAACACCATCGCATAGCGATCGGCCAGGCGCGACATCGGCGCGCGTGAACGCTGCGCCGCTTCGACCAGACGGACGATGCCGGCATAGGTACTCTCCGCCGCGCGCCTCGTCGTCAGGAGATGGAAGGCCTCGCCGACGTTGGTCGCCCCGCTCATGACACTATCGCCGACCTTCTGCTGGACGGGCACGGATTCGCCGGTCAAGGCCGACTGATCGAGAACTGCCAAGCCTTCTATGACCGCCCCGTCGACCGGGACCACGTCGCCTTTTCGAACCACGAGGCGATCGCCCGGCTCGATCACGTCCAAGTCGACCTCTTCGAGTCGGCCGTTGCGGTGACGGACCGCCGTGTGCGGTACCCGGGCGAGCAGCGCCGTCATCTCCCGGCTTGCGCGACGCTCGGCAAAGGCCTCGAGGTATTGCCCGCCGGCGTACATCAAAGCGACCACGACGGCGGCGAGGTATTCGGCAAAGACCAGCGCCGCCAGCATCGACAGTGCGGCCACGATGTCCAACCCGACATCGCCGCGGCGCAAGCTGATGACGATCTCCGCCACGAGCGCGAGCAGGACCGGAATCGTAGCAGCGGCCCATATCGGGGAAGCCCAATGTCCCCATCCGGAAAACTGCGCCACGAGCCCGATAACGAGGCCGGCCGCGGGCCATGCAACGATCATTGGTCGAAGCAAGCTGCGAACACTTGCCCTCGACCGCGGTCGGTCCACCGCTCGTGATACGTCGGATCGATTCAGCATGCACTTATGGCGCCTGAATGGACCTCAGATAAAAGCAGGAACGCACGCGCATCCGCCCTGGCGGCCTCAAGCAGGGTTTGCATGCGCATGCGCGCGTGGCTCAATGCGACATCAGCGTCGGAAGAGTCATGGAGCCCAGGATTCCTCGCGTAACGCCTCCGAGAACGAACTCCCGCAGACGCGAATGGCCATAGCCGCCCATGACCAGGAAATCTGCCGAGATGTCGGCGGCATGCGATAGGATCGTGCTGGCGACGTCGGTCTCGACGGTGACGATCGAGTCGACTTCGATCTTCACACCGTAGCGGGCGAGATGGTGCGCGATGTCCGCCCCGGGCATCTCGTTGCTCTTTGCTGGCTCGCTGGCCACGGTCAGGACTTCTGTAGCCTTGGCTCGCACCAGCAACGGCATGGCATCGGCCACCGCACGGGCGGCACTCCGGCTGCCATCCCAGCACACCATGACGCGTTCGAGCGTCAGACCGCCTCGTTGAATATACGGAACGATGAGCACGGGCCTACCGGAGTCGAAGAGCGCCGCCTCGACGAGGAGCTGCTCGAGCGCGGGCGTGTCAGGCTCCGGCTGGCCCATGATGGCCAAATCGAACCGCCGTGCGACCTTGGCGAAAACGTCGGGGGCGCTCGCGACAGGTACGTCGAGCATGCGCGATTGGGCCGACACGGCGGCGCGGCGCGCGGCTTCATCGAACTTGGCCATGGCGGCCTTCGCCCGCTTGTCGTTTTCGTCGCGCTGCGAATCCATCACTTCGGCGGGGAAACCATGCCTGTCGGTCAGAGGCACGAGCGGCTCGTAGCGGAAGGCGATTCCCGTAACGTGCGAATCGAGCATGGCGGCGACCGAAACTGCAAACTCGGTGGCAACGTCGCGGGAGATGCCCACCGATAGATTGGCGACGATGTCCTTGATCATCATCGACCCGCACCCTTGGGCGCCTTTGGTCCTGCGATTTGCCACAACAGCGATGATGCGGCGTTCAGCTCGCAAATTCGCATGGCATTAGTCCACAGATTCGACGGGCATGACTTCGATCTTGAATTCAAATGGACCTCCAATGGCCGCTACGCACAAGACGGGTTCCGAAAACGGCATCAAGGCGGATGATTCTGGATCGGAAAACCGCGCCTGCTGCTCCTCATAGCCCGGCGAGTAGACCACCAGGGTTCCGGTTGTGCGCTCCAGGGTCACCTTGAGTTCCAGAAGGCTCGCTGTCGGATCAACGTACCGGGAAATATCAATCCGCTCGCCGCCCTGCAGGCACATATTTGCGGCAATTAGAACCGTGGCCAGCATGGCTGCCTCCTGCAGGTTTTAACCAATGTCGAGGCGACCAGAATGGCCGTCTTTGACCTGCATCAACTTTGCAGTATCCACTCAGTTTCATGGTGTTGCGTCGGCAAGCGAGCCTCAGAGCAATCAGCCCAAATTGTTGACGGAGGTTTTCATGCAGCTACTTCGCCTTTGTTCGATGCTTCCCACGATGTTGGCTGCATCGGGCGCACTTGCTGCCGACGCCGATAACGGCAAACGTCTCGCGGAAATGCGCTGCGTCACCTGCCATATCGTATCGCCTACCCTGCGCAGAGACGTGACCGACGCCCCGCCGTTTGAAACGATCGCGAGAAAATTTGCGTCCAACCCGGACACGCTTGCGTTTTCGATCATTGATCCGCATCCCAGGATGAACGTGACGCTGACGCGCCGGGAGGCGCAAGACATCGCGGCCTACATCAACACGCTCGCAAAGTAGTCGACGTGCGCATCCAATACCCGAGGCGGCTCATCCCCGGGTCAAGCCAAATGGCACCGACCGCGGGGACCAGCGACCGAGACCAACCCCCCAACGGAGCGGGTTCGGCTTCGTCTCGCCCCGCCCCAGTGGGGCTTTCTTTGGACACTGGCTGCGGGAATTAGGACACTGCAGCTGGAACCAACCGAAGCGGTCTCGGACGCGAGTCACCAGACGTATTGCCATGTAAAGGCAACTACGATCACTAGCACGGCCATTAACAAGCCGAGCTGTGCCCAAAAGTTGTCGGCGAAACTGCGGCCTTTTGTGTTGTCGCCTTGGATTGTCATGGGCGATGACCTCCCTTTAGGACGCCATCTCTAAATGGTGGACGGAGCGTTGATCTAAATCAAAAACGGGCCACTGATGGCCCTAGACCCAAAGCGGACGTGAGTGGCCGCTTTGCTGCGATGCACGGCACTGACCTGCTATACTTGATACGTGATCTGTGATCCTTGGCCTTTGAGGTAAGCCCATGAGGCGACGTGATTTCATGAGACTGACCGCGAGTAGGGCAGTTGGATGGCTAGCGTGGCACCCCGGCCGATGCTAACCCGAAGGCAGTTTGCACTTGGGTCTGCCGCATTCGTGTCTGGCGGCGTCATCGGCGGCCGGCTCGCACGAGGTGAGCCGCCGAACTTCAACACACGCTTGCCTCTGCCTCCGCTGATTGAGGCGGCTAAACACGGCAATGCTGTAAAATTGAGAGCCGCGCCTGGGCAGCATTCGTTCATCAAAGGCAAGCCGGCGTCTACATACGGCTACTCAGCATCCATCCTTGGTCCCGTCATTCGCCTGCGGCGTGGCGACGAGGTGGAGATGATGGTCGAGAATGCGCTCGACGTTGATACGACCGTACACTGGCATGGGCTTCTGATGCCAAGTCACGTTGATGGTGGCCCGCATCAAGTCATCAAGTCGGGCAGCACGTGGCGGCCGATGCTCAGGATCGCGCAACCGGCCTCAACCGCGTGGTTCCATCCTCATCTGCACCATGACACAGGTCGCCAAGTCTATATGGGCCTTACGGGAATGATCATCGTCGATGACGGCACGGATAGCCGTCTCGGTCTGCCGCACACCTATGGCGTCGATGATCTGCCGATCATACTTCAGGATCGCTCATTCGATTCCAACGGATCGCTCGTATACGAACTCGATTCTCTCGCGATCCTTTATGGAGGCCGAGGCGACACGATCATAGCCAATGGAGTGATCGCGCCGTTTACGAAGGTGCCAAGTGGCTTGGTGCGCTTGCGACTTCTCAACGCGGCCAATGCCCAAAACTTTGAGCTGCGTTTCAGCGACCATCGCAAATTTTACGTCATAGCATCTGATTCTGGATTTCTTTCAAAACCTGTCGAAGTACAGCAGCTCAGGATTTCGCCTGCTGAGCGCTTTGAAATCCTTGTCGATTTTACGAATGGCAAACCCGTCTTGCTTGAGACCGGGCCTGATGAAGTCATGGGCATTTTCGGCGCGGTGTCGGGGGACGGCACTACTGAATATGTGCCTGTGATGCGCTTCGAACCAACTGCAACACGACCCAAAGTGAGAGCCGTTCCAACTCACCTTGTTGAACCTGCCGCGGCGGATTTAAGCAAAGCTATCAGGCGCCGACAATTCGTGCTGGAAACCTGGACCTGCTCCAAGCGACGCCCCGTCGAAACCGAAATGAATATGGGTTATAGCCTGTGCATCAACGGCAAGAGTCATGACTTAACCCGCATCGATGTAGAGGCCGAGCTTGGAACACTTGAAGTGTGGGAGATTGTCTCGATCGGAATGGCTCATCCTTTCCACGTGCATGGTGTGTCGTTTCGCATATTGTCGCTGAAGGGCGCGCCACCACCTGCTCATCTGGCAGGTTGGAAAGATGTAGTTCTCGTTGAGGATGAGGCTGAACTTCTCGTCGCCTTTAACCAACCGGCCGCCCGCGAGCATCCCTTTATGTACCACTGTCATATCCTCGAACATGGGGACGCTGGAATGATGGGCCAATATGTGTGCGCGTGACGGGTGCGACGGTGTCGCCGGTTGGAATATCGAAATGTGGCAGTTGGCCGCGCATCTCCGCTTTGAGCGGCGAAACAGAGATGGTCTACGTGACGGCATGCTGCTTCGGACCCAAAGCGGACATCAGACCGGATCGAAATCCCGCAGTACAGTGGTCTCCTCCCGTGCCGAGGAGCTGTGCTGGCGCGCCGGTTGAACCACAAGTTCTGGTAATCAAGAGCCCCGCCAACGGGCGGCGGTGCATCAACTCGGATACCATCGAAGGTACAGCGGACATACTGCCGCCAAAGCGGGTGCGCGAGCGGGCGCGCGACCACCGCGATCGTATGGTTGGCAGCGCAGCAGATCGACAAACACATCCACAGAGGGGCAGAAGGCAGCAACGTCGCTGAGTGTCACGACGCGCTGGCGCAGTGCCTCCCGGCATTTCTCCTTCGAGCTGCACGTGCCGCAACTGCGGCGCGCCATCGCAAAGCTCAGTTCGGTGCGTGGATCGACCATGGCGTTGAGGTCGATGCCGAGGTCTGCAACGAGCGCCCAGAACTCCGCTTCTGCAGAATGCCGGCGCGTTACCGTTTCATCGCAAAACTTGCTGTCGTTTGTCATCGCGTGATGTCCCAAATCGTGTGCAAACGCATTTTCGTTGTGCCGGCAACGGCCCGCGCGGGCACGGCCGACGTCGGCCGCCGTTCAATAGACCGGAAGGTGCAAACGCCTCACCGGCGTTGCGCCGCGCGCGATCTGTTCAACTCTGTGGACACAGTCGTCGTGGGGAGGCAAACCACATCGCTCCCAGCGCTCGCAGTCTCCGCAGGTGAAGCCAGATCGCCGCGCCCACGACGCGCGAGCGATCCTTTTGGGGAATACCTGTCGAAAGATGGTAAGTATGCGCATCGCTATCCTCCGTGGACATTGGAGTCGCTTGTCAAATACTCGGCGCGCTGTCATCCGCGGCATTGATCAAGATCAAAATCGAATGACGCTCCGGCGAAATCGGGCTTGAACTGCGAGGTTTATTGCGGACGCCACGGGAGCAGGTCTGGCATGACGAATTGCAACCCTGATGGAGCCCAGAGTTGATCTTGATCAAATTTGCTCAGAGTTGCCCGGGCTAACCTGCTCCTGTGTGAATTTGTGGAGGGGTTTACGGAATGAAGCCACCGAAGGTCATGCCACATTGACCGCTGGTGCATGCGTTCGGGCCTCAGCGCAGTGGCTCATCACGAACGGTACGCCGGGAGCCGTCCCCGCGGGTCGCATCAGTCAGGCAAGACCCCACTTCGGCCGCTCCCGGCGTTCGCTTTTCAAGACGTATGAAGCACTCCGTAGTTTGGATTGAGCACAGCGAAACCAGGATGCGTGCCACCTTGGCGAGAACGTGCCGGGTTTTGCTCCGCTCAACCCGTGCCGTGACATCCGCGAGCTGATCCGCGCGGCGTTTTCAATTCCAGTTGGGCCCGATCGTGAACATAATTGAAAATCAAGAAGCCCCAAGTAAAATTTGATCGACATCAAATGTGGTGTTGAAAAAGTGCCTACCATTCGAGCCTAGTTCGCATGCTCGCAACATCATCCGGGGCCGACACCTTTGGAGGACGCCATGACCATCAAGAAACTAGTTCTGATTGCTGCTACCGCGTTGCTGACCGTTTCACCGGCGCTCGCGGCGGATGACACGCTGACCATCGGCTTCACCGTGTCGCGCACCGGCAAGCTCAATAACGATTCGACGGCGCAGATGCGCGGCTTCGAGTTGTGGCGCGACGAGCTCAACGATCGGGGCGGCATAAAAGTGGGCGGCAGGCAGTACAAGGTGAACTTCGTCAGCTATGACGACGAGTCGGTCAATGCGCGCGTCCAGCAGCTCTACACCCGCATCATCAATCAGGACAAAGCCCAGTTCCTGTTCAGCCCGTACTCCTCGGGCCTGGTAGCGACCGCAGCAATCGTTTCCGAGCAGTACGGACGAATCATGCTGACCACTGGGGCTGCCGAGGAGAAGACATACAAGCTCGGCAACAAAAATCTCTTTCAGGTCTATTCGTCGGCCGACCTTTATTTGGCCGGCGCCATTGCGGCCGTGAAGGAGCTCAATCCCAAGTCCCAAGTTGCCCTCGTTTACAAGGACGATCCCTTCTCGAAGGCGGTGCTGCAGTCCGCCCGTAAGCAGGCCGGCGAAGCAGGACTAAGGACGGTACTTGACGAGGCGTACAGCCCGGAGACAACCGATTTCGGTCCCGTCATCAACAAGATCATCTCCGCCAAGGCTGATGTTCTGCTGGGCGGCGGGCATTATCCCGATGGGGCGACCTTGGCCCGGCAGATCTACGATCATAAGGCTGGGCTCAAATGGGTAACCCTCCTCGTTGCTCCCGACAGTCCGAACTTCGCCACGCTCGGGGACGCCGCGGTCGGCGTTACGGTCCCGTCCCAGTGGGAGCCGCAGGTCTCGTTCAAACCTGACTTTGGTCCAACGGCCGCAGATTTCGCCCAGCGATTCCACGCCAAATATGGGATCGAGCCGGGTTACCATGCGGCGGGCGGCTATACGGCGGGCCTCATCCTGCAGCGCGCCATTGAGCAGGCAGGCTCGCCCGAGCAGGCCAAAGTAGCCGCCGTCCTCAACAGCATGGATGTCACCACGATGTTTGGCCGCACCAAGTTCTCGACTGACCCCAAGGAGCACGGCCTCCAGACGGGCCATGAGATGGTCATCGCCCAATGGCAAAAGAAGGGCGGCGCTCTGTTCAAGGAAGTGATCTGGCCCAAGACGGCCAAGACGTCGGACATCATCTACTAAGCTGAGCACGAAGATGGAGGACTGCTCCCAGTCCTCCATCTTGCAGGGGCGATCGCTCTCCAATGATTGGCATCATCGCTTCCATCATCGATGGACTGCTCGTAGGCGCGGTGTACGGGCTCGCCGCCATGGGGCTCACACTGATTTGGGGAGTCATGAATGTCATAAACCTCACGCACGGCGCCATGATCGTGCTCGGCATGTTTGCGCTCTATTTTCTGGCATCAGCTCTCGGGCTGCCGCCGTACGGGGCCGTCCCCGTCACGATAGCGGTCGGCTTCGTTTTCGGCGTGTTGGTCTATTGGATTGCGGTGCACCGCGTCATTGGCCGGGCGCATCTCATGAGTCTGCTTTCGACCTTCGCAATGAACATGGTCCTGGTCGGTCTTGGCACAGCGCTGTTCAGCACGAGCCCATACAATGTTCCGGTCCCGCTGCCGGGAGTGACGTGGGAGGGATATACCTTCACCGGGACGCATATTATGGCCGCCATCCTGGCGTTGGTGATCGCCGGTCTGCTTTATCTTTTGCTCTACAAAACGCGGATCGGAAAAGCGATCCGGGCTGTCGCCGACAATCGCGATGCTGCCGAGCTCAATGGCATTCCGACGACCCAGGTACTGTCCTTTGCATTCGGATTAGGCGCGGCGCTTGCGTGCGTTTCCGGCACGCTGATTGCGACCTTATTTCCGTTCACCGTACTGTCGGGCGGCGCTTATGAATTGAAGAGCTTCGTTGTAACCGTCCTTGGCGGACTTGGTAATCCGGCTGGAGCGCTCCTTGGGGGCGTTGCACTCGGTCTCGTCGAAGGCATTACCACGCCGTTCATGCCCGTGAGTTGGATCCCGATCATCGAATTCATCTTGTTCATCGCCGCCTTGCTCCTGTTCCCGCGCGGCATTCTTGCATTCTCGAGAGCTTGAGCCGATGTCCGTGCAACAAAGTTCTGATGCCCTCACCCAAGTCGTGGCTACGCGAAACCAGGAACGGCACGGGCTTATTGTCAATATCTTCCGGCAGCCTTTCACGTGGCTGATCGCATTCGCCGGCGTTGTATTCGCTGTCTTGCCGGTATGGGGCGACAACGTGCAGCTACGCGAAAGCTTGTTGCTGGCGGCGGTCTATGTGACTCTGGCGAGCAATCTGAACATCATTCTCGGCTACGCCGGGTACGTCAATTTCGGCAACATCGTCTTTTTTGGCCTTGGCGGCTATGTTTGCATTTATTTGGTGAGCGAGTGGCAGTGGCCGCTCGCTGCGGCCGCTTTGATTGCCGGCGTTTCGGTGAGCCTACTCGCGCTGCTCTTCGGGCTCGGCATTCTGCGGTTGCGCGGGGCTTTTTTTGCGTTGGCAACGATTGGCGTCAACGAAGCAATCAAAGCTTTCGTCTCTAACTTCGAACCATGGGGTGGGGCTGCAGGAATTTACCTTTCACTCGATGTGTATGAGCCGCTCGGCGGGCCCGGGCAGGCGTTGTGGATCGTCTATTTCCTCATCGTCGCCGCGATGACGGTGTCGCTTTTTCTGAGCTATGCGATCAAGAGCTCCAAATTCGGGCTCGGACTTCTGGCTATCGGGGAGAACGAGGATGCCGCCGCCGTTCTCGGCATAAATACCCCGCGATACAAAGCGCTCGCCTACAGCATTTCCGCTTTCCTGCCGGCCATTGTCGGCGGCCTGTACTTTTTCAAGACCGGCATCATCGAACCCGGCGGCGCATTCGATCTGACGCGTTCGATCGAGGCAATCGTCATGGTCATGCTCGGCGGCATTGGTAGCGTGACGGGCGCGGCAGTCGGGGCTTTCCTCTACGAAGAACTGCGCGGCGTATTGCTCACGACGGAGGCGTTCTCGCATTTCCAGCTCGTGATCGCGGGCTTGCTGCTGCTCGGTATCGTGCTGTTTGCGCCGGGAGGACTCATGGGTTTTGTGTACAGACGATGGCCGCGGACGCGGAGGCTGCTGCAATGACCGCACTGCTCGAGGTCACCAATATCAACAAGCGCTTTGGCGGTGTCCACGCGGTTCATAATCTGAGCCTCACGGTCGCAGATGGCGAGATCCTCGGGCTGATCGGTCCTAACGGCGCCGGCAAATCGACCGTGTTCAATGTCATCAACGGTGTCTATCCTCCTGATCAGGGTCGGGTCGTATTCAAAGGGCAGGATATCACCGGCGAAGCCCCTTACCGCATCGCTCGCCGTGGCGTCGCCCGCGCCCACCAGATCGTTCAGCCGCTCGCGAGCATGACGGTGCTCGAGAACTGCACCGTGGGAGCCTGCTTTGGGCAAGCGAATCTTCCGCTCGGGCGTGCGCGGGCCGTCGTGCATGAAGCGGCCGAAATTGTCGGACTCACCGATCGATTGGATCACCTCGCGGGGCAATTGACGACCGCGGGTAAGAAGCGCCTGGAACTTGCTCGCGCGTTGAGCGCGCGCCCGGAGCTGCTATTGCTCGACGAGGTGCTTGCCGGTCTCAACCCGACCGAGATTGAGCGCATGATCGTGGTGATCCGCCGTATCCGTGATCGCGGCATCGCCATCTTGATGATCGAGCACGTGATGCACGCGATCATGAGCCTGTCGGACCGTGTCGTGGTCCTCAATCTCGGAAGCAAGCTCGCGGAGGGAACGCCTCAGGCGGTTACGCGCAATCCGGACGTCATCACTGCCTACCTCGGCGAGGCGGAGCCGACTGCTGCAAGCGAGGCGATCTGAGATGGGCGAGCCGGTTCTGCATGTTGAGGCGCTGGAGGCGGGCTATAACGAGGTCCAAGTGCTCTGGGGCGTCTCGCTCGCTGTGGCGCGCGGCGCCATGACGACACTGGTTGGCACCAATGGTGCCGGCAAAACGACCAGTCTGCGCGCTATTACCGGAAATATCCGACCATTCGGCGGCAGGGTGCGGTTCGCGGGCGAAGACGTGACGCGACTCGCTCCGCACGCGAAGGCTGCACGCGGGCTGGTTCTGGTGCCAGAAGGACGCCAATTGTACGGCACGATGAGCGTGCAGGAGAATTTGGAGATGGGCGCGTTCTCCGCGCGTGGGCGGCGTCGATTAACCGATCGGCTCGAGCAGATCTACACGCTGTTCCCCCGGCTCAAGGAACGCCGTCGCCAAAAGGCCGGTACCTTTTCCGGCGGCGAGCAGCAGATGCTCGCGATTGCGCGCGGAATCATGTCCGATCCGGAAGTGCTGATCATCGATGAATTGTCACTAGGGCTCGCCCCCGTCGTCGTGCAGCAACTCGCGGCCACGCTGAGAACCTTGAAGGATTCGGGCATGACCATCCTTCTCGTCGAGCAGAACGTTCGCCTCGCGCTCGCTTTGAGCGACTATGCCTATGTCATCGCCGAGGGGCGGCCGTTCATGGAAGGACCGTGCGTCGAGCTGGCGCGGAAATCCGAAATTCGTACCGCCTATCTGGGACTTTGAACGTGCCGGCTGCGGGTTCGCGTTCTCCCATGGCCCGTCATACCTCTAACGTCAAGCCAACCGGCCGATTGAACCAATCCCCGGAAAATATGACTTGGAGTTTGCGCTAGATCAAAACAGTCGCGATGCGCAACTGCTGAAATGCGCCCTCGTGAACGGGTGCATCGCATGTTCCAGGTTCGCATACACGGCCGGGGCGGTCAGGGCGTCGTGACAGCCGCCGAGTTGCTTTCGGTCGCAGCGTTTCTCGAGGGCAAGCACGCGCAGGCGTTTCCGAGCTTCGGCTCCGAGCGCACCGGCTCCCCGGTCGTGTCGTTCTGCCGCATCGATGACAAGGAAATTAGGCTGCGCGAGCCGATCCTCGAGCCGGACGGCTTGATCGTCCAGGATCCGACGCTGTTCAAAGCAATCGACGTGTTCCAAGGGCTCAGGTCGGACGGCTATCTCCTCGTCAATACCAACAAAAGCTTTGACGAGCTGCGTCTGACCGACGTGGTGGCAAAACTCCCGAAAGGCCATGCCCGCGTGTCACCCGCGACCGAGCTCGCCTTGAAGCATATCGGTCGCCCGTTGCCCAACGTGGCGCTGCTGGGTGCTTTCGCCGCGTTGACCGGCATCGTGCATCTCCATTCCGTAATCACCGCCATCCGGCAGGCGTTTTCCGGCAAGCTGGGCGAAGCCAACGCCGCTGCAGCGACCGCCGCCTATAACGCCACCGCCGACGCATCTGCGGCCGCGTGAGATTCGGGCATGTTGAAACAGATCGAGGGATCGCGGGCAATGGCCGAGGGCATCGCGTTCTGCCGGCCGGAAGTCATCTGCGCTTATCCGATCACCCCGCAGACCCATATCGTCGAAGGCC
>Ga0306920_100001196_pt1 | contig 32158 bp, 21 predicted proteins | sample flu12Cox44000170_FD_204666 | JGI IMG/M metagenome (GOLD analysis project Ga0306920, IMG submission 204666) | Lab enrichment of tropical soil microbial communities from Luquillo Experimental Forest, Puerto Rico - flux4day.12C.oxic.44.000.170 (v2)... | ecosystem: Environmental > Terrestrial >...
GTCGGATCGGAATGCGCATCGTTGTATTTTGTTCACGCGCGGTTTCGCCCCAAAGGCAGCGATTCTTGGCAGCACGTAAGGCTCGCCGATGTCTACACCGTCCGCGACGGCAAGGCCCTCCAGATGCCCGCATTTACGGACCGTCAGGCGGCCCTGAGGTGGGCTAGAGACGAACGCTAGAGCCCCTGAAATGTTGTTGCTCTCTCTCACTTCCGCGCCGGCTTCTCAATGGGCTGGCCCCGTTGCCACCCTTGCGCGGTTCACCGCTACCAGGCGTCAATTTCCAATCACCTTCCGCGACCGGCAACTCCCGCACACCGACTGGTGGCAATACCAGCACTTCCACCAACCGGTGGCACGCGGTGCTCCGACGCTGCCACTCTTAATGCCTTCCCACAAATCTCAGCCTCGCCGTTACCGCTCTTCCCTGGCCGCCGCTGAACGCCCCGAAATTCGGCGCATCAATGTTATTCACCACCACGTCGGGGTTCTGCCTCCCGAGAATGTTGACCACCGCCACCCGCACCGCGAACACCCGATGGCTGAACCCGAATTTCTTTTCTACCGCAATCGTCAGGCTCCGATAATCCGGAAAACGCTGCGAATTGGGCGGCCCTACGAGGAACTGCTGCTGGTTGATCACGCTATACGGATAGCCGGTCCGGTATTCGAAGAAATACGTAAACAAAATTCCCCAAATCGGCGTGGGCACGCTGCCCCAGGTCAGCAAACGATTTGGCGCGTCCCACGACAGCGGCCCGGGCTGCTGCGGCGCGAAGTACAGCTGCCCGAGCATAGGATCCAGGTCTTGGTCCGTATTGGCTTTCGACCGTGTGTAGCTGCCGAACAGTATCGTTCCATTCGAAAACGTGTGCCGCGCCGAAATCGTCGCCGCTCGATACTTGTCGCGCCTCGTCGTCTGCAGCAGAAAATTGCTGCCGATGCTCCCCGGCGACTCGGTTTCGTACACCAGTTCGTGGTGCCCGTCCCGCGCCAGCAATTCCAACGACACGAGAGTGTTCTCCCCGAACCGCTGCTGCCATCCCGCGCTCGCTATGTCGAAATATGGCTGCTCGAGCGATGGCAGTCCCCCGGGCGGCCGCAAAAAAAAACTCGCCGCCGGGCCATCGACCGGTGTGGTTCCCGTTGCGTTATAGAGCGTGTCTACTTGCCACTGGTCGTAGGTTTGCCCGATCAACGAAAGATTCAGCGGAATGTTGTACATTCCCCAGCCAATCGAAAATTTCGTGCGATCGCCCGAAAACGGCAGAAAATTCAGCTCCACGCGCGGCTCCACCAGCGCCGCCTGGAACAACCGGTCCCAGTCCGCTCGCACCCCCACCTGCGCCACCACATACTTGTTCGGCGCCCACTGGTCCTGCACGAACCCGCCCGCCAGCGTATTGCTCAACGAAAAGCGCGGGTAGCCCGCAAACGTCGTCAGCCGCTCCAGCGTCAGGTCACTCCGCAGCGCCTGAATCTCTCCCCGGTCGTCATACGAAATCAGTTCGACGCTCGATAAATTGGCTCCCGCAGACAGCGTGTGCGTTCCCACCCAGTGCAGCGGCGAACTGATCGCGTCCGTAAACGCCTGGTACCTCCTCCCCATCTGCTCCGTTTGCTGAAAATAATTTCCTCCCGCGCCATTCACCAGCAGAATGTACGGCGCGTCGCCCATCGGATTCGAGTCGCCATAATTCCGTTCGACGCCAATCCCGTACTCGAACAGCGTTTTGTGCGCGTAGCTCTGCGCCTTCACGAAACCAAACAGCGTGTTCGAACTCGTGTCCGAAGTCGTTGATATCGGGTGCAGCGCGTCGAGCCCGAAATTCGAGTCGCTCCGATTGTTGTACAGAAACGCGATGTGCAGGCTGTTGTTCGTCGAAATCTTCCACAGTAGCCGCGACCAGCTGTCTCCTCCCCACTCGCTCCTTTCGTTCTGACCCGAAGGCAGCCCGTTTACGATGCTCAGCGTGTGCACGAGGTCGAACGCTTGTGAAAACCAGAAATGCTCCTTCACGATCGGCCCGGAAAACTCCACCCGCGGATAAAAATTCCCAAACTGTAGCCCTTCCTGCACTTTAATTCCCGGTATAAAGTCCGTCGTGCCGAATCGCCACCGGTCATCGCCTTCGCGCGTGTCGTAACTCAGTATGGCCGCCCCCGGGTGCGCATATTCGGCGCCGAATCGCGATGTCTGAATCTCCGCCTTCCGTACGGACTCCACAATCATCTGCGCCGTAATCGCCCCACTCGTCGGGTCGGTCACATCCACTCCATCGAGCAAATGGAGTGTCTGCGTCGTACGCGCACCGGCCACATGCGGCAGGTTCGAGTTATCCCGCAGCACCTGTGGCATGGCCACGAGTGACTGCTGCAGATCGTGCGAACTGGGCACCGGAATGTCGCGGATTTCCGTGTCCGTCAGCGAAGCTGTGCTCGGCATGGATGTGGGCTCGATGCGGTTTTCCGAGACGGTCACGTCCACCTTTTCCCGCACTTCCTCCACGTGGTTTAGCGTGAACCCAAATTCGGTGTTGCCTGCGGTCAGTTCAATCTTCTGGTTCGCTAGCACGAAGTATCCGGGTTTCTGAACGGTTACGGTGTATTGGCCGGGAGAAAGATTCGGGAGGGTGAAAAAGCCGGCGTCGTCGCTGACGGCGGTAAAGGTTGGCCCGCTCGGCTGTGTCGGCACCTGTCCGCCTGGCGGTAAAGCTCCCCGCCCACCGGGCTGTGATGGCGGTCCTTCGCTTGATGGAGTCGGCCGGCCGTCGCCGGATTGCGCTGGCGGCTGTCCGGGAGTTTGTAATGGTCGACCTTCAAGCCGGTTCAATAGTTCAAGTTTTACTTGAGCATCGCCGACGGGCAGTCCGTTCTCGTCCGTGACCCGTCCATGCAGCTCAAGCTTGGTATCCGCTGCCGCGCAAACGTACACGACCAGCATCAGCGCCGCCAACGTCGCCGCGAACTGTCGTAGCCGCCTCATCGCGGGCCCACCCCGGACTCTGCGAAGACTTCCAATTTAACTTCAAGATCAGCCGATCGAGCCGCACGCGCTTTTTGGAGTGCGATGTCCTGCTCCCGCTCTCCAGCTTCAGCCAACACAAGATTCGCCATCCGGGCTTTGTAGCTCGCCCCGCTTGCCCTGAGCTGCACTCTGGACAGCGGAATCAATCTCGGGCGGGGGCCCCGCAAGCCGTTTTTGCGCGTGGGACCCGCCGCGAGTCACGAGTTCTCTGCCGCTACTTCCTCTTCCCCTTCTTCGCGGCCTCCTTCTCTTCCACCACGGCTTGCGCCGCAGCCAGCCGCGCAATCGGCACGCGGAACGGCGACGCGCTCACGTAGTCCATGCCCACCTGGTGACAGAACTTCACGCTGTCCGCATCGCCTCCATGTTCGCCGCAAATGCCCACCTCCAATTTTGGACGCGTCTTGCGGCCCTTTTCGATGCCCCACCGTACCATCATTCCCACGCCATGCACATCGAGCGTCTGGAACGGGTCGCCGTGAAATATTGCGGCTTTCTTTTCGTCCACATAATCCGGCAGGAACCGCCCGGCGTCGTCGCGCGAGAGTCCCATCACCGTCTGCGTCAGGTCGTTCGTGCCGAACGAGAAAAACTCCGCCACTTCCGCGATTTCGTCGGCAAGCATCGCCGCGCGCGGCAACTCGATCATAGTCCCCACCAGGTAATGCAGCTTCACGTTGGCCTTCTTGATGATCTCATCGGCCACTCGTCGCGTCGCCTGGTCGAGAATGCCCATCTCTTTTTTGTCGAGCGTGAGCGGAATCATGATCTCAGGTATTACTTTAACTTTGTTTTTCTGACACTCAATCGCCGCTTCGATGATCGCTCGCACCTGCATCTCGAGAATTTCCGGATAGGTGATGGCGAGCCGGCAGCCACGATGGCCCAGCATGGGGTTTGCTTCGTGCAATTGCTCGACGCGCCTTGCGACCGTCTCCACGCTGATGCCAAGTTCCTTCGCCAGTTCCGCCTGCTTGGCGCGCTCGTGCGGCACAAACTCGTGCAGCGGCGGGTCGATCAGGCGAATCACCACCGGCAGCCCGTCCATCGCCTTGAACAGCCCGATGAAGTCGCGTCGCTGGAACGGCAACAATTTGTCGAGCGCCTTCACGCGCGCTTCCTTCGTCTCCGCCAGAATCATTTCCTGAATCGCGCGCTGGCGTTCCGGCCCCTTCTCCGGGAACTCAAAGTCGGTGAAGAACATGTGCTCGGTGCGCGTCAATCCAATGCCCTCCGCGCCGAACTCCAGGGCCTTCCGCGCGTCCTGCGGCGTATCTGCGTTCGCGCGCACACCGATCTTGCGCGTCTCATCGGCCCACTTCATGATCGTGTGGTAGGCTTTCGGCAGTTCCGGCGTAACCAGCGCCAACTGTTCGGCATACACGGTTCCCTCGCTGCCATCGAGCGTGAGCCATTCGCCTTCCTTGATCGTCTTGTTGGTCTTACTGTCCTTCATGGATTTGGATTGGTAGTCGATGCTCAGCGTTTCTGCTCCAACGATGCAGCACTTCCCCCAGCCGCGCGCCACGACCGCCGCGTGCGAGGTCTTTCCACCGGTGGCCGTCAGAATGCCCTGCGCCACGGCCATGCCCCCCACATCCTCAGGGCTCGTTTCACGACGCACCAGGATCACTTTGTCGCCGCGCTTGGCCCACTCCTCGGCTTCCGCCGCGCTGAAGACAACCTTGCCCACGGCCGCGCCCGGAACGGCGTCAATGCCATGCGTCAGGATTTTGACCTGCAGCGTCTTCTTGTCGAACTTGCTGTCGATCACCGGATAGAAAAGGCGCTCGATGTCCTCGGGCTTGATGCGCACGAGGGCCTCGTCTTTCGTGATCAACTTTTCGTTGGCCATGTCCATAGCCATCTTGAACGCAGCCGCCGGCGTGCGCTTGCCGGTGCGGGTCTGGAGCATGTAGAGCGTGCCGTCCTCGACGGTGAACTCCATGTCCTGCATGTCCTTGTAGTGATTCTCAAGTTTTACCCGAACTTTTTCGAGCTGGTCGTAAACCCTCGGCATCATCTTCTTGAGCTCGGTGAGGTGCACGGGAGTGCGAATGCCGGCCACGACGTCTTCGCCCTGCGCGTTCGTGAGGTAGTCGCCGTAGAAAACCTTCTCGCCGGAGCTGGGGTCGCGCGTAAAGCACACGCCCGTTCCCGAATTGTCGCCCGTGTTTCCGAACACCATCTGCACCACGTTGACTCCGGTGCCGAGCAGTCCGGTGATTTTCTCCACGCGGCGGTAGGTCACAGCCTTCTCCGCCATCCACGAACCAAACACCGCGCCGATTGCGCCCCACAACTGCTCAATCGGATCATCCGGAAAGTCCTTCCCGGCATTCTGCTTGAAATACTGCTTGTATTCCTGGACAAGCTCCTTCCAGCCGCTCGCCGGCACTGCCGTGTCTTCCTTGACGCCAAGGTGCTGTTTCATCGAACGCAAGCGATGTTCCAGGCCTTCCTTGGAGAGGCCCATCACCACCGTCGAATACATCTGCACGAAGCGGCGGTACGCGTCGTAGGCGAAGCGTTCGTTGCCCGTAGCCTTCGCAAGGCCTTCGACCGACTTGTCGTTCAGACCCAGGTTCAGGATGGTTTCCATCATTCCGGGCATGGACCGCGCCGAGCCGGAGCGCACGCTCACAAGCAGCGGGTTTCTCGGGTCGCCCAGTTTTTTCTTCGTGACTTTTTCGAGCCTGGCGACGTTGTCGAGCACTTGCTTGTTCAACTCGGCGGGATACTTCTTCCCGTTCTGGTAGTAGTAGTCGCAGGTTTCCGTCGAGATGGTGAACCCTGCCGGGACGGGAAGACCGATCTTGGTCATCTCCGCGAGCCCGGCGCCTTTGCCGCCGAGCAGGTCACGCCATGTTCCGTCGCCTTCTGCTTTGCCTGCACCAAAAAAATAGACCCACTTTTTCACGTTGCGCCTCACTTGTAGTTTTCTGCGGTTGTAGCTCAGGCCCCGCCTACCGCAGGCAGGCGAAGTGAGGAATCTCTCTTTCTTTCTTTTCGAAACCTGAGAGGGATTCCTCGGGCTGAGAAGCGCCCTCGGAATGACGTGTCGATGTTTTCAGCAACGTCAACACTGGCCGCTGCGCGAGCATCCTCACCCACCACCCCTCGCCGGGGCTCAGGGCAAGCGGGGTGAACTACAACTTCTAGGAATTCGCGCCGGCGATGCCGCACTCAGTTGGGTTTGGAGTGTGGAATGTCGGCGCGCCGACATTTTTCCGAAGAAATCTGTCGCAAAAAGTCCAGAACCAATCCTTCAAGTAAAACTTGAATTCAGCCTTCCTTCCACTTGCCGCTCAAACTTACTGCCGTCACTCCGAGCTCGGAATGACGGATGTGGTTCTTCTTCACCAAAAGTATCGAGCCCCAGGGGCCGTCAGGCCGAGGGCGTTCCTTGCCCGAGGAATCCCTCTTCGATGCCCACCTCCTACTTCTCTTCCCCACCCAATTCCGAGAAGTCCGCGATGGTCGTGAACTCGCGCAACAACTCCGAGAGCAAAGCGAGACGATTCTTCCTCACGGCTTCGTCTTCGGCCATCACCATCACGTCCACGAAAAACTGATCGACGACCTTGCGCAGGCCGGCGATCTCTTCGAGCGCTTCCTGATACCGCCCTCCGCGCTTGTCCTCGCTCACCTTCCCGGCCGCCTTGCGCACCGCGGCGTACAGTTCCCGCTCCGCATCCTTCTCGAACAGTTCTTTGTTCACCTGCTGCAGCTCATCGGCGGCAACATTGGCCTTCTCGAGGATCTTGCGAATGCGCTTGAACGAAACCGCGAGCGGCTCAAAGTTCCGCGATCTGCGGATCGCCTTCAACGCCCGCAAACGCTTCTCGACATCGACGAGATCGTCGGCACCAGCGCGCAGAACCGCATTTACTTCATCGTAAGCGTAGCCGGAAACCTCGCGCAAGACGAAACGAACGCGGTCCAGAATAAATTCTAGGACCTGGGCCTCCTGCTGCGCTGTGACGGCCTTCTTCGGTGGATGTGTCAGTAAGGCCTTTGCGGCCGCGCCAATGGACAGAGAAAGCGACACCGGGACCTTACGTTCCAAAATGATCTTCACAATGCCGAGCGCCGCCCGCCTGAGCGCGTAAGGGTCGCTCGAACCCGTGGGGATCAAGCCCACAGAGAAGCATCCCACAATGGAATCGAACTTATCCGCCAGGGCTACGGCACAGCCCGTGAGATTGCGCGGGATGGGATCGTCGAGCCCCACGGGACGGTAGTGGTCGTAAACCGCGTCGGCCACCAGGTCTGGTTCGCCCTGCGCCTTCGCATATAAGCCGCCCACGATGCCCTGGAGCTCGGTGAACTCCCGTACCATTTCGGTAGCGAGGTCGCACTTGGCGAGTTCGGCCGCGCGGTCTGCATCGGCGACATGCGACTGCACCATGCCGAGGTTGTACCACTGCTCGGCGAGCCAGCGCGCGATCGCGCGGATGCGTTCGGCCTTATCGAAGTAGCTGCCAAGCCGGGACTCGTAGGTAATCTTTTGCAGCTTCGGCAAAACGTCGGCGAGCCGACATTTTTGATCCGACTGCCAGAAAAAGCGCGCATCGGCAAACCGGGCGCGCAGCACGCGTTCGTGCCCGGCGCGCACCAGGCCCTGCGTGTCTTTCGCTAGATTGATCACCGCGAGGAAGTGCGGCGCGAGTTCCCCGCCCCGCTTCTCGACCGCAAAATATTTCTGGTGATCGCGCATCACGGTGATCAGGATTTCGTCCGGCAACTCGAGAAAGGAGGGATCGAAGTCGCCTTCGATGACGTGCGGATACTCGTTCAGGTAGGTCACAAGTTGCAGGAGGGCGGGATCCTGGTGGACGCTGTAGCCTCGACGCTTGGCATGTGCAGCCAGTTCGCGCGAGATTTTTTCGCGGCGCTCTTCCTGGCGCACGATGACGCCGTTGGCGCGAAGCTGCTTTTCGTAGTCCCCGAAATTCCTGACGCGGATTTCCCCCTTGCCAAGGAAGCGGTGTCCGCGCGTGGTATCTCCGGCGCTGACGCCGCCGAAGGAGAACTTGAGCGGCTTGCCGTCGAGCATGCCCATAAGCCAGCGAATCGGCCGGATGAACCGAGCACCCTCGAGGCCGGTCCAGGTCATGGTGCGCGGCCAGGAGAGGTCGTGGATGACGCGTGGCAGAATCTCGGCGAGAAGTTCGCCGGCCGTACGGCCTCGACGGACCACCTTTGCGGCGATGTATTCGCCCTTGGGAGTCTGGACGAGACGGAGTTCGTGGAGCGGGACTCCCTGTTTCTCGGCAAAACTGACCGCCGCCCTTGTCGGCGCGCCGACATTGTCGTAGGCGACGGCCTTGGGCGGGCCGGTAACTTCGCTTTCGACGTCGGCCTGTTTGGCGATGATGCCTCGGGCTACGGCAGTCAGGCGGCGCGGTCCGCCGAAGGTCTCAAGCGCGACACCCTCGATGAGGTTTTCCGCGGCAAGGTGCTTGTCGAGGATGGTTTCCAGTTCGCCGACCGCGCGCGGAAGCATGCCAGCCGGAATTTCTTCGGCGCCAATTTCGAATAGGAGCTCGACGCGGGGCGCAGGCGTGGCTTGAGGGCCCTTCTTCGAAGTGGACTTTGCGGCGCTCATGCGCAGCCCCCTGACGCTGCGTGTACCGTCATTCCGGCGGTGATTTTTGCCCGATTCTTCAAGAAAGAGAGATTCCTCGCTGCGCCTGCTGCCGCAGGCAGGCCCGCGATGACGGATAAAGCTGAGTCCCGAAGCGGGACTGTCGGCGCTCCGACATTCCCGAGGCTCATTCCTTCTCCCCCTAGACGTCCAGCACCGCTGGACCACAGTTGAGCCAGTTCGCTAGTCTTTGCCAGTCCCCGGAGGGTGTGCCGCGCAAGCCGCAAACGGCGTGCGGGCAAGGGGCGCAGCAGCGCTCCGCCCCGACCAGGAATCGATCGCCACCACGAGTTCATGCGCGCACCTCGCGGGTCGGCTTCCCTGCGGGTGTAGTCGGTCCGGCGGTGGTTGGCTTCGGACCGCCGATCTGCTCAAGGTACGCGGCCGCGGTGCGGCAGGCCAGGCTGCGCACGCGAGCCATCAGGGCCGCCCGTTCCGTGGCGGAGATAACGCCGCGCGCGTCCATCAGATTGAACAGGTGCGAGCATTTCAGGCAATGGTCGTAGGCCGCCAACAGCGGATAGCGCTTGCGTTCTTTGCTCAGCGCGCCATCGCCGCTGAAGTCTGCTGCGAGCTTCTCCCATTTATCAGGCGCCTCGCCGGTGCGCCTGGTTGGCGCGCCGTCCTTCTCCTTCCCTTCCTTGGTCGGCGCGCCGACCTTTGCCGGCTCGAGACGCTTCCAGCCATCCAGCAGCTCCTTGGCTTCCCTCTCGTGCAGCTCGAACTCGGAGCGCAGAGCCTTGGCATCGCTGCGGTCGAAACTGTACTCGGAAAGCTGCTGCTCCTCGGCGAGGCGGATGTCGCCATAGCTTCTGTCCCCGGTCCAGCGGATATCGAAGATGCTCGGCACGTCCTGGAGAAACTGGCAGATGCGCTCGAGGCCATAGGTGAGCTCGACAGAGATGGGGTCGAGGTCGATGCCGCCGCTCTGCTGGAAGTAGGTGAACTGGGTGATCTCGAGCCCGTCGAGGAGCACCTGCCAGCCGATGCCCCAGGCGCCGAGGGTAGGAGATTCCCAATTATCCTCCTCGAAACGAATATCGTGTGCACGAAGATCGATCCCGATGGCTTCGAGGCTCTGCAGGTACATCTCCTGGATGCCGGCCGGGGAGGGCTTCAGGATCACCTGATATTGGAAGTGCTTGTAGAGACGATTGGGATTTTCGCCGTAGCGGCCGTCGGCGGGCCGACGCGAAGGCTGGACATAAGCGACGCGATAAGCAGCGGAGCCGAGGACGCGAAGGAACGTTTCGGGATGCATGGTGCCTGCGCCAACTTCGCTGTCGTAAGGTTGTTGAAGAACGCAGCCCTGCTTGTCCCAGAAGTGCATGAGTTTGAGGATGAGATCCTGGAAGGTGAGGCCCTGGGGCTTGGGGCGGGATTTAGGTTTTATTTTAGGTTTCACAATAACTCCAAAACCGCTGTTCCGCTGCAGAATGGCATAAAGCACTTGCCATTTCGTGCGAACAAAGATTCCTCGCTTCGAAGTCTTCGCCTGCCTGCGCTAGGCAGGGTAGGCGGGCTCGGAAAAACGAGGGCAGGGCTCACTCCAGCTTAGGGAATGTCGGCGCGCCGACATTCCCTAAGCAGCATCACGCTCCGGTCTTCATCCGTCAATTCGTGCGCAAGTCTCCCGCAAGGAATCACTCCCGGAAGAGGGATTCCTCGCTCCACCCGCCTCTGGCAGGAGGGCTCGGAATGACCCATGATTCCGAGTTGCGGCCGACCCGAACACCGACACCGAGAAAACGGCGCCTCAGCCCATGTCGGCGCGCCGACATTGTGAACTGGCGTCCCGCTCCAAAGCTACGCGGAATCAAGGAGCTCGCGTGTGGTGAGCTTGTGTTCCGTGTGGTGCTCGATCCAGTCCAATGCCGCTTCCCGCAACTCCTTAACACCGGGAAGCGTGGCGAGCGCCGCTTCGAACTGATCGAGGCGCTGCTTCGCAAAAACTTCCGCGAGCTCGCGTGCCTCGGCCGAAACCGCCTTCATCCCCGAGCGACGGTGCTCAGCGTCGTACAGTCCAGGGTGATGCGGTCCCTGGTAGGCGCTTCCCTTCCCGAAGCGTTTGCCGCAAACGGCGCAAACCTCAAAGCGCGGCAGCCAGCCCGCCAATCGCACGGTCCAGAAGGCGAAATAGCTGAGCGGCAAAGCCCAGCTTGCGCGACGCTCGACTTCGCGGGCGGTGAGCAGGATCAGCCGGAACATGGACTCGTTTGCCTCGTGTTCCGGAAGAACCCGCTCGGCCACTTCGCTGACCAGAGCGAGACCGGTGCTGAGCTGGTAGTCGCTCTGCGCCTTATGGAATGAGCCGAGCAAATCCGCCTGCTGGATCCGGACGAGGTCGCGCGTTTCCCGTTCGAAATACCAGATCCGCACGTAGGACAGCAGTTCGAGTGCAGAGCCGTAGCGGTTTTTCAGGCGGCGCGCGCCGGCGGCTACACCGCGCATGCGCCCCGAGGTACGACCGAAAAAACTCACCAGGCGGTCGGCCTCGCCCAGCGGGAAGGTCTTCAGGATGATGGCTTCCGTTTCGCGGGCCGGCATGCGTTGTCGGCGCGCCGACGTTTTGAGGAAGGTGACAGCGGCCCTCCGCGGAAATCGCGCGCCCGTGCAGAACCTAATTACTTACCACACGCGGGGAATGCATGGCAATGATTGCCTGCGCTGCGCTGTGGAGAAACAGGCGCGCTGGCTCTTGGCTCGTACCGAATCCGCGAACGTCGGCGCGCCGACAGTTGCACGCGCTGGTGCGCCGCCGTTCCGAACCTGCCCGCCCTGCCTGGCCTAGGCCGGCAGAATACGCGAAGCGCGGACCGCCCCCATCGCGCGAGTCACAAGCAAGGAATCCCTCTTGGTGCGGGGATTCAGAGAGATTCATGGCACGAGGGCCGTGCGATTCGACAAGGCCGCCTCGGGCGAAGAACGCCCTCGGAATTACGAGTTGCAGGAGTTGCGGTCGACGGTTGGAATGCCGGCGCCGAGGCGTCAACCAAAGTGGCCATACGGAACGGGAACGTGCCGGACTCCAAATGTGGGAGGGGTGCGAAAAACGCCTGTGTTTTGGTCTGGATTTGAAGGGTGCCAGATTCTGTTAACCAGGATTCTTGCTGGACATAATTATAGGACGCAGGGCGGTGCCGGGTTCATTGAAATCGGCTCAGGCCTGAGGCCTGCCTGCGGTAGGCAGGGGTCAGGCTTCGAATGGCGGTAGGCGCGTTGGCACAGTGGCAAGAAGCCCGGGACACGTGGAGGCGCGCGACTTCTACGGGTGACGGCGTAGTGCCCTGCACTGTTGGCGGGGAGTTTCTTCGCCGTTGAGATTGGGCGCGTTCCCTTGTAGCTTAGATTGGCCCTCGCCCAACGGACGGAATTCCGGGAGAAGCGAATGCGTTGCTCGATTTTTGTTTGCGCGGTGATGCTCTTCCCGTTCCTTCGCGGGGCGCCAGTCTCTCAGGGAACGCCGGGTGCGCAATCTGCGGTGATACCTTGCATCTCAGAGGATGGGGAGAAGCATTATTGCGAGGCGGATACGCGCTATGGGGCACGCCTCGTGCGGCAGCAGAGCACAGCTCCGTGCAAAGAGAATGAGAGTTGGGGTTACGACGAACAGGGGATCTGGGTGGATAAGGGGTGTGGGGGCGAGTTCACGCTGGGCGGCGGCCAAGGGGGAGCCGAGCCGGGCGGCACGGAAATGGGACAGACAATCATGTGCGCGTCGCAGAATGGACGGAGGACAGCGTGTCCGGCCGACACGAGCAGCGGAGTGCAGCTGGTGAGACAGTTGAGCGACGCGAAGTGCAAGGAAGGATCGTCGTGGGGACAGGACAAGAGCGGAATATGGGTCGATAAAGGATGCCAGGCAGAGTTTGTCGTGGGCGTGGCGGCGCACCCGAGCGGTTCCGGGAAGGGGGCGAACGCGAAGAGCCAGAGGATCAGCTGCACCTCGGATGACGGGAGGAAGAACTACTGCGACGTGGATACCCAGGGGGCGCAGGTGAAGCTGGTCCGGCAGCAAGGCATGCAGCCCTGCGAGGAAGGCTCGACGTGGGGCTATGACCGACGGGGGATCTGGGTGGATCGCGGGTGCCGCGGGGAGTTCCTGGTGCAGAGTGGCGATAGCGCTGTGAGTGCGGAAGGCTCGAACGGACAGGAGAAGAGTTGCGCGAAGTCGGTGGGCAAGCAAGTAGCGAATGAACTTGTGAGACGGTGTCTGCAGGTGACTCCCGCGACGCATCCGCCGTGCAATGCGCAGAACTCCTGCAGGCTGATCGAGGATGAGATTCAACGGGGATGCGGGCTGCTCGGCGAGAAGGCGCCGGCGTTTTGCGGGGAGAACCAGTAGGCGGTAACTGGGTGACCTGGTGAAAGGCCAAGCCATAGGGAGCGAATGCGGACGGCAAGTGAAGCGTCGGCACGCCGACAGCTGAAGCAAAACTTGAGGGCGCGAGATATGGTCGCGCATCGATTCATGAGCGGACGAAGGGTTGCCACGATCCCTCCACTGGCGTCTCAGACAACCGGGTAAGATGGAGGAGTGATTCCTCGCTCCGAAGGCTCCGCCTGCCTGCAGTAGGCTTGGGCGAGCAGGCTCGCGATGACGAAAATAGAAGCCGGACATGCGGCGAGGAACCGACCTGCCCGAAGCGGACTGAAGGTCGGCCAGTATTAAAGCGCAGAGGCGAAGAACTGAGGCACGGCTGACGACATGATTCCGCTGAAGGATGACAATCCCACACGAACGTTTCCGATCATCAATTACGTCTTGATCGCGGCGAATGTGGCGGTGTTCATTTACGAGATAACGCTGCCGCCGAGCGCGTCCAGGGCTTTCCTGGCTGCCAATGCCATGATACCGATGCGGATACCGCAATTTCTGGCGGGGTACCTAGGGTTCAAGATGGCGTTCTACCCGACATTCACGAGCATGTTTTTGCATGGCGGATGGATGCACCTGCTGGGAAACATGCTCTTTCTTTATATCTTCGGGGATAACGTGGAGGACTACTTCGGACATGTAGCGTACCTAGTGTTTTATCTTGTGTGCGGGGTCGGGTCGGGGCTGATTCATTCGCTGTTCAATTTGCACTCTTCCATTCCCGCCTTGGGAGCGAGCGGAGCGATCAGCGGGGTGATGGGAGCATACGCGGTGCTCTTTCCGCGAGCGCGGGTGCTCATGCTGTTCTTCATATTTTTGATTCCGGTGCCGGCGTTTTTTGTTTTGGGGTATTGGTTTGTGCTCCAGTTCCTCGAAGGGATTGGGGGGTTTGGCGCCGCGGCTGCGGGAGGCGTGGCGTGGTGGGCGCACATTGGAGGGTTTTTGATGGGTCTGGCGATTGCGTGGGTAGTGAAGGAGAGGTGACTGGTGACCCATGACGAGTGACCTGCCTGCGGCAGGCAGACGACGCGAGCCTTCGGTCGGGATGACCAGAAAACGGCGACGCGAACAAGCTCACGCCTGAGGGGTGGGCTGCCAGGGGAGATTGGACAGAGCGCCGGCCGGGCACCACTTTTGGGGCATGGCACCCGAGTCTGGTTCAGGGACCCAGCGCCCTGTCCAACCCAGGGGAGAGACCGTCAAGAAAGTGCGGACCACCTCCCTCGCTGCTGCAGTGGGAAGCTTCGCAGGAGCGGGTTGGACAGAAGGCTCTCCGCACAAAAATCCTGCCGACGCCACCGCCGGCGCGGCGTTGCCCTCGCCATCGGAAGACCGCCTCCACTAAAAAGTGCGCTCGGCCAGAACGCGATCTTCCACGCACCCGCAGGCAAAAGAAGAGGGCCCCCTCGCTGCGGGACTCCGCCTACGTGCGCCTGCCCGCGGTAGCCACGGCAGGCGGGCTCGGGATAACGAAACCCGCGCAGGCCGGAGCAAAAAAACATCACCCCCGAAGGGGCGAGCTGCCGACGGCTACTCAGTAAGCCTTCGCCTTAAAGGCGAAACTCAGGTTGCTGGTTTCCCCCGCGGTGATCGTGACCTCCTTGGACATTTCGCCGTAGGTTTCATGCCACGCGGTGATGGTGTACTTGCCCGGGGGAAGAGCGGGCAGTGTGAACGAACCGCTGTCGTCGGTGACGGCGAAGTGCGAATTCTTCATGACGGCGAAAATGCCGCGCATCCAGGGATGCAGTTCGCAGCGCACGCGGATGAATTCGGGCTTGTCGTATTTGATGGCGAAGGGCGGAGTGCCGGGAGGTTGCGAGCGGTTCCACTCCTTGTTGGTGTGGGCCATGGGGTGAACGGTGTGGGTGACCGAGTCATCGTTTTGCACCCAGATTTCCTGATTGACACGCAGGACGAGGACGTGCGGATTGTAACGGCAGCCGCGCTGGTGGAGAGTGACGACGGGACCGCTGGAGGTTTCGTCCGGAGCGCCGGCGGAGACGAAGACCACGACGTTCTGGAGGCTGTTGTTGGCGCCAGTGACCACGCCTTCAGGCATGAGAGGCGTGGTGTAGAACTTGGCGCAATTGGGTTCCGGAGACATGTCGATGGACTTGAACTTCATCGGCGTGCCCTCATAGGTGACTCTGCCGGAGATGGTGCCCTCGGTCGGCGGCGAAGGAGGATCGGAAGGCAGAGGAAAGGTTGCGAAATGAAAAAAGTTCAGGGTTGCGGCAGCAGCCGGGAGGGTGGGGGCAGCTGGGGCGGGAGCTTGCCGACCAGACGTGGCTGGAAGATGGAACAAAAGCAAGAGAGCCATTCCGGCAAGAAAGACGGCGGCAATGACTCGCGAGACAGAGAGAGTCGCGGTCTCTGCTTCTTTGGAAACAGAAGCGGGGGCGGCGAAATAAAACACGGTGTCCTCCTGAAGAGTCTCCCTTGGTTCGCAAGGAGAAAAAGATAGACGCTTGAGCCAAGATGGAGAATCGCTGCAACAGCGTCTTTGCTGAAGGGCAAGCGCGGAGGCCCGTTCTTATATATATACTGAAAATGTATAAGTTACTGACGTAAAATCTTTGTAAAACTGCGGACGCAGTCGCAAGGAAAAAGTGAGAATTAATTTTTGTTTTGATGCATTGATGAAATTTTCAACGAGGTGACGCAAAGAAAAAAGGATGACGGAAAAGGCCGCAACGGCCGAGCACAGAAGTGAGACGCGAAGGTTGTGATCGATCTTCGCGCAACAAGCGCGCTTGACTGCGCTCGCCTGCCTACGGCAGGCAGGATAGGCAGGCTTTCATCGTGCTGGTAGCCAAGAGGCGACGCAGCGCTTCGGCGACGAGTGGCGCCGCGATGCAGAGAAGCAGGTTTACGAAGATTTTACAAGAACGCTGACGGGGCGCAGCGAGAATGAGCCTTCAAACCTCTTGCAATCCTCGGACGGAAATTTTTACGGCACAACACCCACTTCCATCTTCAAGCGGACGGCGGGCAGCTGACAGTGCCCTTCAAGACAAATCCAAAGACGGGTTTTTGCGATCAAGGGTATTACCCGGGCGGGCTGGTCGAGGGGAGCGACGGTTTTCTCTACGGGGTGAACAGCGATGGGGGCCCGAACCCGGCGAGCTCCGGGACGGTCTTCAAGGTCAGCAAAACGGGCACAGGTTTTCAGTTGTTGCAGACCTTTTGCACGATGCTGCTGCGAGAAAGCGGGACGCCCACCCGGCCGGCGGGCGCAGTGCGACGTCAGGCGTGTTTGGAAATGTGGTGAAGGAGCCAGTCAGCGACTTCGGCGGTGTTTTTGGAGCCGTGGAGGTCGGGAGTGGTGATTTCGTCGTGAAGGGCAGCCTTCACGGTTTTCTTCAGGAGCGCGGCTTCATCGCGCCAGCCGAGAAAGTCGAGCAACATTCCAGCGGCAAGGACCGAGCCGAAAGGGTTCGCAATTCCCTTCCCGGCGATGTTGGGGGCGGAGCCGTGGACGGGCTCGAAGAGCGAGGTGCGTCCGGGATGGATGTTGCCGGAGGGGGCGAGGCCGAGTCCGCCGGCGAGTTCGGCGGCGAGGTCGCTGACAATGTCGCCGAAGAGATTGTTGGTTACGATGATGTCGAACTGGCGGGGATCGCGAACGAGTTCCATGGCGAGAGTGTCGATGTAGAGGTGGCGCGAGTCGACGTCGGGATATTCGCCGCGAAGGGATTTGAAGGTGCGTTGCCAGAGATCGCCGGCGAAGGTCATGGCGTTCGATTTGTCGGACATGCAAAGGCGTTTGAATTTGTGAGAGCGAGCATAGTCAAAGGCGAAACGGACAATGCGCTCGACACCCTTGCGGGAATTGATCTCCTCCTGAGTAGCGATTTCATCGGGAGTTCCCTTCTTGAAGAAGCCGCCGGCCCCGACGTAGATGCCTTCGGTGTTCTCTCGAAAGACGATGAGGCGAATATCGTTACAAGTGCGGTCTTTCAGCGGAGTGAAGCGCTCGTGGAAGAGTTCGGTGGGGCGGGCATTGACGAAGAGGTCGAGTTTGAAGCGAAGACCGAGGAGAATCTCGGCGGCATGCTGGTTGGAGGGGACGCGAGGGTCGCCGAGAGCGCCGAAGAGGATGGCGTCGAATTCGTCGCGAAGCATTTCGACGGCGCCTTCGGGGAGGGTGACCTGTTCGCGGAGGAATTTGTCGGCGCCCCAGTCGAAGTCAACGAATTCGATGTGGCGGCGATGTTTGGCGGTGGCGGCCTTGATGGCGGAGACGGCGACAGGAGTAACTTCCTTGCCGATGCCGTCACCGGGGATGACGGCGATGCGGGCGTTGGGACCGCCATTGCGCAGAGGAGTGTGGGGCACGGTGGTTGCTCCGCAGGGATGGGCAATGAGTACGAGGTAAGGTAACACAGCAAGCGGTGTCAGATACAAAGGCGCGGAGGGCGTTTGTACGCGTGGCCTTTTGGGACGAGATGGACAGAGTTCATGGTGCAGAGGGAGCGAGGCTCGGCGGCTGGAAAGGGATCAGGAAGCTAGCGGAAAATTCCCGGTGTCGTCGGGAACGCTGGCGACGGACTCGGTGTCGTTCGGGGTGCTGATGACCGCGTGCATTGTGGTGTTGACGGGGCTGAGTTATCTCGCGGCGCTGGCGTTGCGCCCGGTGCTAGAGAGATTGGTCGGCCGGGCATAGCGCAGCGTGCATCCTTCAGCCCCAGAAACCACGGGGCCGCAGGATGACAGTGATTGTTTTTTTGCGATGGGTGCCGAGATCGGGCGCAGCAGTGCTGCGCCCCTACAGAGAGCACGCGGAAGGCAAGGCTGCAAAAGTGGCGACCGTGACAAGCGTACAGGGCGGGATTCCCTAAGCAGGTAGCTCGTGGCATGATGGCGGGCGCGGGTGGCCCCATGGAAAAGGAATCCCACGTCATTGGCCCGGTTCGCCTATCGGAACGCATTCTTTTCCTTGACGTGCTGCGGGGCATGGCGCTGTTCGGGATTTTGGCGGCGAACATGCGCGGATTTTTTGCGCCGATGGATGCTTACATGCACACGGGCGTGCTGTACCACAGCCGTGCCGACCTCGTGACCCAGGCGTTCATCGATATCTTCGTCCAAGGAAAGTTTATTTCGATTTTTTCGTTTTTGTTCGGGATGGGGTTTGCGATCCAGATGAGTCGCGCGGAAGCAAGAGGCGCGCGGTTCATGGGGTTTTATCCACGGCGGCTGCTGGCGCTGGCTTTGTTCGGGCTGATTCACGGAATACTGATTTGGGCAGGAGACATCCTGTTGACCTATGCGCTCGCAGGGGCGATTTTGCTGCTTTTCCGCAACCGAGGGCAGAAAACATTGCTGTACTGGGCGGGAGGACTGAGCGCCTTTCCGATCATGGGGAGCCTGATTTTCGGGGGTTTATATTTCAGCCCGCTGCATCGAGCGTGGATGGAACGGAAGCCGCTGAACGCGGAGAAGTATTACAAGGTAATCGACATTTACGCGCACGGAACGGGGCGGCAGATCCTGGCACAAAACTGGGTGGAGTGGAAACGGGAGTTGCCGACACAGGGCTTTACGATTTATGCGGTGGCGCTGTTCCTGCTGGGAATGTGGGTGTGGCGAGCCGGAATCGTACAGCGGCTTGGCGAATACCGGGCGATGCTGAAGCGGGTGTGCGCTTGGTGCATCCCTGCAGGGCTGCTGCTGGGTATTTACACGGGAATTGACAAGGCGGTCACTCCAGGTGGGATTTTTTCAGGTTGGCGATGGCTTGCAGAGACGATCATGCTGCCAGGATCGCAGATTCTGGCGGCGGGTTATATAGCGGGGCTGGCACTGATTTTTCTGAACGAGGATTGGAGGCGGCACCTGCTGCCCTTTGCGGCCGTGGGGCGGACGGCGTTGACAAATTACCTGATGCAGTCAGTGTTTTGTACTTTGTTTTTTTGTCACTACACGACAGGGCTGTTTGGGAGGATCGGGCCGGCGGTGGGGTTGCTTCCGACGGTTGTTCTTTTTGCGGCGCAGGTTGTGGCCAGCAACTGGTGGCTGAAGCGCTATCGCTTTGGTCCGATGGAGTGGGTCTGGCGCGGGATGACGTACGGGAGGTTCCCGGCGATGCGCAGAGAAGAAGTTGCGGGAGTGATGAGAGGGCCGATCGCGAAGCCCGGGGAGATTGCGTGAGGTGGGGTGAGCGGGCGGAAGGCGGGCCCGCCGCGGACAAGCCGAGAGCTACGATACGACGAAGTGGGATCCGACGTTTGAGACAAGACGCAGTGGTTGAGATCCTTCAGCCCCAGAAACTACGGGGCTTCAGGGATGAGAGGGTTTGTTTTTGCGATGTTGCCGAGTAGGGGCGCAGCCGTGCTACGCCCCTACTGAGAGAGCGCAAAGGGCTTTTCCTGACAACTCCGTCGCGGTCCAGCCGCTCCCCGCCCGCGGTGTCTACCCCGCGCGCTTGTCAAAAACTCGGGCGCCCTGCCATTCTCCACGTCGATTGGCTGAGGTGTGGGAGGCCCCGGTAGGCTGCGAAGTTAGAGTAACCGCAAAAGGGGTGGAATCGGGTATTATATGCGCACCCTTCGGCGAGGTGTGGATGGTGCTTTGGTCCAACAAGCAAAGAAGTCTGATGCCTCGGCGCGCGCGTCGTGTTTCGAGCGAGCGGTTGAGCATTCTTCCGGCGCGAAAAAAGGCGCCGCCGCAAACGGAAGTGAAGCCGGCGGAGATCGTGGGGCCCCCGCGGCCGCCGATGCGTCGCGGCAGATCGTGGAAGCGGTTGACAATATTGGGTTGCTTCGCGGCGGCGGGTTTCGGGTTTGCAGTGGCGTTGACGTGCGCTGGAGTGTACTGGTATAGCCGGTTGCCCAAGGCTCCGAAAGGCTGGAACGAGAAAGCGATTCAGGCCATCTATGTGGGCACAAAGTTCCAGGACGAAGGAAAAGAGAACACGCTGCGGGCGCGGTTGACGTTCGACCTGTGGAACAGCACGGGATACGACTACACGCTGGAGGCGAAGCCTTCGGGGACGATGATGGTGATGCAGAAGATAAAGTCGGAGCCTTCGCTGGTGGACGGAATCGGGTTGACGTGGACGGTGGAACACGGATCGGGCACGGGGCAGCTGCATGCGGACGGAATACCGGGATTTTCGCGGGAGGCGTATCTGGCAGGGCCGATCTTCATACCGGCGGGAGAAGCGGTGCGCGTGGATTTCTGGTCGGAGTACGACCTGTTCGATATTGTGGCGGCGCTCGGGAAGGACGAGAGGATCGTGTTGTCGGATCCCGTGCAGCAGAGAAAGATATTGAAGCACGCGCTGGCGGATACGGACAGTTTTGTGCTGCTGGACAAGGCGAATCATTACCGGATCGAGCTGCCGCTGCGGGACGCGGTGTACTAGAGACGCGCGGGTGCTGTGGAGGGCGGGGCACCCGTGAAGAGAAAAAAAAGAGATTGACCGCCGTCCGATCGTGAGAGCCCACCCTAACAAACCCAGGTGAGGTACCCCCAAGAGTGCTTGACGAGTGACGTTGGGAAGCAAGGAAAGCCGGCGAGGCTGCCGCACCCTAAAGCGGTGGGCTCGAGACGGCGAGCTTGTACTACTTTTGCGGTAGACGTTGGCCAGACGGAAGGGCTTGTGGCCGTAGTGCTCGATCTCCAGCTGGTTTTTCTTATTGAACCTGATTTTGCAGACAGGGGCGAAACTGCCGGTGCCCTTACCGTCCTTATCGACATGAAGCACGACGATGCCGAAGACCGAAAAGTGGGGTCAATGGGTGGAGTTCACCGAGCGACCATCGGACCGCCGCTCGGGAGTGACGGAAGTTGGGAAGAGGTTACTGAGGCAGGCGCTTCGAGGGGGAAAGACAGCGGGTGGCAAAGCGTGAGGCGGCTGTGGCGGGCAAGCGACGAGACAAGATCCGTTGATGGTGAGGACGGGGGGTCCAGCAGCGCTGGACCCGACGAAGGAGGAAGGAAAGAAGGCGCCACCAGCAAGCCAGCCTGACCTGCGGTAGACGCAGCAGCTGTGAGCCGCGAGGCGCCGTTATTGTTTCTCGAAGTAGGTTTGGGTGTGGAAGGGCTTACCGTCAGGAAGAACTCCCCTGGAATTGACGAGGGTGACCCTGCGGTTCATGGCGGTTCCGACGATGGAGGAGCCGATCTCCTTGCCTCCCCGTTTCAGCGTGGTTTCGACCTTGTTGTTGGTGATGGGCTTGAACGAGATGGAATCGGCGCCGCCGGGCGTACCTTTCCCGGTGACCGGGCTGTCCTTGCCGTCATACTGGGTAGAGAAGCTGAAGGCGATGGGTGAGTCGTCCGCGGCAATGCCTTCGAAGGAGTATTTAGCACCGCTGGCACCGTCAGCGACCACAGTGCGAGTAAGGCTCTTGGGAGCCGGGACACCCTCGAACTTGGATTTGGCGAGATTGAGTTTCCAAGTTCCGAGAAAGGGATTGCCTTTAGGCGTTTGCGAATCCGCCTGAGGCACCTGCGGGTTGGTTTTAGGCGCTTGCGTGCTGGCTTTAGGCGCCAGTGGGGCTTGCGACGTTTGGGCCAACAGCCGGGGCGAAGCAGCAGAAAAGGCAAGAATCGACAGCAAGAGCGGAAGACGCCTCATCAAGTTTTCTCCTTGGACTCGCGTCAGCCAGAATTTCAAGCGTGGGCTAGTTGTGGCCGATTATGTACAAATTAAGGGCAGGGTGGCAAGTGCCGGCAGGCTGAGGGAGGCTCAACATGAACGGGAGATTCGCGGGGCAAGTCGTGATGGTGGCCGGAGGAACGGGCGGGCTGGGACGAGCGGTGAGTCTGGCGTTTCTGGGGGAGGGCGCCAAGGTAGAAGTGACGTATGTTATCCCGGAAGAATGGGCGGAGCTGCAGGAGCTGGTTGCGAAGTTGGGCGGAGGAGCGCTGAAGGGGCACGAGGTGGATGTGACAGACGAGGCGGCGGTGGATCGTGTGGTCGACGGAATTGTGGCGGAGCACGGGAAGCTGGATGTGCTGGTGAATACGGTCGGAGGGTATGCGGGCGGAGTGAAATTGTGGGAAATGAAGACGGAGGTGTTCGAACAGATGATGGCGCTGAATCTGCGGCCGGGTTATACGCTTGCGCGAGCGGGGACACGAGTGATGTTGAGGCAGAGGCGCGGGGCGATTGTGAACGTGGCGGCGAAGGCGGCGTTTGATCATGCGGCCGGGGCAGCAGCGTATGCGGCGTCGAAAGCGGCGGCGCTGGCGATGATGGATTCGCTCGCGGCGGATTTAAGAGGCAGCGGTGTGCGAGTGAATTCGATATTGCCGAGCATTATTGACACGGCGGCGAACCGGAAGGCGATGCCGAATGCGGATTTTGCGAAGTGGCCGAAGCCAGAAGACATTGCGCGGGTGATTTTATTTTTATGCAGCGAAGAGGCGAAGGTGGTCCAGGGAGCAGCGGTGACGGTGTACGGGGATAGTTGAAGAGTTCACGGTTGGCCAGTGGCGGTTTCGGAGAAAGAGCGATTCCTCGGGCAAACAACGCCCTCGGAATGACGGGTTGGGGCAGAGGGGAGTGAGGCGTGATGTGCATTCGGCCACGGCAGGGACCTATTCGAGTGGCGCTGTCACAAGCGCGGGACTACAACGAAGTGATCGGAGAAACGGCGGGATTCTCTTCCCTTGCCTCTGAAGGCTGAGGGCAAGTCAAGGCGCCGGACGCAAAGGGGCTTGACCACAGGGATGGGAGTCGAGTAGCCTCGCGGGCCAAACGCGGTGCACCTGCAGGTTATCCAGAGCCGGAACAAGAGGAGGTTCGCATGGTTTCACTAGCGGCGCTATGGCTCCCGATCGTATTGTCTGCCGTCTTTGTGTTCATCGCCAGTTCGATCATGCATACCGTGTTGAAGTATCACCAGAGCGATTGCCATAAGCTTTCGGACGAAGCAAGTTTTCTTGCGGCGCTGCGGGCAAATAATCCGACGCGGGGGCTGTATATCTTTCCGTTCAGCGCGCCGAAGGACATGAAGAGCCCGGAAATGGTGGAGAAATATAAGCAGGGACCGGTAGGGATGATGACGATCGCGCCGACTGGGCCCCCAGCGATGCCAAAATTTCTGGGGCAGTGGTTTTTGTTCTGCGTGATTGTGGCATTTTTTTCGGCGTACATCGCGGCGCACACGGTGGCGCCCGGAGCCAATTACCTGGCGGTGTTCCGCGTGGTGGGGACGGTGGCGTTTATGGCGTACGGCCTGGGGAATTTGAGCAACGGAATCTGGAAGATGCAGACGTGGAGCGTAACGATCAAGGAAGTGGTGGACGGGCTGGTGTATGGATTGTTGACGGCGGGGACGTTCGGGTGGTTGTGGCCGCGGTGAGGAAACCCGTGACCGGTAGACAGGTGCGTAGTGATTTATAACCTGCCGGCGGTAGGCAGGGCGGGCATGCTCGGAAGGACGGAATAGTGAGTTCTTAACAAATGGGGGTTAGAAGACAAGGCGGGAGAGGGAGAGGGCGCCGCCGCCGGTAGTCGCGATGACGAGATTCATGATGATGAGCATGGTCTCGTAGCTCCATCCATTGGTGCCGTATTTTCCCCAGAAGCCAGTGCGCCAAACGAACATTTTTTTCTGAACGGCTCCGAGCATGATCAGAATGAAGCCGATGGAGGCCAGTTGTGCGAGGATGCCAAAGATGACTCCGAGGGCTCCGGCGAATTCGGCGGCGCCGACGAAAATGGTGAAAGTCTTGCCCATGCCGATGCTTTGGCCGCGCGCGACAGGGTCTTTGAGATGGGCGAAGCCACTGGTGAGGAAGACGAGACCGACCATGAGGCGAAGGAGAACAAGAGCGAAATCGGTGAAGTAAGCGAGTTGAGGGAAGGTCATCGGAGTCGCTCCGTACGACGCGATGAGAGTCGAGAGAGTGTGGCGCGTTTCGAGTTGGAATTCAATGGCGCGCGGTGAGCAGGTGAGCGGCAGGCACGGAGCGGCCCGCCTAAGAAGGTGGGCCCTACGAAGGCAAAGACGCTGGCACGAGAATCGAAGGTTCGGCACTTCTTAGGTGTCCGAATTCGCGACGGGCATCCTGAAACCGCGCAGGGCGGCGGCGCTAAAATCAGCTAAAGGATTCACAATCGGGAGGTTAGCATTGGCACCCGTGATGCTCATAGTCCCGGTGGCTTTGGGTGTAGCATGTCATTTTTGCGGGATTTGCGAATTGCGGCTTACTCGCTGGCCCGGACTCAAGGGCTGGCGATGGCGGTGATCCTGACGCTGGCGCTGGGCATCGGGGCCAACGCTGCGATCTTCACGCTGGTGCGCGGCGTCCTACTGAAGCCGCTGGTGAACCGCGACGAGGACCGACTGATCTATATCCGGCAGAGCGCGCCGGGGATTGGCAACGACGACACCAACTTCTCGGTGCCGGAGATCCAGGACCTGCAGACCAGTGTGAAGACGCTAAGCGCGTTCGGCGATTTCTCGGTCATCACGTTCACAATGGTGGGCCTCGGCGAGCCTCGCGAAGTGAACGCCGGTGTTGTGAGCGGGTCGTTTTTCGACGTGATGGGGCTTCACCCGGTACTGGGGCGGCTGATTGGGCCGCAAGACGACGGTCCAAAAGCGGACGGTGTGGTGGTGCTGACGTACCGGTTCTGGTCAACGGCTTTAAAGAAGGATCCTTCGGTAATCGGTAAAACGGTTCGGCTCGGAAGCATTGGCGAGCGGACGGGCACGATTATTGGTGTGCTCGAACCGTGTGTCCCGTATCCGCAAGAGACCGAAATCATCGCCAACGTTGTGACGAGCCCGCATCATCTGTCGGCGACGATGGTCACGGGCCGCATCCATCGCATGACGGAACTGTTCGGGCGGCTGGCACCGGGCATCACGCTGGACCAAGCGCGCACCGAGTTGCGTTCGGTGTATGCGACCATCAAGAAGGACCACCCGGAAGCGTACCCGGCGCAGGGGCACTACGAGATTGATGCGAAGATGCTGCGCGACCAGCTCACGTCGGGGGCGCGCACGGTACTTCTCGTGCTTCTCGCCGCATCGGGGCTTGTCTTCATCATCGCGTGTTCGAATGCAGCCAACCTGATTCTCGCGCGGACCGTGCGGCGTGAAGGCGAAATGGCGATTCGTGCCGCGCTCGGCGCAAGCAAAGGGGCGCTGCGGCGGATGCTGCTGGCCGAAAGCCTTCTGTTGTGCGGCGCCGGAGCGCTGTTGGGTATAGTGAGCGCGCATCCGCTGGTGACCATTTTGTCGAGCTACGCCTCGCGGTTTTCGGTGCGCGCGCTCGATCTGACCGTCGATTCGAGCCTGTTGTGGGTGGGGGGAGCGCTGGCCCTCATTGCGGCAGTGATCCTGGCGTTTGCCCCGAGCCTGCCGTCCGCCGGGACCTCCAGCGGGCTGACCCTGTCGAGCGGCAGCGCGCGTATCACGGGCAGCAAGAACCGGCAGCGGATTTTTGCGGTAACACAGATCGGCGCGTCGTTCGTGCTGCTGGCCGGCGCGTGCACGTTGATCGCAACCCTGATCGCGCTGCAGAGGGCGCAGACGGGACTCGACATGCGGCACGTCCTGGCAATTAATGTCCCGCCGATGACCTATGGAAAAGCGCCGCAGCAGGTGGTGGACTTTTACAAGGAATCGATGCGGCGCATTGACGCGCTGCCGGGCGTGACTAAGAGCGCATTCGGCATCGTGGTTCCCTGGCGCGATGTCAACAACGCGGTCGGCCTGGAATTTTCCGCCGACGGCCACGTTCATGTCGCGGGCGAGGATCCTCGCGCGCAGTTCCGCACGATCTCTCCCGGATTCTTTGCCGCGCTCGGGGTGCCGATCCTGGCCGGCCGCGATTTCAATGAACTGGACGGGCAAAGCAAAGAGGGCGTGGCTATCGTGAGCGAGACACTGGCAAAGCGGATGTTCCCCAACGGAGATGCGATCGGCCGGCACGTTTACTGGACGGATCCGGTGTTGGAATACCTACCTGGCACAGACGAGGAGAAGGCGCGTTTTACAGCGCCACACCGCATTATCGGCGTCACCGCGGATATTGACGACGGAAACGTGGTTCCGCAGCCGACGCTGACGATTTATGGTCCGTTGGGAGAGGGCATGCTGTTTGGGGGACGGCTTTTCATTCATACGAGCGTGAATCCGTACTCGCTGGTCAAGCCGATCACGCAGGTGATTCACCACATGTCAGTGGATCAGCCGGTTGAGCACGCGGCCACGCTTGAGGACGTGCGAGGCGAAGCGCTCACGCCCGACCGCTTGAACTCTGTGGTGTTCGGGGTGTTCGCGGCAGTGGCCTTGGCGATTGCGGTGGTTGGAGTCGCGGGCGTGCTGGCGTTTTCGGTGAGCGCGCGGACGCGGGAATTCGGGATCCGGCTGGCGCTTGGCTCGCAGCCGGAGCGCCTGCTCCGAGGCGTGCTGGCAGAAGGGGCGGCGATGGCTGCGGCGGGCATTCTGGCTGGCGCGGGAGTCGGGTTCGCGCTGGTGCGTTTGGCGGGCAGGTATTTCCTGGAGGAAGTGAAGATGCCTGGTGCGTTTCCTGTGGCCGCGTCGGCCCTGGTGCTGCTGGCGGTGGCGGTGGTCGCGTCGATGCTGCCGGCGGCACGCGCCGCGCGCACCGACGTGATACAAGCGCTGCGCTCGGAGTGAGCTAAGCTCTGCCGCGGCTCCGGCGATGAGCGTGGAGCGCGGCGGCAAAAAAAGGCAAATCGAGAGACCATGCGAACAGGGGTCCAGCGAAGCTGGACCCCTACGCGAAAACGACAGCGCAAAGCTTGTTGTTTCGGCGGCGGGACACCGGTGCGGGCGTGGGGTCAGGAACGCCGGACCGCGACGAAGACGCTCAGGACGAGCAGTGATGCAAAGGATGGTATACTCCCCGCGAAAAACATGGAAAAGTCGGACCTCATCGTAATTGGGTCGGGCCCAGCGGGACAACGGGCGGCCATCCAGGCGGCAAAATTCGGGAAGCGCGTGGCGTTGATCGAGAAGCTGGAAATGATCGGCGGAACCGCGATCAATACCGGAACCATTCCAAGCAAAACGATCCGGGAAGCGGTGCTGCACCTGTCTGGCTATCAGTATCAGAGCATTTACGGGGTGAATTACCGCGTGAAGGAACACATCACGATGTCGGACCTGTCGTTCCGTGCGCTGAACGTGATCAAGACTGAGATTGACGTGATTCACGCACAGTTGTCGAGGAACGGGATCGAAGTGATCACGGGAACGGCGAGTTTCCTCGATCCGAACCATATCCAGGTGAAAAATTCGCGCGGGACATCGGACTACGAAGCGGGGTACATCATCATTGCGGCGGGAACGAAGCCAGCGGAATCGTCGCTGGTGCCGTTCAACGGGAAGACGATCATCAACAGCGACCAGATATTGAGCATGCCGGAAATCCCGAAGACGATGCTGGTGGTGGGCGGGGGCGTGATCGGGGTTGAGTACACATGCATGTTCGCGACGCTGGGAGTGCGCGTAACACTGATCGAGAAGCGGCCGCGGCTGCTGGAGTTTGCCGATGCGGAGATGGTGGAGGCGCTTTGTTATCACTTGCGCGACCGGCGCGTAACGCTGCGGCTGAACGAAGAAGTGGAAAGCGTCGAGGAAACGCCGGAAAAGCTGGTGGTGGCGAATTTGAAGAGCAAGAAGAAGGTGTCGGGCGAAGCGCTGCTTTATGCGGTAGGCCGGCAAGGAAACGTGGATGAATTGAACCTGAAGGCAGGAGGACTGGAAGCGGACGGGCGCGGAAGAATCCACGTAGATGACGAGTACAGAACGACGCAGCCGCATATTTTTGCGGTGGGAGACGTGATTGGATTTCCGAGTCTGGGCTCGGTGTCGATGGAGCAGGGACGAATCGCGGCGGCGAAGGCATTCGGGATGACGATCAATTCGAAGCGCGAGAATTATCCTTACGGGATTTACACGATTCCGGAGATTTCGTTCATCGGAAAGACGGAAGAGCAATTGACGGATGAGGGGATTCCGTACGAAGTGGGGATCGCGTATTTTCGGGAGATCGCCCGTGGACAGATTCGGGGAGACACGACAGGGCGGCTGAAGCTGATCTTTGATCCGAGCAGCAAGCTGCTTTTGGGCGTACATATCATCGGGGAAGGCGCGTCGGAGTTGCTGCACATCGGGCAGGCAGTGTTCGCGCTGAAAGGGACGATCGAATATTTCGTCGACAATGTATTTAACTATCCGACGCTGGCGGAGTGTTATAAGGCGGCGGCGTTCAATGGGCTGAACAAGGTGGTGAAATAGGAAAGAGGGATTCCTCACTCCGCGGAGTGCGTTCGGAACGACGGTTACAGCGCCGCGCTTTGGGTCGCGCGGAAGCCCGGCACCTGGAAGAGGAAACGGGCTGCAGCACCAAGGGGCGCCAGGGACACCCGGCGCAAAGCCGGGGGATTGGCAGGCGAAAGATGGGAAAGACAGTTGGCGTGCTGGTGATGGAACACATTGCGGTGGGGCTGGTGTCTGGGAACAAGGTGCAGGACAAGCTACGGGTGTTTCCCGAGAAAGAACTGACGTTTGAATCGTTGCGGTCGATGCCCGCGGAGAATGTTGCCGAGTGCATCGGCGGAGAAATTGAGGCGATCGCGAAAGAGGGAGACATTGATGCGATCGGCATCGGATTCCCGGGAATTATTCGAAATGGAGTGGTGGAAGAGTCGCCGAACCTGCAGCAGATGAAAGGATTCGCGATGCAGGGGAGGTTGACAGCGGCGTTGAAGGGCCAGCTGGCGAGAGTGCCGGTGCGCATATTTAATGATGCGGATGTGCTGGCAGCCGGAATCGCGGCGCGGGAAGGAAAGCTGAACAAGCTGGTGCGCGTGTGGACGCTTGGGAACGGAATTGGATTCGGGAGGTTTCCGGCGAGCGAAGGAATCTGGGAAGGCGGGCATACGGTTGTGACGCTGGACCCGAAGGAGAATTACTGCGGCTGCGGAGGGCGCGGGCACCTGGAAGGGATCCTGGGGCTGCGAGCGATGCGGCTGCGTTTTCTGGACCTGGAGCCGGTGGAGGTGTTCGAAAACGCGAAGCAAGGAGATCCGCGGTGCCAGGAATTCATGACGCTATATCACCGGGCGCTTGCCGCGGCGACGGCGACGAGCATACACCTCGAAGGCCCGGGAACGTTTTTTGTGACGGGGCCGGAGGTGAGGTTTGTGGATACGGCGATGCTCGACCGGTTTTTGCATGAGATGGTGAAAATGAGCCCGCTGCAGGGAAGCCGGTTCGAGATCGTGGCGAGGACAGATGAACTGGGAGTGATCGGCGCGGCGGTGAACGCGCGAAGAGCGGCGTAGAGTTTACATTCCTTACATAGCGGAGAAGCGCGATATCGACTGATTTAGATATTGACGCGTGCGAACTGCGGTGATAGAAACGCGCGCGCGAAGTGGTCCCTCCATTGAAGAACACGAGACTCTGGAGGAATAGAGTCCGCGCAATCCCTCCTTATCGAGTGTGGCGCGAACGGAATCCGCCCAATCCGAGGCGGGCTGTGTCAGGCAGCCCGTTTCAGGCTGCGAAAAACTCCTTCCGAGGCGACAAAAATGCAACTTGGATTCCTCTCACCTACTACCGCAAAGTAGGCATGGAAACCTTCTTCGCTGAAAACCATGCCGCCGCAGTCAAACATAATATAATCACGATTGAGAAAGCGATAGGGATGATGAAAAGGTATCTCCAGCTCAGAACCGTGATGGCGGCAAAGCAAAGGGCGAAGGCCCACGCAGTGCCGCGCATGGGCGCCAAAGTCGCTGCCGGAAGGCGAGCAAGCTGCCATGCCAATATCGCGGCGAATAGATAAAACACACCAACAGAGAATCCGGCCGCCAAAAAGAGGTCCCAATAGGTGCGGTTGAACCCCTGCACGTCAAAGTGAATGGACCGCATCGAGCCAAGAAGGGCATCCACTCCCCATTGGGGATCAGACTGGCGAAAGCCGAGTGTATGTCCTACGGCGAAAAGCAGCAGAAGAACAGCAGCGATTCGATAAAACATAGATGCTTTCATTCCTGCCTCCCAGAGATCACGGCAGCGGGCACCCCAATCCTGCCGCGCAGGTTAAAACAGTACCACTACCAAAGGGTGGGGCACCCTCAAGTTCAATTGGCGATCGGCGTAAGCGCGACGGAAAAAAGTGGCGGAGATCCCTCGCTAAGCGATTGCGCCTGCCTGCGGTAGGCAGGGCTCGGGATGACGGAGTTGGCGGCACATCCAATATGACAGCAGGGCCCAGGCAGCGCATTCCCAAGGAAGAGGTGTGGGGCGGAGAGCCGTCAAATGGGGTAGATTTACGTGTGTCCCAAGGAGAGCGCGATGAACCGAGCTGAAGGAATTCGCGAAACGAGGTGGCTTGTGCTGGGAGTTGGAGTGGCGTTGCTGGGAATGGGGGCGGGAGTTATGGCACAGAGCGACCCCGTGCATCTCTGGGTGGGCAAGCTGAATGGCGCGAACGTCGAAAAGTGGACCGGCGAGCACCTGACACAAGAGCAAAAGTACGTGGACGAGTTGCTGGCGGTGAAAGGGCCGCGAACGATCGAGAACACGCTGCGGCCGTTCGACAACGCGCAAAACGAGCTGGCCCTTGCAGGTTTTCAATCGTACCTGATGAACGTGGTGGCGACAGAAAAAGAAGTGCGCGACGCGGGCGAGGCGATGGCGCAAAAGGTTCAGGAAGCGAGCAATGCGCTGGCGCTGAATCAGGAGGCGTACAAAGCGCTTGCCGCGCTGAACGTGACGGCAGCCGATCCCGCGACGAGGCATTACGTGGAGCGGATGTTGCTGGAGTACCGGCTGGCGGGCGTGGATAAGGTTGCGGCGACGCGGGCCGAGATCAAAAAGCTGCTGGACCATATCGCCGATGAGGGGCTGAAGTTTGGCCGAAACGTGCAGGAGACTCCAAATTTCGTGGAGGTGAAGGACAAAAGCGAACTGGCGGGAATGCCGGCTGATTTCGTGGAAGCGCACAAGCCGGGAGCGGATGGAACGATCAAGCTGAGCACGGACGAAACCGATCATATTCCGGTGATCACATATGCAACGAGCGAAGCCTTACGGAAGCGGATGTACCTGGCGTACAACACGCGGGCGTACCCGATAAATAAACCAATCCTGCTGGATGTGCTGAAGGCGAGGTACGACGTGGCGAAGCTCATTGGGTATACGAACTATGCGGACCTGGCGACGGCGGACCAGATGATCGGCACGGCGGCAAACATGAAGGCCTTCCTGAACGAGGTAGATGCCGCGTCGCGGGCGCCATCGCGGCGGGAATACGAAATGCTGCTGGCGTTCGCGAAACAGAAAAATCCCGGAATGACGGTGATTCCGGCTTACGGGAGAGCCTACTGGGAGGATCAATACGCGCGGGCGAACTATAACTTCGACTCGCAATCAGTGCGGCCTTATTTTCCGTATGACCGAGTGCAGCAGGGAGTACTGGACACGGCCGGGAAGCTATTTCACGTGAGGTTCAAGGCGTCGACGGACGTGACCGTGTGGGACGCTTCGGTTTCCGAGTGGGATGTTTATGACGGGGACAAACTGGCGGGGCGCGTGTACCTGGACATGCACCCGAGAGAAGGAAAGGACAAGTGGTTCAGTTCATCGCCCGTGGTGCCGGGGATCAAAGGAAAGCAGCTGCCGGAGGGAGTGTTGATCTGCAATTTTCCGGGAGGGAAGGCGGGAGATCCTGGGCTGATGCAGTACGACGATGTGGTGACATTTTTCCACGAGTTCGGGCACCTGATGCATAACATACTGGGAGGCCAGCAGGAGTGGAGCGGGATAGCGGGATTTTCAACCGAGACGGATTTTGTCGAGGCACCGTCGCAGATGCTGGAGGAGTTTTTCCGCGATCCGGGGATTCTGCGATCGTTTGCGAAGCAGTACCAGACGAATGAGCCGCTACCGCTGGACCTGTTCGAACGAATGAAACGGGCAAGCGCGTTCGGACGAGCGGGGTGGGTGCAGGGCCAGTTGTTCTATTCGACGTACTCGCTGGACGTGCACGACCGGGCGCCGGATACGGTAGACCTGGATGCTCTTTTGCGGAGCGATTACACGCGGTTTTACCCGTACCCATTCGTGGACGGCAACCGGTTTTACAC
>Ga0306920_100001197_pt1 | contig 32131 bp, 33 predicted proteins | sample flu12Cox44000170_FD_204666 | JGI IMG/M metagenome (GOLD analysis project Ga0306920, IMG submission 204666) | Lab enrichment of tropical soil microbial communities from Luquillo Experimental Forest, Puerto Rico - flux4day.12C.oxic.44.000.170 (v2)... | ecosystem: Environmental > Terrestrial >...
TCGGCAATCGCCTGAAAGATCGCCGGGAAGCGCCGCGCGACGCGAGCAACCCGGATCCGCTTGTGCGCGGACTCTTCCGAAAACCCGAGCACCCCCACGCACCAGCCTGTACATCGAGGGATGGGCATCGGGGAGGTAGAGCTTCCGATCGTCCACTTCGGCGAGGTGAGCGAGCAGCGCGGCGGTGGTGGCTCGATCACGGGCGACCAGGGCGGTGAGGTCCCGGACCAGGGCCGGATCGGACAGGTGCGACAGACAGTAGGACTTCACGGACGTGACTCCGCGGGGGCGGGTCGCGAGGGCTTCTACTTTCTATCACGCCCGTTTCAATCGCTCGTGGAGCCGCGCAGACCGCAATCTGTGACGTCGTGCGAACTCCGCAGCCAGGGTTCGATTCGCTGCGCCGCACGCGGCCCCCAATCGCAGTGGCACACGCTCACACGCGCCACACGCGGGAGCGCGCGGCGCGCATCTCCGACGCTGTCAAGAGAAAAACGCGAATCGTGCGTGTGCGAGGCGGGAAAAGTTCTCCGCGGCGGTTGAACTCACGCCGCGCACGACACAGCTCGATGGGAAGCTACGGCCGGCCTGCAGGACGCCCGCGCTCGGCACCCGCCCACGCGAACGCGCACTCGCGCGCAACGCCGGCCCCTACACCGACCCCGGCGCACGCCCGGCGCGCACGTTGATGCGCGCTGCCGGCGCGTCGCTCTCCTTGCGCGGCGTTTCGCGCGGGCCCTCGCGCGTTGGCACGCGCCGCGGGCCGACGCGCGTCAGCTCGTGGACTGCGGGCTCGAGTGCGAGCTGCAGCACCTGATCGATGCGCTCGACCGGGCAGAAGATCATGCGGCTCCGGACCTCGACCGGGACGTCCTCGAGATCGCCCTCGTTGTCCGCGGGCAGGATCACGGTGTGAATGTCGGCGCGATGCGCGCCGAGCACCTTCTCTTTGACGCCGCCGATCTTCAGCACCTTGCCGCGCAGCGTGATCTCGCCGGTCATCGCGACGCCGGGCACCGCCTTCCGCCCGGTGAGCAGGCTCACGATCGCGGTGCAGAGCGTGATGCCGGCCGAGGGCCCGTCCTTCGGGATCGCGCCGGCCGGCAGGTGGACGTGGATGTCGGAGCTCTTGAAGAACCCGGGATCGACGCCGAGCTCGCTCGCGTGCGAGCGGATGTACGACAGCGCGGCCTGTGCGCTCTCCTTCATCACGTCGCCGAGCTGGCCGGTCAGGATCAGGCGCTGGTCGCCAGGCATGAGCGACGCCTCGACCGTGAGCACCTCGCCGCCCGCGGGCGTCCAGGCCAGGCCGAGCGCGGCGCCGGGCTGATCGAGCTTCGACGCGCGCTCGTGCTCGAACTTCTCCGGCCCGAGCATCGCCCGCACGCGTTCCGCCGTGATCGTGAGCTCGGGCGCCTGGCCGATCGCGACCGACATCGCGGCCTTGCGCAGCAGCGTCGCGAGCTGGCGCTCGAGATTGCGCAGCCCGGCTTCGCGCGTGTACTCGCGGATCACCTTCAGGATCGCCTCGTCCTCGAACTTGATGCCGAGCGCCTCGAGCCCGTTCTCGCGCTCGGCCTTCGGGATCAGATGGCGCTTCGCGATCGCGAGCTTCTCGTTCTCGGTGTAGCCCGCGAGCTCGATCACCTCCATGCGATCGCGCAGCGGCGGCGGAATCGTGTCGAGCACGTTCGCGGTGGTCACGAACAGCACCTGCGAGAGATCGAACGGCACGTCGAGGTAATGGTCCACGAACGCGGTGTTCTGCTCGGGATCCAGCACTTCGAGCAGCGCGCTCGCGGGATCGCCGCGGAAATCCGCGCCGAGCTTGTCCACCTCGTCGAGCATGAACAGTGGATTGCGCGATCCAGCGCGGCGGATGCCGCGGATGATGCTGCCGGGCAGCGCGCCGATGTACGTGCGGCGGTGGCCGCGGATCTCGGCCTCGTCACGCACGCCGCCGAGCGACTGGCGCACGAACTTCCGCCCCAGCGCGCGTGCGATCGAGCGCCCGAGCGAGGTCTTGCCGGTGCCGGGCGGGCCGACGAAGCACAGGATCGGCGTGCGCGCATCCTTCTTGAAGCGCCGCGCGACCAGGTATTCGAGGATCCGCTCCTTGATCTTCCCGAGCCCGAAGTGATCCTCGTCGAGCACCTTCCGCGCGTGCACGAAGTCGAGATCGTCCTCGGTCGTCACGCTCCACGGCAGATCGCAGATCGCCTCGAGGTACGTGCGCGCCACCGTGTACTCCGCCGCCTGCGGCGGGATGCGCTGCAGGCGCGCGAGCTCGCGGTCGGCCTCCTTCCGCACCTCGGGCGGCATGCCGGCCTTCTCGATCTTCTGCTTGAGCTCGTCGATCTCGTGCTGGCTCTCGTCGGTTTCGCCGAGCTCCTTCCGGATCGCCTCCATCTGCTGGCGGAGCAGGAATTCCTTCTGGTTCTGCTCCACCGACTCGCGCACCGATTCCTGAATCTGCTGGCCGACCTCGAGCACCTGCAGCTCGCGCTCGAGCATGCCGCCGAGCGCCTCGAGGCGCTGCTTCACGTCGAGCAGATCGAGCAGCTTCTGCTTGTCGGTGGGCTGGAGATCGAGCAGCGACGCGATGAAGTCCGAGAGCCGGCCGGGCCCCGGCAGCGAGCGCGCGGTCGCGACCGCCTCGTCGGGCACGGTGGGGGAGAGCGAGACGATGCGCTCGAACTGCGACAGCACGGTCTTCATCCGCGCTTCGGTCTCGATGTCGAGCGATTCGGTCTCGGCGAGCGGCTCGACGCGCGCGCGCAGGTACGGCTCCGTCGCGATCGTCTCCATGCGCTTCACCCGTCCGTTGCCCTGGACCAGCACGGTGTAGCGGTTCTCGGCCACGCGGATCATGCGGGTCACGGTCGCGATCGTGCCGATCTCGTGCAGCTCCTCGGGCGCCGGATCGTCCACTGCGCCGTCGCGCTGCATCATGAGCGCGAGCGTGCGATCGCCGGCCATCACGTCCTGGAGCAGCTTCACGCTCTTGTCGCGCCCGACGGTGAACGGCAGCAGCGCGAACGGGAACAGCACGGTCTGCCGCAGCGGCAGCACCGGGACTTCGCGCGGTCCTTCGTTGCGCGATTCCTCGGGCGCGGTGTCGAGCTTGAGCGCCGTCATCGGCGCGTCGTTCTTCGCGCGCGCGGGCGTCACTTGCGGGACCTCGTCGTGCGTTCGGGCGAGAACGGCGCCACGCTCGAAACCGGCGCGCGGCGCAGGTGGATCTCGAGCAGGCCGTCGCGGAAGCGCGCCTTCACGTCGGCGTCCACTTCCCAGGGCAGCTCGATGACGCGGCGGAATTCGCCGAAGTAGATCTCGGCGCGGTGGTAGCGGGAGTCGTCGCCCCCCGCGACCCGGGTGCGCCGGCCGCTCACCTCCAGCAGCCGTCCGATCAGGCGCACGCGCACGTCCTCGCGCGGCACGCCGGCCAGCTCGAGCACCACGCGCGCGTCGTCCGCCGACACCATGACGTCGGCCGGCGGCTCCCACGCCGTCTCGCTGAAATGAGACGCGGGGTGTCGCTGGTACACGAGATCATGGAACAGGCGCTGCAGCTCGCGCTGGAGCGCTTCGCTCGGATCGTCCGGATGGGACATGGGGCCTTCCTCAGTTGTCGCGAGATTCAGCGTAGCGCCGCATGGGGCGAGCGGCAACCGCCGGGGCCGCCGCGCGCGGCCCCGGGACGCTTCCGGGATCCCGGATCGCGCGCAACGACCACCCCGACGCCGCAATTGGATGCCCCGCGCGCGGTTTGGGATTGTCAGCGATTGGTGTGGCGGGTTGCTGTTTAGTGACTCTGCGTCCAGTCGTGGACCGTGCGAGTCATCGTGAGGCTCATGCGGCGGCAGGTCTCGAGGAACGTGTCGCTGTTCGGCCAGGAATGACGGCCGCACGAGCACACCAGGCGTCCGTTCGGAAGCTCGGACACCGTGCAGGGCTTGCCGTCGTGGCTCTCGCAGAACGGGCACATGAGGCCGCGCACGGTAGCGCAGCGCCGGGGCGGAGTCCATCCGCCCCGGCGAGCAGATCAGTCGACCGGTTTCACCGACAGGAGCGCGAGCGTGTTGCCTTCGCTGTCGTGGAAGAACGCGAGCCACAGCTCGCCCTGCGGCAGGCGCGTGACGAGATGCGGGGGCTGGATGAACGTGACGCCGCGCGCGACCAGCGTCTCGTGCGCGCCGGCGATGTCCGGGACCGTGAAGTACAGCACGGAGCCCGAGGTCTTCGGCGCCCCGTCCTCGGGCTCGCCGAGCAGGAGGCGGATGCCGCCGCAGTCGAAGAACGTCATCTTCGGCGGCGCGTCGAAGAGGTGACGGATCCCGAGCGTGTCGCGATAGAAGCGCTTCGCGCGCTCCACGTCGGCGGCGACGAGCGCGATCTGTCCTATGGTCGAGAGCGAGAACGTCGACGTGGCGGTCATGGGTGCCTCCGAGGTTGGGCTTGCGATTATTAGTTAGCTTTGCTAAATATATCGGCGGGATCATGGCTCGTCAAACCCGAAGTGCGCGCCTGCCGGGCGGCGCCCGGGCCGCCGGAGCCCCGGGCGGCCTCGGGGACCGGCTCCATCGCGCGACGATCCGCCTGCTGCGGCGGTTGCGTGCGGTCGACCGCGAGGGAGCGCTCGGGCCCGCGCGGCTCTCGGCGCTGTCCGTGATCGTGTTCGCCGGACCGATCACGCTCGGAAAGCTCGCGGAGGCCGAGCACGTGCGGCCGGCGACGATCAGCCGGCTGGTCTCCGGCCTCGAGCGCATGAAGCTCGCATGGCGGCGCCTGGATCCCGGCGATCGGCGCGTGGTGTGGATGGAAGCGACGCCCGCGGGACGCCGGCTGCTGGATCAGGGGCGCCGGCGGCGCGTCGCGGTGCTCGAGGCGCGCCTGGCCACGCTCGCGCCCGACGACCGCGCGCTGCTGGAGCGTGCGGCGGAGCTGCTCGCGCGACTCGCGGAGGACCAGCGGGGCGCCGGCGGTCGCCGCGCTACCGCGCCGCTCGCGCGGCGTCGAGGTGCAGGTGGCCCGCTACGCCGGCTTCCGCGGCGAGGTCCATCGTGATCGCGTTGTCCTTCGCGATGCGCGCGAACAGGTCGGCGCTGCGCGTGCGCGTGCGCCGGCGCTCGGGATCGGCGAACTCCACGCGATAGAGCCCGAAGCGCGGGCGGTAGCCGTCCGCCCACTCGAAATTGTCGAGCAGCGACCAATGCAGGTAGCCGCGCACGTCGGCCCCGCGCGCGATCGCGTTCGCGACATGGATCAGCGAGTCCACGAGCGCGCGCGGGCGGAACTTGTCGGCGGCGTCCGCGAAGCCGTGTTCCGTGATCAGGATCGGCAGATCGGTGTGCAGCACGCGCACCAGCGCCTCCTCGATCCCGGCCGGCCAGATCTCCCAGCCGAGATCGGTGCTCTCGGCGCCGTGGCGCACGACGTGCGCCTCGTGGCCGAACGTGCGCACCTTCCAGCGCGTGTAGTAGTTGAGCCCGAACCAGTCGCTGCTCTCCACCAGCTCCGGCACCATGCGCTTCACGCCGCGCGCGCCCGGAATCGTGAGATTGATCTCGCCGGTCAGCGCGTAGATCACCGCGTCGTTGAACACCGCGTGCTCGAGCCCGGCGCGCAGCACGTCGGGCGGGAACCATGGCCGCGCGGGCTCGAGCTGGACGTAGTGCTTCGCGAACCCGATGCGCGTCGCGTGCCCGTCGCCATCCGCGTCCCGGCGGTCCTCCTCGCGCAGCACCCGCGCGGCGCGACCGTGCGCCTCGAGCATGTTCGCAAGCACCGCGAGCGCCGCGCTGTCGTCGCGGCGCGCGGGCGGCCAGATGCCCTCGGAGTAGGCGCGGAACGCGTACACCTCGGGCTCGTTCACGGTGCACCACCAGTCCACCTCGCCGCCGTACTCGCGCGCGCAGAAGCGCACGAACTCGCAGAAGCGTTCGATCGTCTCGCGGCTCTCCCAGCCGCCGCGATCCGCGATCCAGGTCGGGTTCGTGAAGTGGTGGAGCGTGACGATCGGGAGCAGCTGGTGGCGCGCGAGCGAGGCGAAGACCTCGTGATAGTGCGCGACCGCCGCGGGATCGAACTGCCCGCGCTGCGGCTCGAGCCGGCTCCACTCGAGCGACAGCCGGTGCGCGCGGTGATGATCGCCGGCCGCGAGCGCGAAGTCGGAGTCGAACCGCTCGTAGTGGCGGCAGGCTTCGCCGCTCACGTCGTTGCCGTGGACGTTTCCCGGGTCGCGCTCGAAGCGCCACCAGTCGTTGGCCCGGTTTCCGCCCTCGACCTGATGCGCCGATGTGGCCGCGCCCCACAGGAAGCGCTCGGGGAAGTGGCGAAGCACCGCGTTCATGGAGAAGTCCCGCCCGCGTGAGGGTTCCGCACCCAGTCGCGCGACGATAGCAGCCCGGCGCAGCGCGTCCAATGTCGCGAGAGCGCGCGATCGGAGCGTTCTTGAACCCCCTGCGATCGGATGGGAGACTCGCGCAATGGCGATCCAGGCCGCGGAGGACCTGCCGAAGGGCCCGGCGGGCGCGAAGCTTGCCGCTCTCGCGGCGGTGATCCTGATCGCCCGGCTCCCGTTTCTCCTCCCGGGCTACGGCGTGGATCCCGACGCCTGGCGCATCGCCGCGGACGGACGCGCGATCGCCTCGAGCGGCGTGTACGGCGCGGCGCGATCGCCCGGGAATCCGATCCTCGAGCTCGCCGCGGCCGTGGTCTGGCGCGGCGGACCGCTCGCGCTGAACGGGCTCACCTGCCTGTTCGGGCTGCTCGCGGTGCTCGCGTTCGCGCTCTCGCTCTCCCGGCTCGGCGTGCGGGACTGGATCTGGGGCGCGCTCGCGCTCGCGTTCACCCCGGTGATCGCGATCAACAGCGCGAACGCGATGGATTACCTGTGGGCGCTCGCGTTCCTGCTCGCCGCGCACGACGCCGCGCTGCGCGCGCGGCCGGTCGAGGCCGGAATCCTGACCGGGCTCGCGATCGGATGCCGGATCACCTCGGCCGTGCTGGCGCCGACGTACTCGATCATCCTGTCGGTCGTGATGCCACCTCACCACTCCGCCCGGCGCAGGCTCGCGTTCTGGGCCTGGGCCGGCATGATCGGCATTGCGGCGTACGCGCCCGCGCTCATGCTCACCGGGCTCGGATTCCTGCACGACTACGGTCACGGGTATCCCGCGCCGCTTTACGTGCTCAAGAACGCGACCGTGGACGTCTGGGGGCTGGTCGGCTGCGCGGCCTGGAGCGGCGCGCTGATCGTGAGCAGGTGGCGGGCGGAACGTCCGGCGGCGCCTCCCGCGTTTGCCGACCGGCGGATTCCGATCGCCTGGGGCCTCGCGATCCTGCTCGAGGTGGCGGTGTTCCTCCGCCTTCCGCACCAGGCTGAGTACCTGATCCCGGTCGTGCCGTTCGCGCTGCTGCTCGGCGCGCGCGCGCTCCCGTCGCGCGCGTTTCGCCCGCTCTGCGTTTCGCTCGTCCTCTCCGCGTTCGCGATCAAGGTGAGCGAGACCGGAAAGCCCGACAGTCCGGGCCGGGTCGCGACGTCGTTTGCGCTCCCCGGCGGACGCCGGGTGCTCGATCTGCGCGGGCCGCTGCTGATCGATCACGACCGCAGGGTCCGCGGCGTGGAGTACGCGCAGGGCGTGATCGCGCGCGCCGCGACCCTGCCGGCCGGGAGCGTCGTCCTGGCGTACGAGTGGCTGCCCGCGATCGAGGTGATGGCGCCGAGCCGGCGCGTCGGCGGCGCACGGTTCGTGTACGCGCTTCCTCCGGATTCGCTGGACGCCGTTCGCGCGGCGGCAGATTCGCTCTATGACCTGCCCGGCGCCCAGGACTACGGCCTCTCGATGTGGGGAGTGAGTCCGCGGTCGCGCGGATCGCGCCCGCTCGATGCGAGCGAGCAGCCGTGAGCCGGCTCGCGGATCGGATCGGGCGCCGGTTCCGGGCGATCTGGATCGCCAGCCTCGCCGCGCTCCTCGCGCTGGCGTGGATCAACCGGTTCGTTCAGGACGACGCGTTCATCGTGTTCCGCTACGCGTCGAACTTCGCGCACGGGCACGGCCTGGTGTACAACCCCGGCGAGCCCGTCGAGGGCTACACGTGCTTCCTGTGGGCGCTGCTCCTCGGGACCGGCGCGCGGCTCGGGCTCGATCCGGTGCCGGTCTCAGTGGCGCTCGGCCTCGCCGCGTTCGCGGGCTCGCTCGCGATGATGCATCGCCTGGCGACGCGGCTCGAAGGCGAGCGGCGCTTCGGCCTCGCCGCGATGATCGTGCTCGGACTCAACTACACGTTCAGCGCATTCGCGACCGGCGGGCTCGAGACGTCGCTCCACGCATTTCTCGTCACTGCGGTTCTCGCGCTCGGCGCGGACGAGCTGCTCGCGCCGTCGCCCGGTGCGCGGCGCCTGATCGCGCTCTCGGTGCTCGGCGCGCTCGCGATCCTCACGCGCCCCGACTCGCCGCTCCTCGTCGCGCCGCTCGCGATCGCGCTGGTCGCCGCGCGCGCGACGGAGCCGCGCGCACCACGCGGCGCCGCGCGCGCGCTGTTCCTGATCGTTCCCGCGGCGCTGATCCTCGGCGCCTGGCTCGCATGGAAGCTCCGCACGTACGGCGATCTCCTCCCGAACACGTTCTACGCGAAAGCCACGCCCGGAACGTCGCCGGCGCGCGGGATCAACTACGTCTACCGCTTCGTGACGTCGTACTGGCTCGAGGCGCCGCTCGTGTTCGCGCTGTGGTGCTGGCGCGGCATGCTCGCGTCGAGCGTCGCGCGCATCCTGGTCCTGACGCTCGGGCTCTGGATCGCCTACGTGATCGCGATCGGCGGCGACTTCATGGAGTTCCGGATGTTCGTTCCCGTGCTCCCGATCCTCGCGTGGCTGATCGTGCGCACCGCGCGCGAGCTGGAGCGCCGTGCGCGGCTCGGCTGGGCGCTGGCCGCGATCGTGCTCGTCGGGAGCCTCCAGCACGCGCTGGTCTACAACCACACATCGCATCTCGACCGGATCGAGAGCGTCTGGCACCTGAAGAGTCATCTCGTCACGGAGGAGCAGAACTGGATCGGCATCGGGCGCACGCTCGGACGCGAATTCGGCACGGACACGAGCTTCACGATCGCGACGACCGCGGCGGGCGCGATTCCGTATTACTCGGGCCTCCGCACCGTGGATCTGTGCGGCCTGAACGACCGCTGGATCGCGCGCTACGGCATGGTGGTCGGCGACGTGCCCGGCCATCAGCGCACCGCGCCGCTCGATTACCTGATCGAGCGCCGCGTGAATCTCGTGATCGGGCACCCCCGGATGGTGTGGGACTCGCTCAGCGGCCCGATCGATCTCTCCGAGGTGCCGACGCGGCCCTGGATCGCCGGCGCACGCATCGGGCGTACCGTCCCCGAGCGCGCGCGCGCGATCGAGATCCCGATCGAGCGTGGCTACCGGCTGCGCGTGCTCGAGCTCACGCCGAACGCGACGCTCGATCGCGCGATCGAAGCCGGTCACTGGCCGGTGCGGGAGATCATCGCGCCGCGCCCGTGACGATCTCCCGCGCCGCGTGATAGCGTGCGGCGCATGGGTTCACGCTCGGCGCGCGAGTCCCTGGCGACCACGTTTCGCTCGCTGCGCCACCGCAACTTCCGCCTCTACTGGATCGGGCAGCTCGTCTCCCTGATCGGCACCTGGATGCAGACGGTGGCGCAGGGCTGGCTCATGCACCGCCTCACGTCGTCGCCGTTCATGCTCGGCCTGCTCGGCTTCTGCCAGTTCGCCCCGGTGCTTCTGTTCTCGCTGTGGGCGGGCGTCATCGCGGATCGCGTCGACAAGCGGAAGCTCCTGCTCGTCACGCAGTCGGTCGCAATGGCGCAGGCGATCCTGCTCGCCGCGATCACCTCGGCCGGGATCGTGCAGCCGTGGATGGTGCTCGCGCTCGCGGTCCTGTTCGGCATCTTCAACGCGTTCGATCTGCCGGCGCGCCAGACGCTCCTGGTCGAGATGGTGGGGAAGGAGGACCTCACGAACGCGATCGCGCTGAACTCCGCGGCGTTCAACGCGGCGCGCGTGATCGGCCCGGCGTTCGCGGGCGTGCTGGTCGCGACCACGGGCGAGCAGGGCTGCTTCTGGATCAATGCGCTCTCCTACGTCGCCGTGATCTACAGCCTGTGGCTGATCCGCGTCGCCGCGCGGCCCGCGGAACAGGGCGCGAGCCGCGCGCTTCAGCACCTCCGCGAGGGCGTCGAATACTCGTGGCGTACCGGGCCGATCCGCAATCTCCTGATCCTGCTCGGCATCGCCTCCGGGCTCGGCTTCCAGTACATGATCCTGCTCCCGGTGTTCACGCGCGACATTCTGCACGCCGGACCGTCCGTGTACGGGCTGCTGGTGTCCTCGTTCGGCGTCGGCTCGCTGCTCTCCGCGGTGGTGCTGACGCGCTCGCTCGACCGCTGGGCGCTGCGCCGCAATCTGCTCGTCGGCCTCGCGTCCTCGGGCATCGCGATGGGCACGTTCGCCTGGTCGCGCTGGGTGCCGCTCAGCGCCGCGATGGGTCTGATCGCGGGCTTCGGCCTGATCCTCTACGTCGCGAGCACGAACACGCTGATCCAGCACACCGTCGAGGACCGCTTCCGCGGGCGCGTGATGAGCCTCTACACGATGATGCTGATTGGCACCGCGCCGCTCGGATCGCTCCTGCTCGGGTCGATCGCGCAGCGCTTCCACGCGCCGGTCGCGACCAGCGTGTCGGCGCTCGCGCTGCTCGGCGGCGCGTTGTGGGTGTCATACCGGTTGCGCGTCATCGCCGCGCGCGAGGCGGCGCAGCCGATCAGCGTGCCGATGACGGAGAAGCTGGGCTAGCGATGACGCCGGGCGCAGAGCCGCGCGCGAGCGAGGCCGCGCCGCGCAGGCCGAGCGCCGACCGCCACGCCGCGCTCCAGAGCCGCGGGCGCGGCAGGCGCGGGCGCCGCGCACCCCACGGGAAGTCGGCATCGCTCCGCGCGTGGTCCAGCGAATCGCTCGCCCAGAGCGCGGGCCACAGGCAGAACAGGCGATAGCGCCAGTGACGCCGCGGGATCAGCGCGACGTACGACGGCACCTGCGCGAGCGCCGCGCGCGCGAGCCGCTCGATCCGGGCCACGATCTCGCGCACGCCGGGCTTCGGCGTCGCGTCCGCGCCCGCATCCGCCGCGCGCACGAGGTCGGCGGGCGAAAGACCGTGCTCCGCGAGCCAGGCGGCGGGCAGGTAGCAGCGCCCGCGGCGCACATCGGCCGGCCAGTCGAGCAGGATGTTCGTGAGCTGGAGCGCCTCGCCGACGGCCGGCGCGAGCGCGAGGCGCCGTGCGCGCCGCTCCGCGCTCGCATCGTGCGCCTCGCGCTCGAACAGGCGCGTGAGCATGATCCCGACGCAGCCCGCGACGACGAAACAGTATTCGTGCAGCTCGCGCTCGGTCTCGAGATACGCGGCGCCGGGCCGCTGTGCGGCGCGCGTCCCGAACTCTCGCATGCCGCTCGCGAGCGTGGTCACGCCTTCGGCGATCGCCGCGCGCGCATCGGGCGGCAGCGCCATGTGGACCCGCCACACGCGCGGGAACTCGGCGACGAGCTCGAGATCGGCGCGCCCGTGCGCGAGCGGGGCGGCGGCGGCCGCGACGCGATCGGCGGCGGCCGCATCGCCGCGCACCGCCTCGATCAAGGCATCGAAGGGCGCCTGCGCGACCCCGCCGGGCCAGGAGTCCTCGAGCGCATCGGCCGCGCGGCAGAGGAGATAGCCCACGCGCACGGCGTCGCCCAGCTCGCCCGAGAGCAGGCGAATGTTGATCGCGAACGTGCGCGAGACGCGCGGCAGCGCCGCGCGCACGAACGCCCGGTCCGCGTCCCGCCGTGGCTGCTCCATGATCGCGGGCACACTAAGCATCCGGTGTGGCATTCTCAAGCGCGAGGGGATCCGGCCGATAACCCCATGGGGGTCTCCGCGTGAATCGCTCGCGTCATCTGCCGGGTTTCCTGATCGCCGTGGCCGCGGCCGGAGTGCTCCTGGCCGCGCGTCCGGCGCATGCGCAATACCCGCGCCTCGGCCTCTACGGCTCCGTCCTCGGCTCCGGCTATCCGCTCTGGGATTCGACCGGCACGCTCGATCCCGTCGCGTGCGACGAGATCGCGCGCTACGACGAGGTGGTGCTGGACGTGGGGCCGATCACGCCCTATCGCCCGGACGCGCTCGCGGCGCTTCGGCAGCGGCACGCCGGCATCTCGCTGCTCGCCTACGTCACCGGGCACGACATCTGGGACGCGAACACGCCGGATTCCACGCTGAACTTCCCGACCCGCTACAACCACATGATCCGGCGCATGGGCGGATTCCTGTATGACAAGGCGGGGCGCAAATTCCCGGGCTCGGACGTGAACATCGCGAAGCGCAACATCGCGGGCACGTACGTCGTGGCCGAGAGCCTCGCCGTGCTGTTCAACGATGCGATCCTCAAGCCGGCCGTGTGGGACGGGATCTTCGTGGACGTGTACTGCAACAGCATCGCGTGGATGGAGACCCCGGCCGAAAGCATCGACTACGTGCGCGCCGGCTACTCCACGTTCGCGTCATTCGACGCGGCGTGGAAGGCCGGCACCGACGCGCTCGCCGACCGGCTGCGCCAGCTCGGCGGGTCGAGCATCGTTCTGGTCGGGAACTGCTCCGCGGGCACCAAGTACATCCCGTTCAACGGCTGGATGCGCGAGAACTTTCCGCTCCAGGGCGGCGGCACCTGGTACACGAACATGTTCAATGATCCGGGCGGCTACTTCGGCGACGAGGTGCATTTCAGGGCGCCGACGCACAACTACATCTTCAGCGCGCTGTCCGGTACGGCGCCCTACCTCTCGAACAACACGCGCAAGGTGCGCTTCGGGCTCGGCACCGCCGCGCTCGCGAGCGGGTTCCACGTCTTCGGCCCGTCGAACCGGTATCCGAAGCCGTATCCGTATCATTCGTGGTGGTACGACGAGTACTCCGTGGACGCGAATACCGGACAGGCGATGTCGGACCTCGCGCACACCGGCTGGCTCGGCCAGCCACTCGCGCCGTATTACCAGATGATCTGGATCGGCACGGCGCCGGACGCGGTGACGAATCCGGATTTCGAGTCCGACGTGACGACCGGATGGACACTGTTCACCACCGTCGGCTCCACGGTCACGCGCGATACGCTGAGCCCGGCGGTGGGCAGCGCATCCGCGCACGTCACGGTGCCGGTCGCGGGCTCGGTGTCGTGGGCCACCGCGTTCGCCACGACCGGCTCGATCGCGCTCAGCCCCGGCGTCACCTACTCCGCGACGTTCTGGGCGCGCTCGGATCGCGTGCGCGGCATCCGCGTGGTCGCCGGGCAGATGAGCTCGGGCGAGTTCACGTCCCAGGCGCTCACGATCGGTCCGACCTGGAAGCAATACCAGGTCGCGCTCGTGAGCCCGTCGTCCGGGAACTCGAAGCTCGCGTTCTACCTCGGCGGTGAAATCGGGGACGTGTGGCTCGACGACTGCCACTTCCAGGCCGGCTCGACGAGCCTCTACCGGCGCGATTTCCAGAACGGCATCGTGCTCGTGAATCCAGCGGCAACCCCGCTCACCGTGCCGCTCGGGCGCACGTTCCGGAAGATCGCCGGTGTCGCGGATCCGGCCGTGAACGACGGATCAACCGTGACGCAGGTGACGGTGAACGCGAGCGACGCGCTGTTCCTGATCGGTTCGGATCAGACCCCGCCCGCGTCGGTGCACGACCTCCACCGCGTGCCCTGACCGCGCGCGAGGCGCGCAACCTCACCCCTCCTCGATCTCCGCGGTCCAGCTCACGTCGATCACGCCGCACAGGCTCGCCGCGGTCGGGCACTTCTCGAGATGGCGCGCGAGCGCGCGATCCACGGTCGCGCGCGAGCCGGGCGGAATGCGCATGCGGTAGTGCACACGGATCGCGGTGAGCACGGGCAGGCCGTCGCGCATCTCGTTCACGCCCGTGACCTCGGCACGCAGCGCGTCGTCCGCGAGCTTCACCTGGCGCACCTCCAGTGCACCATTCAGCGTGCCGAGCATTCAGCCGCCGGTCGCCGCGACGATGTAGTCGACGGGGAGCGGGAGCGGCCGCTCGGGCGCGAGCTGGTAGTGCGACGCGATCGGCCCGTGGACGCCCATCTCGATCGTCTCGCCGGACTCGAGGCGGCCGCGGCGATGGAGGCTGCCGGGCCGCTCGACGACCGAGCGCGAGGTGTAGAGCGGTTCGCCCATGCCCACATCCTTATGCTAATTTCCGCGGCCGTCCAAGCGGATTCGCCCGCGCCCAGGCGGGCGCGCTCCTCCGTGCTGGATGCGCGCCGGGGAGAATCGGCTCCCGGCGCCTGATGGCTCCGATCGGCGTCGAGGAGGTCGGTTGTCGCCCAGATCCACGTTCGCCGTCACGGCGCGGCTCGGGTTCGTGGCGGCGTACCTGATGTTCGCGCTGATGGTGATCGGCTCGATCGTGCGCACCACGGGGTCAGGTCTCGCGTGCCCCGACTGGCCGCTCTGCCACGGGCGCCTGATCCCGCCGTTCGAGTCTCACGTGCTGATCGAGTGGTTCCACCGCCTGGTCGCGCTGCTCGTCGGCCTGATGCTGTTCGCGACCTCGATCTGGGTGTGGACGCATCGCGAGCCGCGCGCGAAGGTCGGCGGGCTCGTCGGACTTGCGGTCGCGCTCTATTTCACGCAGGCGCTGCTCGGCGCGCTCACGGTGTGGAGGCTGCTCTCGCCGGCCATGGTGAGCAGCCACCTCGCGGTCGCGATGCTGCTCCTGCTCACGCTCCTCACGCTCACTTGGAACGCGCGCGCCGCGATCGATCCGGCGCCGCCGCGCGTCTCGGGCGTCGCGGTGGTGCGGCCGTGGCTCGCGCTCGCGATGGCGTGGACCTGGGGACAGGCGGTGCTCGGCGGCGTCGTGAGCAGCAGCCACGCGTGCTGCGTGTGCCCGGACTGGCCGACGTGCAACGGGCGGTGGTTCCCGGCGATGAGCGGGCTCGTCGGCCTCCAGATGACGCACCGGCTGAGCGCGTACCTGCTGTTCGTGCTGATCGCGTTCACCGCGCTGCGCGCGCGCGGCGCCGGGGATCCGCGCGTCGCGGTCGGCGCCGCGATCGCACTCGGGCTCACCGTGCTCCAGATCGGGCTCGGGGTCGCGAACGTGATGCTCCAGGCGCCGCCGTGGCTATCGGCCGCGCACCTCGCGACCGCGACCGCGATCTTCGCGGTGCTCGCGCGCACGCACTATCGCGCCGCGCTGGTCTCGGGCGCGGCGGCGCGCGTCGCGCTCGCGGAGGCCACGTGAGCGAGCGCGTCGGGGGAGGGCCGCTGGGCGTCGCGATCCCGCGCGTGAGCGCGCGGCGGCAGGCGCTCGCGCTGCTCGAGCTCACGAAGCCGCGCATCGCGATGCTGGTCGTGATGACGGGCGTCCCCGCGCTGCTGCTCGCCGCGCACGGGTTCCCGGACGCGCGTGTGTTCTGGGGCACGCTGATCGGCACGGTGCTGGCCGCGTCCTCGGCGGCGAGCTTCAACATGTACTTCGATCGCGACATCGACGCGCTCATGCGGCGCACCGCGCGCCGTCCGCTCCCGGCCGGCGTGTTGCCGCCCGCGAGCGCGCTCGCGCTCGGCTTCGCGCTCGCCGCTGCCGCGTGGTGGGTGCTCGCGTCGACGTCGAACCTGCTGGCCGCGGCGATCGGCCTCGTCTCGATCTTCTACTACGCGATCGTCTACACGGTGTGGCTCAAGCGCCGCACCGCGCAGAACATCGTGATCGGGGGCGGCGCGGGCGCATCGGCGCCGCTCATCGCGTGGGCTGCGGTGACCGGCCACCTGAGCTGGGCCGCGGTGATGCTGGCCGGGATCATCTTCCTCTGGACGCCGCCGCACTTTTGGGCGCTCTCGCTGTTCCGCCGCGAGGACTACGAGCGCGCCGGCGTCCCGATGCTCCCGGTCGTGCGCGGGGAGGCGGAGACGCGCGTACAGATCCTGCTCTATACGCTCGTGCTCGTCCCGGTCACGATCGCGGCCGCCCCCGTCGTTGCGCTCGGCCGGCTCTACGTGGTCTCGGCTGCGGTGCTCGGTGCGCTGTTTCTCTGGGGCGCGGTGCGCGTGCTGCGCCAGAGCGCGCCCAACGCTCCGATGCGGCTCTTCCACTTTTCGATCATCTACCTGTTCCTGCTCTACCTCATGATGACCGCGGACGCGCTGATCGGCGCGATCCAGCGCGCGGCGTGAGGAGGAGCGAAGGGCTCCGTCCGGACCACGGCCTCCGCGGCGCTCCGGCTTGCCGGGAAAAAACGAAACGTGTATAAACCCCGACGTTTGCTTGCCCCGCGCACGCCTCGAGAACGCGCCGCTCGCGGGCGGCCGCTGCCGCGCGGAACACGTTCCAGGGCGATGGAGGATGCATTGCTGCGCAACGCCATGACGCCGGTGTGGCTCCTTTCGGGAATCGCGCTCCTGGCTCTGGCGTCGTGCAGCCCGCCCTACGAAACCGGAATGGCGCGCGGCAAGCAGGAGTTCCGCACCTGCGTGCCGTGCCACGGCGCACACGGCGGCGGCAACCGCGACCTCGGCGCGCCGGCGATCGCGGGACTTCCCGACTGGTACATCCAGGCCGAGCTGCGCAAGTTCCAGAAGGGGATTCGCGGCTCGCACCCGGACGATGCCGAGGGCGCGCGCATGCGGCCGATGTCGCGGACGCTCTATCGCGCGGGCGATCTCGAGGCGGTCGCGCTGTACATCGCCTCGATGCCGCCGGTGCCGCAACCGTTTACGCTGACGGGCGCCGACACCGCCGCCGGCAGGGTAAGCTATCAAGGCATCTGCACCACCTGCCACGGTCCGGACGCGAAGGGCAACCCGGCGCTCAGTGCGCCGCCCATCGTTCAGGAATCCGACTGGTACCTGGTGACCCAGCTCGCGAAGTTCAAGAACGGCATGCGCGGCACGAACCCGGACGACACGACTGGAGCGCAGATGCGCGCGATGTCGCTCACGCTCGCGGATTCGAGCGCGATGCGCGACGTGATCGCGTTCATCCGTTCGCTCTCACATTAGAGGACGGGGACCCGAATGGCGGATCAGGAGCAGTTCAGCCCCGAGTGGGGCACCACGGTCGCGAAGTGGACGTTCATCTTCACCGCGCTCGGCGCCGCGGCGTTCATCACCGCGGTGTTCGTGTTCATCATGACGCGCGCGTGAGAGGCGGACGATGATCGAACGTTGGATCGCCAGCGCCTCCAGCTACTCGCCGCAGACCGACAACCTCTACTGGCTGATCGCGGGGCTGGTCGGATTCTGGCTGATCGCGGCCGAGGCGATGTTCTTCTGGCTGATGTGGCGCTTCCGCGCCCGCCCCGGCGTGCGCGCGCAGTACATCACCGGCAAGGAGAAGCACCTCAAGCGCTGGATCAACATCCCGCACGCGCTCGTGCTGGTGTGCGACGTCGTCATCATCGTCGCCGCGGTGCGGCTGTGGGTGCACGTCAAGCAGTCGCTGCCGCCCGCCGACGAGACCGTGCGCGTGATCGGACAGCAGTGGACCTGGACGTTCGACATGCCGGGGCCGGACGGCGTGCTCGGCACCGCGGACGACATCCACATGGCGGACGAGCTGCACGTCCAGGTCGGCAAGACCTACCACTTCCTGCTCGAGTCGAAGGACGTGCTGCACAGCTTCTGCGTGCCGGCGTTCCGCATCAAGCAGGACGCGGTGCCGGGGCGCACCATCACCGGATGGTTCCGCGCCACGAAGACCGGAACGCACGACATCCAGTGCACGCAGATGTGCGGCCTCGGCCACGGCATCATGCGCGCGGCGATCGTGATCGAGACCCCCGAAGAGCACGCGGCGTGGGTGCAGAAGCAGGCCGCGCTGGCGGCCCAGTGACGAGGAGCGGCCATGTCTGAAATCGCACGCGCTGAACCGCACGGCGCTCCGGCGCATGCGCCCCATGCGGGCCATGCCGAGCACGAGAAGCTGTCGTTCTTTCACAAGTACCTGTGGTCCACCGACCACAAGGTGATCGCCATGCAGTACATGCTCACCGGCATGGCGCTCGGCGTCATCGCCGCGTTCATGGCGTACGTGTTCCGCATGCAGCTCGCGTTCCCGGGCATGCACGTGCCGGGCTTCGGCGTGGTCTCGCCCGGCGCCTACAACTCGCTGGTCACGAATCACGGCAGCATCATGATCTTCTGGGTCGCGATGCCGGTGCTGCTCGCCGGGTTCGGGAACTTCCTGATCCCGCTCATGGTGGGCTGCGACGACATGGTGTTCCCGCGCCTGAACCGCTTCAGCTACCAGCTGTTCTTCCTGAGCGTCGTGGTGCTGGTGGCGTCGTGGTTCGTCCCCGGCGGCGGCTTCGGCGGCGCGTGGACCGCGTACCCGCCGCTGTCCGCGAACCCGCACTACAACCTGACGCCGGCCGGCGCGACGATGTGGCTGATCGCGGTCGCGCTCGAGTTCGTGGCGTTCCTGCTCGGCGGCATCAACTTCATCACCACGGCGATGAACTCGCGCGCGCCCGGCATGAAGGCGTTCGACGTGCCGGTCGTGGTGTGGACCATCGTGATGGCCAGCATCCTGTTCATGGCCTCGGTCGGCCCGCTGATCGCGGGCGCGGTGATGCTGGCGTTCGACCAGCTGATCGGCACCGGGTTCTACAACCCGAACCGCGGCGGCGACCCGATCCTGTGGCAGCATCTGTTCTGGTTCTTCGGCCACCCCGAGGTGTACGTCGTGCTGTTCCCGGCCCTCGGCATCGTGGCCGACGTGATGACGGTGTTCGCGCGCAAGAAGCTGTTCGCGTACAAGATCGTGATCTACACGTTCATCGCGACGGGCGCGCTGAGCTTCTTCGTGTGGGCGCACCACCAGTTCGTGGCCGGCATCGATCCGCGCATGGCGAACGTGTTCACCGTGACCACGCTGATCATCTCGATCCCGATCGCCGAGATGTGCTTCGTGTACATCGCCACGCTCTACGGCGGCTCGATCACGTTCACGACCCCGATGTTGTGGGCGCTCGCGTTCATGGCCGAGTTCCTGATCGGCGGCGTGACCGGGATCTTCCTCGGCGCGAGCGGGCTCGACATCTTCCTGCACGACACCTACTTCGTGATCGCGCACTTCCACTACACGTTCTTCCCGATCGCGATCATCGGCACGTTCGCGGGCTTCACGTTCTGGTTCCCGAAGATGTTCGGCCGGATGATGGATGACCGGCTCGGCAAGATTCACTTCTGGGGCACGATCATCCCGTTCAACTTCATCTTCATCCCGATGTTCATCCTCGGCTCGGTCGGCGAGCAGCGGCGCGTGTACGACTACCGCCACTTCCCCGAGCTCGCGCGCCCCGAATTCCAGGCGCTGCGCATCACCTCGACGGTGGCGCTGCTCGTGATGCTCGCGTTCCAGCTGGTGTTCTTCTACAACTTCTTCATGAGCCTCCGGCGCGGCCCGAAGGCCCCGAAGAATCCGTGGAAGTCGAACACGCTGGAGTGGACCGCCGACTCGCCGCCGCCGCACGGCAACTGGTCCGAGCTGCCGAACTGCTACCGCGCGCCCTACGAGTACTCCGTGCCGGGACGCGCTGAAGACTACTGGCCCCAGAACGAGCCGAACTGAGGACCCGCATGTACACCCGCCCGATCGCCACCACGCGCAGCGCGATGAACATCCCCACCGGCCGGCTGGCCGTGTGGTGGGTGCTGGTGTCGGAAATCGTGATCTTCGGCGGCGTGCTCGTGTCCTACTTGATGCACCGGCTCGGCCATCCGGAATGGGGCGAGCAGGCCGCGCACACGCACCTCTGGGCCGGCGCGTTCAACACGCTCGTGCTGCTGTCGTCGAGCCTCTCCGCGGTGCTCGCGCACCAGGCCGCCGAGGCCGGCAACGGCCCGAAGGCCGCGCGCCTGCTGTGGCTCACGATCGCGGGCGGCGCGACGTTCCTCATCGTCAAGTCTTTCGAGTGGACGAGCGAGATCCGCGAGGGATTCACGATCCAGGTGGGCGGCTTCTGGTCGTACTATTACACCGCGGCCGGACTCCACGCGTTCCACGTGTTCGCCGGGATGTGCGTGATGAGCTGGGTCGCGATGTCGGCGGCACGGAACCAGGATCTGCAGCGCGTGGAGAACGTCGGGATCTACTGGCACTTCGTGGACATCGTCTGGATCTTCCTCTTCCCGCTGCTGTACATCGCCAAGTAGGCCGGAGAACCGCATGACCGGACAAGCACACGCGAACGCGAACGCGCAGCGCGCGCCGCACCGGAACTACGTGAAGATCTGGGCGATCCTGGTGGGATTGCTGATCGTGAGCGTGCTCGGCCCGATGACCGGGATCCGCACCGTCATGCTCATCACCGCGTTCGGCGTCGCGCTGGTCAAGGCCTACCTGGTGGCGAAGAACTTCATGCACCTCGACATCGAGAAGCCCATCGTGCACTGGACGCTCGCCGTGGCGCTGACGCTGATGGTGCTGATGTACGCGGGAATCGCGCCGGACGTGCAGAAGAGCCGTGGCCGCCATTGGGAAAAGGGCGCCGGGTTCCATCCCAAGCTCGTCACCGAACCGGTGCAAGCGGAGCATGGCCATGACGCAGGCTCACACACTCCCTGAGCCGCTGCCGCTCCCGGTGCCGCAGCGCCGGGGCGTGACCCAGAACGGCGTCTTCGGCATGGCGCTGTTCGTGTTCACCGAGATCATGCTGTTCGCGGGCTTCATCTCGGCGTTCGCGATCGTGCGCGCCTCGGCGACACCGGGCTCGTGGCCGCCGCCCGGGCAGCCGCGCCTGCCGTTCGAGCGCACCGCCGTGAACACCGCCGCGCTGCTCCTCTCCGGCGTCCTGCTGCTGATCGCGAATCGCGCGTATCGCGCGCAGCGCACCGCGGACGCGAAGCGCTGGTTCGGCTTCTCGATCGTGCTCGGCGCGTTCTTCGTCGCGTTCCAGGGCGTGGAGTGGGTCGCGCTGCTGCGCCAGGGCCTGACCATCACGTCGAGCCAGCTCGGAGCGTTCTTCTACGTGATCGTGGGCGCGCACGCCGTGCATGCGACCGTGGCGCTGATCGCGATGGCGTTCCAGTGGCGCGCGATCGCGGCCGGAAAGCTCACGCCCTCCGCGTTCGGCGCGCTGCAGGTGTTCTGGTATTTCGTCGTGCTGATGTGGCCGGTGATCTGGCTCCGGGTGTATCCATGAAGCGCGCCGGCGCGATCCTGCTCGCCCTGCTCGCGCCGACCGCGGCGCATGCGTGCGCGGCCTGCGCGACCGGAAACGCGCGCAACGCCTGGGCGTTCCTCGTGACCACGATCGTGCTCTCGCTGCTCCCGCTCGCGCTGATCGTGACCGGGGCGCTGCTCCTCCGGCACCGCCTCACGGGCCAGTTCGACGATCGCGACGCCTGGGCTCCGCCCGACGTCGAGCCCCGAAAAGGGTAGAGCCCCGGAAGGTTTCCCCTCCGGGGCTCGATTGGTAGCGGGGGCTGGATTTGAACCAGCGACCTTCGGGTTATGAGCCCGACGAGCTACCAGGCTGCTCCACCCCGCATCATTTCAAGCCGAATATACGTTCGCACGTCGCGGGGTGTCAAGCGCGCCCGCGCCCCAAGCCGCGCGAATCGGGCCTGGGGCGGCCGATCGCTCGCATCGGACCCGCGGCGCGCGGTTGCGCGCGGACTTTCCTCTGGCTATTCTCCCCCGCCTTGACCGGGCGCCGACATTGCCTTCGAACACCCACCGCGCAGGGAGGTTTGCGTTGAATCGTTTCCGGCTCGGCGCCGTTCTGGCGCTCGCCGTATCGGCCGCGCTGGCAGGCGTCGCGCCCCGCGCCCAAGCCTCCGCCGAAGTCCACAAGTTCAGCCTCATCATCTCGGCGATTCCGACGTCGATCGACGGCGGCAGCCTCAACACGACCATCAAGTATTTCAACGACACCCAGCTCACTCCGAAGGGCCTGGAGGGGCTGTCGGAGATCCAGTTCGGCTGGATGTTCGACGCCGAGCTGCACTACTTCGTGCGCCCGAACGTCGCGGTCGGAGTGGGGGTGGGCCAGATCCGTGGCGAGACCCAGCGCGAGTTCCTGCCCGCGCTCTCGCAGGACATCCAGATCCGCGCCGAGCTGCTCTCGGTGCCGATCCACGCGGGGCTCGACTACTACTTTACGCCCTACAACCAGGGCGACTTCCAGGCCCGCGCCTACGTCGGCGCCGGCGCGCTCGGCACGGTCGGCAACAAGGCGCTGCTGCAGCAGCAGGAGACCGGGACCGACTCGACCACGACGCTCGGCGGCAGCTACGTGCGCGCCGTGACGCGCGACAGTCCCGGCTACTACCTGGAGACCGGCGTCCACATGTTCTTCGCCTCGAAGTTCTCCGTGATGCTCGGCGGCGTGTACCGCAGCATCGTCGTGCGCGACATGGTGGACCGCGACACCGGCCAGCCGGTGCTCGATCCGACCGGCAAACCGTTCACGCTGAACGTGTCGGGGATCGGCGCGAAGATGGCGATCGGGATCGGGTTCTAGGCGGCGGGCACCTAGCGCGCCGAATCGGGCGCGCTGCCGCTGATGCGGTAGACGATCTCGCCGGGCCGCGCCATGCCGTTCTTCTCGCGCAGCGTCTTCTCGGCGAGCTCCCGTCCGAGGCGCGGATCGTGGATCTCCTGATCCATCCGGTCGAGCTGCGCGCGGATCTCCGTGAGCTGGCGCTTCGAGCGCTGATTCTCGACGCTCAGGCGCCAGATGCGCCACAGGCTGTGATCGCCGACCACCGAAATCCAGATCAGCCACAGCGCGCCGAGCAGCCACGCCCAGCGCAGGCGGCGGCGCACGCGATCGACGGGCTTCGCGTAGCGGGAGAGACGGTAGCGATGGATGCGGCTGCCGATATCGCGCATGACGTCCGTGTCCTCTGTTGCCGCGCGCCTCCTGGCGCCGCGCAGTCCGGGGCAGCCTACCTCAGACGCTTGAACGCCGCGCGTCCCGGATAGCGCGCGGTGGGCCCGAGCTCCTCTTCGATGCGGAGCAGTTGATTGTACTTCGCCACCCGGTCGGTGCGACACAACGATCCGGTCTTGATCTGGCCGGCGTTCGTGCCGACCGCGAGGTCCGCGATCGTGACGTCCTCGGTCTCGCCCGAGCGGTGCGAGATCACGGTCGAGTAGCCGGCGCGCTGCGCCATCGAGATCGCGTCCAGCGCCTCGGTGAGCGTTCCGATCTGGTTCACCTTGACCAGGATCGAGTTCGCGATCCCCTCGCTGATGCCGCGCCCGAGCCGCGTCACGTTCGTGACGAAGAGGTCGTCGCCCACGAGCTGGATGCGATCGCCGAGCACGCGGGTCAGCTCCGCCCAGCCCGCCCAGTCGTCCTCGGCGAGGCCGTCCTCGATGCTCGCGATCGGGTAGCGCTCGCAGAGCATCGCGTACCAGTCCACCATTCCCTTCGAATCGAGCGACCGGCCGCCCTCGCCGGCGAGCGTGTACTTGCCGCCCTGGTAGAACTCGCTCGCCGCCGGATCCAACGCGAGCCCGACGTCCACGCCCGGGCGGTAGCCGGCCTTCTCGATCGCGGCGACCAGCACCTGGAGCGCCTCCTCGTTCGACTGGAGGTTCGGAGCGAAGCCGCCCTCGTCGCCGACCCCGGTCGAGAGCTTGCGCGACTTGAGCACGCCGGCGAGCGCGTGGAACACCTCGGCGCCGCAGCGCAGCGCCTCGCGGAACGACGCCGCGCTGTAGGGGACGATCATGAACTCCTGGACGTCCACGTTGTTGTCCGCGTGCTTGCCGCCGTTCAGCACATTCATCATCGGGACCGGCAGGGACTGGGCGTGGGCGCCGCCGACGTGCCGGTAGAGCGGGATCTCGAGCGCGGCGGCGGCGGCCTTTGCGACCGCCATCGAGACGCCGAGCGTGGCGTTCGCGCCGAGGCGGCTCTTGTTCGGCGTCCCGTCGAGATCGATCAGGGCACGGTCGAGAGCGAGCTGATCGAACGCGTTCATGCCGAGCACCCGGTCCGCGATCGGGCCCTCGACGTTCTTCGCGGCCGTCAGGACGCCCTTGCCGCCGTAACGCTTCGGATCCTTGTCGCGCAGCTCGACCGCCTCGTGCTCGCCGGTCGAGGCCCCGGAGGGCACGGCGGCGCGGCCGAGCGCGCCGCTCTCCAGTCGGCAGTCCACTTCGAGCGTCGGATTGCCCCGGGAATCGAGGATTTCGCGGCCCGCGAGCGCGGTGACGAGGAGCATGGCGCGCGCAGGCTAAGCGGCGCCCCGGGGGGAGTCAAGGAATCCCGCGCGATCGGCGCAGGCCCGCTCCGCCGTGCGATTTGCAGCGTCCGGACCTTGACCGTCCCCGGGGCCCCGCCTATCGTGCCGCCCCATGAAACTTCGGCCCCGGGTTCCGCGTAACTGACGTGAAGGAACCGGCGTGGCCATCGGGGACGACGCGGATCTCGTCGGGCGGTGTCTGCAGGGCGAAGAGAGGGCCTACCGGGAGCTGATCAACCGGTACCGGCGCCAGGTTTACAGTCTTGCCCTGCGGATGCTGCGCGGGGCCGAAGACGCCGAGGATCTGACACAGGAAACCTTCGTCCGGATGTTTCGGGCGCTGGAACGATACGATGCCTCCCGTCCCTTCGGGGCCTGGATCATCACGATCGCCTCGAGGCTCTGCATCGACCACTTGAGGCGCCGGCGGTTGTCGCCGATCTCGATGTTCCGGCGCGACGCGGCATCCGATGAAGAGTACGTCATCGAGGCCGAGGACCCTGGCCCGGGTCCGGAAGTGCAGACCGTCCATGAGGAGGAGGAGCGCCGGGCGAGCGAGCTGATCGATTCACTGCCCGAGCACTACCGCATCGTCGTCATGTTGAGGCACCAGCAGGACCTGTCCTACGAGGAGATCGCCGAGGTGCTCGAGCTTCCGCTCGGGACCGTGAAGGCGCGCATCCATCGCGCGCGCGAAATCCTGAAGCGTCGCCTGGAGGGCCGGGAATCATGAGCCCCTGTCTCGATCGGCCCGATCTCCAGGCTTATCTCGACCACGACCTGCCGGAGTCCGAGGCGCGCCGCTTCGAACGCCACCTCGCGACCTGCTCCGAGTGCGCGGCCGATCTCGAGCTGTTCCGCCGCGTGTTCGCGCTCGCCTCCTCGCTGCCGCTGCTCGACCCGCCGCCCGGGCTCACCGAGCGCGTGCTCGAGCGCGTGCTGCCGTCGCGCTCGCGCCGCCGCGCCTGGATCCGCCGCGCGGGTCTCGCGTACGCCGGAGCGGTGGCGGCGTGCCTCGCGGGCTTCGTCTACTGGGCCATGCACCCGGCCGCGCAGGTCATGATCAGCGCGCTGGCCGGCACCGCGGCGCGCCGCCTGACGCAGATCGCGATCTTCACGCTGAATGCCGGCACGTCGACGCTGCTCGGAATCATGAACGGCTGGGGCCTGCTCTCGACCGCGGGCGCGCGCATCGCGCCGATCGGCCGCGTTGTCGCGGCCGTGTTCGAGCATCCCAGCGTCTCGCTCACACTGTGGCTCGCCGCGCTCGCCTGCGCCGCGCTGCTCTGGTGGATGCGGGGGCGCGGCCGCGGAGGAAGGATGCGCCATGTCGGCGTCCTCGGCTTCTAGTCTGCGGCGCGAACGCGCCGAGCGCGTGCGCGCCGCGTTCGCGCTCACCACGCTCGCGCTGATCCTCGCGCTGCTGCTTCCCGCGCTGGCGCGCGCGGCGAAGACCGCGGCGGCGGCGAAGACCGCGCCGGCGACGCGCGACAGCGGGCGCCTCGTTCATCACGTGATGATCGGCGACGACGGCGTGCAACTCGGCGGGGAAGCGTCGCAGAACGTCGGCGATTACGACGCGGGCTCGTCCACGGTGACGATCGACGGCAGCGGACACAAGCGCGTCGTCGTCGGTCCGAACGGCGTCGAGATCACACACGGCAACAAGGAAGTGCACGTGAACGGGCCGGTCGTGTCGGTCGACGGCGGCGACGACGACATCGTGCGCGTGTTCGAGGACGCGGAGGTCCCGCCCGGCCGGCGAGTGGATGGCAACGTCGTCGCGGTGTTCGGCTCGGTGACGGTGCACGGCCAGGTGACCGGCAGCGCGGTCTCGGTGTTCGGCAACGTGACGCTGGATTCGACCGCGCACGTCGCCGAGGACGCGGTCGCGGTGGGCGGCACGCTGAACGCCGCGCACGGCTCGACCGTCGGCGGCGAGAGCGTCTCGCTCGGCTTCCTGCCAATTGCGTGGGGCCTGCCCGCGCTCCCGATCCTGCTCGGGGTCATGTTCCTCGGCTGGCTCTCGGCGCTGTTCCTCGGCTGGCTGCTGCACATTCTGTTCCCGGACCGGATGCTGCGCGCCGCCGTCACCGCCTCGCGCCGCACCGGCCTCTCGTTCGTCATGGGGCTCGTCTCCGCGCCGCTCATGGTGATCGCGTGCGTGCTGCTCCTCATCACCGTACTCGGCATTCCAATCGCGCTGCTGCTGCCGATCGCCTACTGGCTGCTGACCTGGGCGGGCCAGCTCGCGGCAACCCAGGTGCTGGGGAGCAAGCTGATGCGCAGGAGCCTGACCGAGCGCTGGAGCTTCGCGCCGCTCGCGCTCGGCACGCTGTTCATCGCGGGCTTCTTCGTGGTCGGCGCGATCTTCGGAAGCGGGAGCGGCGTGCTGAGCACGGCCGCGCTGTTCTTCGATCTGCTCGGCCTGCTCATGCTGACCGGGCTCACGGTGATCGGGACCGGCGCTTTCCTGGTCTCGCGGCTCGGCTCGCAGCCGGCCGATCTGTTCGCGCGCCCGCAGGCGGTGGGAGCCTCCGGCGGAACCGCGATTCCGCCCGCGCCGATCGCGGCGCCCGCCGCGCCGCCGGCCGCGCCGATCGGCTGAACGCCGCGCCGCTCATCGCCTGATTCCGGAGCGGCCGTCCCGGTGGGTGCCGACGCCCACCGGGACGGTTCGTTTGGGGCGGTTCCCACAAGGTCGAATCGGTCGCGGCCCGGGGCGGGACCGAGCCTTCCGCTCCGCGCGCGCAACCCGTTGGCGGGCAATCGACCGCCCGCCGGCCCTCACGCTCGCGACGGCGCCCGGCGCCGCGCCCGCGTGGCATGCTTGTGGCGATTCAGCCGGGCATGGGAGCGATCCGCCGCATGCTGCTCGGCCTCGCCGGGACCGTGCTTGGACTCGCGGCGCTGGCCGCGGGATCGCGCGCGAACGAAGTCGCCGCCGGCGCGGGCGCTGCCGCGCCCGCCGGATTCACGATTCACGATGCGGACGAGACGCTGCGCGACTTCTGCGTCACCGACGCGGACGGCGTGCTGTGGTTCGCGCTGCCCGGCGGGGTGCGCTGGGAGCTGGTGCGCTCGACCGCGGACCCGGCGATCGCGAACCCCGGCGACGGGGCGTTCCACCCGTTCGATCCGGCGGAAGTCCGCGCGACGCTCGCCGGCGTGCGCTTCCCGCTCGAGCGCGTGAGCGCCGAGATCTTCGTGCTGCCGTATCCGCGCCGCAGCGCGCTCGAATCCGCGGCCGGTCCGGGCGTGATCCTGCTCGCCCCCGGCGTCGAGCCGCTGAGCGACGCGCACCAGCATGCCGAGCTCACGCACGAGCTCGGCCACGTGGTGCAGTACGCGCTCATGCCGGATCAGGACGGCTCCGACTGGGACGCCTACCGCCGCCTGCGGGGCCTGACCGACGCGGCGATCTTCAATGCGTCGGCTCCGCACGCCGACCGCCCGCACGAGATCTTCGCCGAGGATTTCCGCGCCACGTTCGGCGATCCGCTCGCCGTCGCATCGGGCTCGATCGAGAACGCGGCGATCGAGCCGCCCGCGGAGGTGGCGGGGCTCGGCGCGTTCCTTCACGCGCTCGCCGCTCCCGCGCTCCGCCTCGCCGCCGCGCCGAATCCCACTCGCGGCGTGACAAGCTTCTCGCGCACCGGCATCGAGCGCGCGCCGCTCGAGCTGTTCGATCTGAGCGGGCGCCGCATCGCGAGCCTCGCGGCGGGCGCGGCCCCGGGCGGAACGCTGTGGGTGTGGAGCGGGCGCGACCAGGATGGTCGCGCGGTGGTTCCCGGGCTCTACTTCGCGCGCGTCCGCGGGGAGCGCCAGGGACTCCGCTTCGCGCTCGTCCCCTGAGGCGCCGCGCGGTTCAAGGACTTTCCGGCAGCGCCCTGGGGACGAACGACGGCGATTGCGCGCGCGCGTGCCGGTCGCCGAACCCGGCGAAGTTCCGCACCGTGTCGAACAGCGCGCGCGGCAGCTCGGTGAACACGCCGAACCCCGAGTGCCGCTTGCTCTCGACCTCGCCCGAGAGCCAGCCCTCCACCTCCTGCACGTCCTCGACGCTGAGCGGCGCGAGCGTGACGGTCACGACCACGAAGTAGCGCGCATCCTCCTGAAGCGTCTCGAGCGGGCCGAGCTTCACCGGCATCGGGCGCTCGAGCAGCGCGCGCACGGAATCGAGCGTCGCGACGGAACGCGGCGACGCGCCGGTGCGCTCCATGCGGTACGAGTCGTTCCACACCTCGTAACGGACCCGCACCGCGATGTCGGCGCTTCGCTCCATGCGGTCGAACCAGAGGCTGCGGTGGCGCCACAGCTCGGCGTGCACGAGCAGCGTGGCCGGCATGCCGCGCCCGAGGCTGTTCTCGACCGGATCGGGGAGGACGTCCGACAGGCTCACGTCCAGGCACAGCGCACCGGACGTCGCGCGCGGGGCGGAGAGGTCGGCGTCCAGCGCGTACGCCGCGGCGGCGACGAGCAGCAGCGCCGGAACGAGCAGCGCCGAGCGGCACAGAAAGCGGAAGGCGGACGCGGGGAGCGCGGGGAGCACGAGCGGCTAGAACGGACGCTGGAATCGCACGCTGAGGACGAAGTCACGGTTCAGGTCGTGGAGATCCTTCGCGAAGTAGATGCGCAGCGCGTCCTCGGACGTCGCGACGCCCACACCGCCATCGGTCTCGAACCGCTGGCGGGCGACGTCCCAGGACGAGCCGGTGCCGTTCCACGCCCGCCCGGTGTCGAGGAACGCGAGCACGTGGAGCCCAGTCTCGAACTTGCGCGCGTGCCACCACAGCGCGACGTCGTACTCCGCCTGCGCGAGCGCCATGCGGTCGCCGCGGAACGTGTCGACCGGGTGCGCGCGCAGTCCGTCCGGTCCGCCCATCGTGAACTGGCGCTGCGTGGGAAGGTGGCCGTCCCACGTGTTGCCGCCCACCGCGCGCACCGTGAGCGTGGTCGCCGGCGACACGCGCAGCACGCTGCGGAGGTCGGCGAGCCCGCGCGTGAATTCGAAGTCGCCGCCCATGCCGTGCCCGGCGCGCTCCAGCTCGATCCAGTGATAGAGGCCGGCCCGCGGGCGCCAGCGCACGCTGATCGGCCGTTCCATACGCAGCATCCACGAGTCCGACTTGCCGTCCTCGATCGCCGGGTTCTCACGCAGCGGGCGGTTGTTGTGGATCCAGGAATTCGCGTCGTCGCGCGTCGGCAGCGTGCGGTAGTCGTCGGTGCGCCACTGCGCGCTCATGGTCGAGAAGTCCGGCACGCGCCACACGAGATACGCCGCGGTGCCCTCGCGTTCGAAGTAGTCGCGCAGATCGGCGCGGGTGAAGAGCAGGGTCAGGCTGTTCTCGAAATCGCCCATCTGCTGCGTGTCGTTGTGATCGGTGCGGCGCGACAGGCGCGCGCCGAGCGCCAGGCGCCCGTGCGGCGCGATCGGCTGCTCGATCTGCGCGCCGTAGAGCGCGCGCGAGCGGCCGAACGCGTATTCGTACCGGAGCCCGAGCCCCGGGGTCCACGCGTCGGGGTCGTGGTAGCGCCAGCGCGCGCCGAGCCGGAACGGATCCACGCGGTTGTAGTCCCCGAGAAAGTCCAGGTCCTGGTGTCCCCGCTCCACCGCGTGCCACGGCTCGACGTCGGTGAGCATGTCCTCGCTCAGCGGCCGGTCGGCCCACTCCTCGCGCTCGTGCGGGCGGTCCTCGTCCTGGTCGTAGTCCGCGCTGCGGAAATGCTGGATCACCATGGAGTCCGTGCCGGCCGTCTCCGTTTCGGCGGCGATCAGGGCGGGAAGGAACGGGGCGATGGTCGGCAGATTCGCCGCCGCCCGGCCCGATGCCAGGGCCAGGCAGAGGACGAGGAGCGGCGCGATCAGCAGCGAGGGCGGGCGGTTCACGAGTCCTCCGCGGGCATGAGGGGGGAACATCTCATGCCGGAATCGCAAGCTCCATACCACGCGGGAGATCAGCGCGCCGGTCTCGCGCGCGCGATTCCATATACGGTTCGCGTGGCGCGCGGCCGGCGCCGACCGCGGCGGTGTCGCGGCGCGGCACGGGAGTGTCGCGATCGGGCCACGCGGCCGCGGGATCAGCCGTGCCGCTCGATCCCGTACTTGCGCATCTTCCGGTGGAGGTTCGTCCGGTCGATGCCGAGCGCGGCCGCGGCCTGCGTGACGTTGCCGTGCGCCGCATCCAGCGCGCGCCGCACCGCGTCCGCTTCGCGCCGCTCGATCTCGCCCCGGAGCCCCGTGCCCTCCTCGCCCGGCTCCGGCCGCTCGAGCCAGATCACGAGATCCGAGGCGGTCAGCTCCGGCCCCTCGACCAGGACCGCGGCGCGCTCCATGAGATTGCGCAGCTCGCGCACGTTCCCGGGCCACGCGTAGGCGGTCAGCAGCTCCCCGGCGTCCGGCGCGAGCGCGAGCGGCGCGCGCCCCTCCGCCGCGCACACGCGCTCGAGAAAATGACGCGCGAGCGGCACGATGTCGGACTTCCGCTCGCGCAGCGGCGGAACGCGGATCGGCAGCACGTTGAGTCGGAAGTAGAGGTCCTCGCGGAAATCGCCGTTCGCGACCTGGCCGGCGAGATCCTTGTTGGTCGCCGCGATCACGCGCACGTCGAAGCCGATCGTGCGCGTGCCGCCGACGCGCTCGAGCTCGCCGCTCTCGACCGCGCGCAGCAGCTTCGCCTGCGCCTCGGGCGCGAGGTCGCCGACCTCGTCCAGGAACAGCGTGCCGTGATCCGCGAGCTCGAGGCGCCCCTTGCGCGCCTGCACGGCGCCCGTGAACGCGCCGCGCTCGTGACCGAACAGCTCGCTCTCCACGAGGTCGCGCGGCAGCGCCGCGCAGTTGAGCTTGATCAGCGGACCGGATGCGCGCTTCGAGAGCGCGTGGATCGCGTGCGCGACCAGTTCCTTGCCCGAGCCGTTCTCGCCCGTGATCAGCACGCGCCCCTGCGACGGCCCGACGCGCCGCACCTGCTCGAGCAGCTGCGCGATCGCAGCGCTCGATCCCAGGATGCCGTGGTTCCCGCCCTCGCCGTCGCCCGCGTCCTGCCGCGCATGCGTCACGCGCGCGGCGCGCGCCACCGCGTCGAGCAGGAATTCGATCTGCGCCGGATCGAGCGGCTTGGTGACGAAGTCGAACGCGCCGCGCCGCCCGGCGAGCAGCGCGAGCTGGGTGGGATGATCCTCGCCGGTGATCATGATCACGGCCGGCTCGGGCGTGCGGTCGCGGATCTGCGCGAGCGCGTCGAGCCCGCTCATCCCCGGCAGGCGGATGTCGAGCAGCACGACGTCGCGCGGCGCGCGCTCCAGCTGCTCGATCGCACGCTCGGCATCCGGCGCCTCGGCGACCGTGTGGCCCTCGGCCTCGAGCACCTTGCGCAGCATGAGCCGGATGTCGTCCTCGTCATCGACCACCAGCACGTTCATCCACTTTCTCCCCGGGCCCGCGGCGTCGCGCCGCCCGCGAGCGGCAGCACGAGGCGCGCGACCACCCCGCCGCCCGGCCGGTTCTCGAGCGTCACCACGCCGCCGTGCTGCTCCGCGATGTCACGGACGAGCGCCAGGCCGAGTCCGCTGCCGCGCTGCTTCGTGCTCACGTACGGCTGGAACAGCCGGTCGCGCAGGCGTTCGGGGATCCCGCCGCCGCGGTCCAGCACCTCGAGCACGGCGCGGTCGCCCTCGATCCGCGTCACGACCTCCACCGGATTGTTCCGGTTCCCCGCCTCGCACGCGTTCAGCACCAGATTGTGGATCGCGCGGGTGAGCAGCAGGCTATCACCGACCACCGCGACCGGCGCGTCGCCCGCGAGCGTGACTGCGGCGCCGTCGAGCGGCTGCGCCGCCGCG
>Ga0306920_100001198_pt1 | contig 32129 bp, 19 predicted proteins | sample flu12Cox44000170_FD_204666 | JGI IMG/M metagenome (GOLD analysis project Ga0306920, IMG submission 204666) | Lab enrichment of tropical soil microbial communities from Luquillo Experimental Forest, Puerto Rico - flux4day.12C.oxic.44.000.170 (v2)... | ecosystem: Environmental > Terrestrial >...
GAAATCCTCCCGGTCGATGGACAGGCTGACAACCAGGTGGGCGCGGATGCGCTCCAGCCACTTCTGTTGTTCCTCCGTGAACTGCAGGCCTGCGGTTACCCGAGCGAAGGCCCGCTCGACCCGCTCCGCCGCGGTCAGCAGCGGCTCTTCTTCCCGGGCGGCATGCTTGACCATCGAGATGATGTCCACCAGGTTCTTGTGATAGCGGGCGGCGTGGGCCTTCTCCAGGTTATCGAGCGTGAAGCGCTCCGGCGTGGTGGCGAGCTTCTGGCGGAGTTCGGCCAGGGCATCGGTGCTCCAATCTTGGGGGCGGTTGAGCAGGATACGGATGGCTTCAATCGGCAGCGGATTTTCCTGGACGAAGCGGGCAAATGCGTCCAGGTAGTCGGCCGGCTTGTACTCGACGCCGGACTCGCGGACCAGCCACTCGGAGGTGACGGTGTCCTGGGTCGGATAGGCCACCACGAAAGTGCGCCTGGGCCGGGGATAGTTGACCAACAGATCTTGGAAGGCCGGGTTCCGCAGAAGCTGCATCGTCGGTGTAAAACTATTGGAAATTTTTTCCGCAAGCTCCCGGGCGAACCGGGCTACATCGCCGTCGGGAATGAAGTTCGCGAACTTTTCCCGGGCCTCGCCGGACATCTCCTTGTCGATGCGCTGCAACCGTTTGACCAGGCAGCGAACGTTGTAGGGCCGGTCGCGGTTTTGCCAGATATTTTCAATGATTTCCTGGACGGTGCGCGAAGGCTTGTCCGGGGGTTCGATGGTGAAGGCCGATACGCGCTTGAAGTATTCCAGCAAGCTGCCATCGAAACAATCGAAGACCGTGAAATGCGACTTGGGGGGATTGAGGTCGTTGCACCGGCGCGTGCCGCGGCCGAGCATCTGCTCCCAGAGAATCCGGCTTTTGATGGGGCGCAGGAAAACGATGAACTCCAGGGCGGGGATGTCGACGCCGGTGGAAAGCATATCGACGGTAACGACGATGGCCGGGTTGGGCCGATTGCGGAACTCGCGAATCCGCTGTAGGGGGCGATCCACCGTCTGGCTGCCGGTGATCTTTTGGACAAACGAATCGCCCCGGCCGAACGCTTTGCGGCAAAGGTCGACGATCTGGTCCGCGTGCGATATGTGCTCCACGTCGTTGGCGGCGAAGATCAGGGTCTTGGGAAACCGGTCATAACGCTCCTCATGCTCCAGGGCATACCTTTTGAGTTCTTCGATGATCTTGCGATTGGAATCGGGGGCGGTAACCTTGCGCTCGATCTCGGTGGTGTCAAATTGCCGTTCGTCCTCCAGCCGGTCGAGCTGTTCGTTTCCGGTCTCCGGATCGATGAAGCCGACTTCCTCGCCTTCTTGAAGAAAGACGCCGGACATGCGCACGTTCGACTTGATCGTGACGGCGTCGTAATCGACGAGATAGCCTTCGCGGACGGCCCGCTCATACTCGTAGCGGTAGACGACATCGGTGAAATAGGCCTTGGTATGGGCGGCGGGCGTGGCGGTCAGGCCGACCTTGATGGCATCGAAATGGTCGAGGGTGTTCCGCCAGACGGAGAGCTCCGCCGATGTATAGCCGCGGTGGCACTCATCGGCGACGATCAGGTCGAAGGCATGAATCGGGATATTGAGCTGGTCGGCTTCGTCATCGTCCGGGTCGTCGCCCGCTTCGAAAGCGGCTTGCCGGCCAAAGAGGTTGATGGCCATGCGCTGGATCGTGCAAACGTAAACGAAGGCGTGGCCGACTTGCGGGTTCTCCAGATATTCGCGAGGAAGGACCTTGGGGTCGAACTTCTGGGCTTCATCAAGGTCTTCCCGGCGGAAGCGCTGGCTGTAGACCTCGTAGATCTTGTCGAATTTCAGGCCCGGTTCCGGCTCGAACGAGGCAAAGGCGTTGACGGCCTGTGCGGCGAGGGCCCTCCTGTCCACCAGAAAGAGGATCCGGCGGGCCACGCCCGATTTCATGAGCCTGTACACCTGGTTCACCATGGTGAAGGTCTTGCCGGTGCCGGTGGCCATGGCGACGAGCATTTGCCTTTTGCGGTCGGCGATTGCTTGCTCGATGGCGGCGTTGGCTTCGACCTGGTAAGGCCGGAGAAAGGGATGGTTGTTGGGATTGGCCTGGAACCAGGCGCACCCCTTGTCGAAATCGCGGGCCAGCATTTCTTGTAAGGCGGCGGGGGTGTGAAAGCGGGCGATGCGGCGGGATTGGTTCAAGGGGTTGCGGACATCGTGAAACCAAAGGACTTCGCCGTTGGTGGAATAGAGGAAAGGGACCCGAAAGCCGGAGTAGTTGAAAGGAGTTCCGGTTATTCCTCTGGCATATCGTTCGGCTTGAATCAGGACATTCTGAGGCCCGAGGGATACCTTCTTGGCTTCGGCGATACCCAGAAGTTCGCCGGCGACCAGAAGAGCATAGTCGGCAGGCCCGTTGGCGGTGGGAAACTCGGCAATTGCGAGGTGGGAATAGAGGTCGAGAGGTACGGAAGGGTCAAACGATTCCACGTACCAGCCGGCGTGGGTGAGTTTGGGATCGATGCGCTTCCGGCGGGTCAGATATTCGGATTCGTCCAGAATACTCATGGCAGGCGAACGGAGCTTTGGGGGTAGTAAATTAGCTTTCATAATAAGGGCAGAGATGGGGATTTCGCAAGGCAAAAAATGAGAAGGAATTTTGCCAGGAAGATGACAGAAAAATGGAGGAAAATGTCCGCAAGAGGCAAAGGCGCCCAATGGAGATTGAGGATCTATCTGTGTCTTTGATTGTCGTGGAGGGAGTTTGGATGTCAGGGAGGTGTCATCGAAAAATCCATTTCATCGTTGGTCACTGGAAAGACCGGGGATTCGAAACTCAGCCCCGGCCACCCGATGGATGAGGTGGCAGGTTATCGGGGCATGGAGACGACTTACGAGTACGCAGTACCGAGTACTCACTGGTGAGTAGTTGTGATTAGTTCCATAGCATCACTTGTCACACTGGGCAAGCTTGGTCAACGATCAATTAAGGACTTACGATGACCGAGATTCTCGAGCTTAAATCAAAACGGGCAAGGGGATGCTGTAGAGTTAGTTATTGGGACTTTCGAAAGGCGCGGTTCGTGGTCAAGGGGCAGTAGGTGAAAGCTGCAAGGCATTATCAAAAATGCAAAGTGAAAAATGCAAAATACAGCCAATAAGAATAGGTTCATGGAGGTGGGAATACGTCGCAAAGGAGGGGTGGTTTTTGTGAAGTCATAAGTAGGGATCTCGTTGAGGTTTCGGGAATACGCCGCAAGGGAGGTCGATACGTCCAGGGTTTGCAAATACGTCCACGGGGGCCGGGGGGGTGGTGGACGCAACGTATTTTTCAGATCGAGATTGTAACGGCGGGGCGTGAGTTACGAGAAGAGTCAGTTATTGGTCATTTGTCATTGGTCATTAGTCAACCGTGGTGGAGTGGTCAGCACCGAGCTTGGAAAAAGCGCCAGCCGGCCGCGCCGTGGTTGGACGGCTTCATGGCGGTAGGGTGTCGTATCTCATGGTAGCGTGAGATACGGCGGCATAAGCAGTGTTAAGTTGTTTGGCGGGAACACGTTACATGGAGAAGGGCGGTCGTGCATCTCGGTGAGATACGGGCGGGAAACGGCAAGGCTGTGCAATGAGATGGAGGGGAAAGGAGGCGTGCCACGTTGCTTCAAAACGTCGCCCAGGGAGGGAATGCCAGCGCACCTGTCATCGGATCACTGTCAACCGCCGGTTTTCACTTCCTTGGGTTTTTCTTCGAAGCGGATCTTGATGCGGCCGGGTTTGTCGGAGGTGGCGCCGAAGAAACCGAAGCACATTTCGTTGGTGGTTTGTTCGCCGAAGGTTACGATTTTCGGCGGATGATTGGGATTGTTCGGGTTGGAGGGACTATTGTCGTAGAACGCCTCGATGTCGAAGCGGGTGCCGGATTTCACGGGAATCGGCTCCTTGAAAAAGTAGGTTTCCTGCCAGTTGTAGTTCCAATCGGGAATGGACACCAGGGTTTGAGTGGAGCCTTCCGGGGGCGTCATGGTGATCTTGATTGCCTTGCCGATCAGGTGCATGTGCGGCATGACGGAATGGAGCAGAAAATCCTGCTCGACCCAAAGCGAGCCATGAATCCGGTGATCCGCAGCGCCCGCGGGGATGGCAAAAAAGCGCAGGCGTCCCTGGCCACCGCCGGCGATGACAAAACCCTGGAAGGGCTTCGACACCGGCTTCTTGGCAAAATAGAGTCCCACCTGGGTCCGATCTTTTTCGAGTCGGCCGTCACGATGGTAGTGCACTTGCATGACCACATCGGAATCCTTGGGCAGGAAATGGCCGGAGCCTTCCGGTAGGTGGCGGCCTAGCTGGCCGGGGGCCCAACCGCCGAGGGCGCCACGCGGGAGGAAGCCGACGCCCATGGCCGAGGAATAACCGGGACCCTGATCAACACTGCCGGGTTTTTGGTCTTTCTCTTTTTCTTTCAGTTCGAGCTTGCGGCCCTGGCCGGCAGAATCGATGAACAACAGGGCGTGATGGACCACGCGCGGATTGCTGGGCCGAACCTCGAGGGCCGTGACATATTTGTCTTCGGGCAAGTTGGTCGGCATGACGAAGCAGCGGAATATATCGTTGCCGCTGGGCCCGACCTGGAAATCATCGCCTGGGGACAAGATCAAATCCGGCTGGCCCATTTGCCAGCCCTGTACAAACCGGCGCGGCGGTGGAGCTTCGGCAGGGTCGCCTTTAGGCGTGCCGTTGTCGACCCAGGCGGCAAGGGTGGCAATATCCTTGTCGGACATTTTGCGTTCGTTCAGGAAGGCGGGGCCTTCGGTTGGTTTCCACGGAGGCATCTTGCGCTTCTGCGTGTATTCCTTGATATCGCCGGCCCAGTTCACCGCTTGCCGGTAGGTGATCAGAGAAAAGGGACCCACCTCTCCCGGCCGGTGGCAGGACTGGCAGTTGTTTTGCAAAATCGGCAGAACATCGCGATAAAAGGCCACTGTGCCGATTGTCTTCTTGCTCTCGATATCGCGCGGAATGGGGCAACCGATGGCGACTGTTGCGGGTTCTGTTACCGGCTTATCGGCCAATACTTCGTCGAGCGCTTGCTTGAGATCATGGCGGGTGACGGTGTAGTTCCGCTTCAGGCGAGCAGCATAGCCGTTGTCTATCCGGCCTCGATAGCGCAGGATGAAATGCCGGTCGAGGACAAAGGCTTCCGGAGTGATCTCGGCCTTGAAGGCATCGGCGGCGGCTTTACCTTCATCCTTGTATACGGAAAATGGAATTTTGTATTCCGCCGCGTGCCTGGCTGCCTGGGCGGCATCCTCATCGTCGTTGGCGGTGATACCGAGGAAAGCCACGCCCCGAGCCTGGTAGGTCTTGTGCAAGTCAGCCAATGTCTGGGAGTAGCTCGTGGACACCGGGCAGTCAAAGGACAAAAAGATTGCCACAATGGCTTCTTTATTCTTGAGGTCAGTCAAAGAAAAGGTTTTTCCGGCGGCATCCCGGAAGGAAACGCGCTCGATTTTCTTGCCGATCTTATCCGTTGAGGGAGTGTTTTCCGCTCCTAGTAATGAGGCAGGTAGCAGCATCAGCCAACTCAAAGCCAACAGGCTACGAAACAATCGACAGTTCATATACCCTCTCGCTTGTGAATGAAGGAAGTTATGCGTTGTCTACGTTTAGTACCTGTTTCAACTTCCTCGAGTTTCGTTCGATCCATCGTGAGTGTAGCGAACTTTACGGCTGAAGCAAAGGCTTTTCCCATTCGCGGATCTGCTGCTTGAACTCCTCGAAGGTCAACATTTTTTGTGGAACCCGGAAGCGCTGTTCGAGTTGCGCGGCGATCGGGGATTGGGCGTTCTTGACGGTTTGAATTTCGGTTTCGATCCGCCGTAGCCATTGCGGCACATCCAGGCCGACGCCGGTGGGCTGGGCGGCATGTTGTGCAACTTCCTCCTGAAAACGGTGCAAGGAAGGGTTAACGACATCGGCCTGTGTGCCGCTCCTTTGGGCTTCTTCCATGGCGGGGCCAACCAGGGCACACAGCCGATCGAGATCCAGAGGTTTCACAAACCGCTCTTGCAGGCGGTCGGTGACGGTGCCCAGTCGGATGCCATGAGTCTTCTCCAACCGGGCCAGGTCCTCCAAGTTGCGAGCGGCCAGTTCGCGAACCAATTTATGAAACGCTTCTTGCCATTGGCGGGCGGCATCATTTTTGTTTGTCCGCGCCAGGATTTCATGAGCAATCATGAGCGGGCGAAACTGCCAGACTTGCCGTTCGTAACCGGCCTTGAGGCGGAGAAAATCCAGAAGCATGTAGAGATTTTCGCCGTAATCCGATTGAGCGGTGGTGGTGTTGTAGTCCTTGTATTCTTCATAGTTTTCCACCACGGCCCGCAAGATGAAATTCAAGTACCGTTCGGCCTGGGGCCGCGGAATAGCGGAATCCAGGTCGTCCAGAAGATGAATGGGATGAAGGGGATCGGGATTTTCATGCAAGTAATGGAGATAATTGCCCACGCCGCGATGCAAGATACCGCGGAGATTGGCCAGAGTCATGAAGCGGGCATGGAACAAATCGCTGCCGTAACGCTTGATAAAATTCGCCAGGCCCTCCCAATCCGCAGCGGGGATCGATTCCAGAGAGGAAAGTTGCAGGCTTTGACTATGGTGGACCCAAAGGTTCAGAAAAGGGCCGGTGATACCCTCCAATACGGTAATTAATTCCCGAGTGTCCAGTGCCGGGGAGGTCCACGTCCGGGCCGCATCCATTACCGCGGTGATCGCTGCGGTGAATCCGGCTTGAAAAAGGAAATTGAACTCGGAGATTCCGCGCCCACTTGGACGATTGGTTTGCTCCATAGCGCGAGCTATTTTCAAAAGATGAAAAGTTTCCCGTACAAGTCCCAGCCGAGGCAAGTTCACGACCAAAGTGCGGAGAACCGATTGCGCGATGCGGGCGCGGAGGATTTCCCGAGGCCGGCCGCCATCGGCCAATGCCGTAAAGAGCAGCGGTTCCGAACGGAAGCGCTCGAGAAAAGACGGCAACAGGTTTTGCACCTCCCGAACGTTTCCTTGCCACAAGGCTCCTTCCAGCCGGAGGTCCGAGGTCAGATGCCAGAGGTCAGAAGTCACAGGTCTGACTTCTGACTTCTGATCTCCGACCTTTGATTGGTTCAGAGCTCCCTGCAAGGCGGTCACTGCGAAATAGGTTTCGACGCAGGTTCCGATGGCCGCATACAGGATTTGCTCTTTGATGTTGCGGCGACGGTCGTACTCCACCATGGATTCGTGCGAACCAAGTGGTTCCGGAATTGAAATCGCCTGGATGGCGTCTTGAAAGTCGACAAGCCGGCGAAGATTTTCTTGAGCGCTCGCCAATGCGGAGTCGAAGAATTCCAGCTTTTCCTCGGGTGTCTCAGGATGCTGCAATTCCTGACGGGCCGCGATCTGCCATAACTGGCCGACGGTGGCCAGAAACCGAAGGCGCTTTTGCATGCTTTCCGCTTCTGATTCCAAGTGGAAATCCACGGTCAACGGGCCACCATCCAAAACGGAGCCTTCGTGCTCATCATCCGTGGTATCGCGGTAGGTGACATTTTCGTAAGCGGCGCTAAAAAGTTCATCGTCCTCGTCGGATTCTATTTCGTCTCCCGCTGGGTTTTCCGATGTCCAGGTGGGTACGTTCCAGTAATCTCCGGCATTGGCTTCGAGGTACGCAAAGAATTTTTCCGCGAGAACCCCCTGTCCAGCTCGGACGGCAGGTTTGGAAACCTGCGCCACAGGGTCGGCGGTAACTTCGAGGAGCCATCGAATGACCAGAGCATGGAAAGAATGGCTCCCCTCTTCCAGAGGAACCTGTTCCGCCTGGTCGAGCCAGTTGCAAAGCAATGCCATGGCAGCCCGGTAATCCTTCTTTCGCAGAAGGGCTTCCACAACCAGCGCAAAAGCCTTGGGGGATCGAAAGCCTTCCAGGTGGCGTTTCCAAAAAGCCAGGTCGCCGGCAGCTTCCCCTTGATCATGCCAGCGGCCCAGCGCCCTGGCGACGTGCTCAGCCGATTGCACCGCCTCGGTGCCGTGGACGCGGCGGACATCCTGGACGCTGGTGCTGGCAAACCGGTCCCACCAGGCCGAGAAGCGTCGCATGGCTGCCGCGAGTTGTGTCCCCAGTTCCTTGTTTCCTGCCGCTCCTGCCTCACAAATGAGGCGAGCGTACAGCGACAGCGTTTGCTCCACCATGCCGATGAGGTCGTCAATGCGCATGTCCCGGACGCTATCCTCGCGCGACTGAAACAAGGGGAACAGTCCCTGAAAACCGAGAATATTCCAGGGATCCGGCAGGGCGCCACAAGCGATACCGCGCTGAAGCAGGTCTTCGATTTCCGGCAACATCTGGGCGGCCGGTTTCAACTGGGCTTGGTCGCCCTTTAGGTTGGCCGTGGCGAGCCGGCCATGGATTTCGCTGAGCATGCGGACCGACGCCGAGGGGATCTTGGCGGCTTCGTGCTTGGACGCTTCGGGGTAGCCCATGGCGGCATAGATGAGCGCCAAGTGGCGCTGCTGGAGCTGCAGCGCCCGCTGCCGGCCCAGGAATTCATTGAGATGATGCCGGGCGCCGCCGAAAGGCTGGCGCGTGAGTGTCGCCTCTTGCCGGAGGCGGTCCCCGTGCGCCCCTGGCAGGCCGTTGAGCAGTTGTGCGTAAAACGCATCGCGATAGCGAGCGATCCGCGGCATAAGGCTGGACAGGGTGGTGCCGGAATCGTGGGTGGCCGGGCCGGCGCCGCTGATGCCCGTGGCCATGAGAATAGTGCCCGCCAGGACCGCGGCGGCTTCCCACAGGAGTTCGACCCGGTTTAAAGAGCCGGCGTTGTTTACGCGCTCAACCAGGGCATCCAATACTACCTGCCGCACCACCAGTCGCGTGAAACGCCCCTGGCCGTCGATGTGGTCCGGATCCCACTCGCCAAACACATAATTGGGCCGGCGATTGACCGGATGATTCTGGTCGTACGGCCGGGGATCCAGGGTCAATTCTTCCAAAACATCCGGGTCAAAATCGGCATCTGCCAAAATCTCTTGATCGGTTTGCAAAAGAATGTCCAAACAAGGACCGACGACGTCTCGGTATCGGCCATAGGCAACTCCGGCACCGCGAATGAAAAGCGGAATCGGCCGCACTCGTTCGTGAGGATAGGGTTCTCCCTTCGGCCGGGTTTCCAGGATCGCCATGGGACGGTGGCCGACAAAATCGTTAAGTTGCTGCAACGTTCCCGAAATCACGCGGTCCTCTTCCGACCAGGGAGGGCCCTGGGCGAGGACGGCTTCGAATACATGGGCAAGGAAAAACGGAGGGAAGAGGTCGATATCGGACCAATGAAACAGCAGGTCGCCGTGGTGCCGGCGATATGCCGGCAACAGCCGGTCCAGGGCGATTTTCAACACGGCAGAGGCCTGCTCAATATACCGAAAAGCGCTTGCGCCGGCGGCGTGAAGAGCGTCCAGTTTTTGGGACAGGATGCCGTGGAGTTCCGTCCAGGGCTGTCGCGCTCCAGCGCCGACAAGCAATTCGTAAGTGTCGTTAAGTTGTTTCTGGAAGCGTGGGTCGGGTTTGCCGTCGGAAAAATTTACGTACCCCAACAATTTGTCGAGTGGCACAGCCTTTTCCAGGGATGCAATTCGATCTTCCATGTTCGAAGGATACAGAGGAATGAGCAAAGTCGCCAGTCGATCTTGAATACGCCACGGCTTCAAAGGATTGGTTGCGGGGAGTATACTGGCGACGGGCAAATGTTGCCCATTGCACACGCTGCGGATGGAATTTGGCAACGGGGAACGGAACGAGGTATCCATGGGCCTGAGTTACCCGGAAACGTTGGCCGGTTACCTGGAATTGGCCCAGGAAGCCGCGCGGCGCGGGGCGGCAATCCTGGAAGAGTGGCGTCTAAAGTTTCAAATCCAGGAAAAAGGCCGCTTCGACCTGGTGACCGAAGCTGATGTTTTTTCGCAGCGGATTATTCGCGAGTTCTTGGCACAGCATTATCCGCATCATCGCTTTGTCGGCGAGGAAGACGAAAACCATTGCCCGCATCCCGGGACGGATGCACCGCCCACGTGGATTGTCGATCCGCTCGACGGCACTACGAATTATGTTCACGATTGCCCGCTGTATTGCGTCTCCATCGGTTTGCAGGTGGCCGGGGAGTTGGTAGTCGGCGTGGTGTTGGATCCATCTCGGCCGGAATTGTTCACGGCGGCGAAGGGCCAGGGAGCCTGGTTAAACGGCCGGCGCCTGCGCACAACCACTACCGCGTGCCTTGAAAAAGCTTTATTGGCCACTGGCTTCCCTCCCGACCTCCACGGTCAAGAATACATGCTGGAATGGTTCCGCCGGCTTTCACTGCAAACCCAATCGTTGCGACGAACGGGTTCCACAGCGTTGAATCTGGCTTATGTGGCTGCCGGCCGATTCGACGGCTTCTGGGGCTTCGGCAATCATGCTTGGGATGTCGCGGCGGGTGCTGTCCTCATTCGCGAAGCTGGGGGAACTGTCTCCAACATCGACGGCTCTCCGTTCAATCCCTTCACAGCTGATGCCCTGGCCAGCAACGGCCGATTGCATTCGATTTTGGTCGAGATTTTCCGCAATCGGCTCTAGTTCCTTAAAATCCTTACTACCGAAACGGAACGGCGTTGCCCAGCTTTATGTCGCGCTGATACCGAGTAGGAGCGGTGGAATATGGGCAAACTGCGTTATAATGAAGGTTTGCTCGAAAAGAACGGGCGCGCGAGGACAGAATGGTAAAAGTCTCACTTCGCCGAAAATTCCGTTTTCTGCTAACAGGCTTCGTGGCAGTGTCTTCCCTTGGAGCTGCCGAGGAGGCACAGAAACTATCCGGTTTCGATTCGAAGACAGCGGCTTTCGCGAAAGCGGCGGACCCGGAAACTCCCCAGCCAGCCACATCAAAGCCTCAGAATGCCGCATCTGGCCCAAAGCAAGAAGCGGAGAAATTGCCGCTTCCCTCCGGCTCCATTCTTGTGATTGTTAAAGAAATTGGGGAAGCCCTGCAGCTAATCCCCAAAGGCGTGTTGCTCACCCCCGAAAAATATCGCGCTGTCATGGAACGGATTGACCAACTGGAACGCCAGGCCAAACCGACCCGGCCGGCTATCCCCAGCGTTTGCAAACTGTCGGGCCAGGTAGAAGAGGAACTGGTCCGTTTCCAGGCGCAGTTCGAATTCAAGACTGACGGTTCCAAGTCTCAGGTGACACTCGGTTGTCAACGAGCATGGCTAAAGCCGGGAGCGACTCTCGACGGCGAATTGCCGTTGTTGATTGCGGGCGAGGACAACCAGGTTCTGGTCCAGGTGGATAAGCCTGGCATTCATCATCTGACTCTGGAACTGGAACTCCCGCTCGTCGCCAAGGGTCTCAAAGGAACGGAGCAAGGATTCGAATTCGGCTTGCCCCGCGCCGCAATTACCACCCTAGAACAGCTTACCTTCCCCCGATCAATCCCGGAGGTGCGCATAAACGGCCGACCGGTGCGGACCCGCTCTGTCGAAAACCAGCACTGCCGCGTGGAAGGAGTTGCCCTCGGACCGGCAGACCGGCTGGAAATGGTCTGGAAGGGGCCGGCCGCCTCAATAAAAGAAGGCTCCCCCATATTGGAAGCGGAAGGACTCATGCACGTTCGAATAACGGAAACCACGCTCATTACCGACGTGGAATTCAATCTCCAATCGATTTGGGGAGAGACCAAAGAATGGCGGATCCAGTTGCCGCCCCAGGTAATTCCCGAGATCAAAGAACCGCGCATACCAGATGAGCGGAGGATCGAGGGCATCGATCTTCCTGACGGCAAGAATTCCATTCTTCGGATCCGTCTCAAAGAACCGAGCGCCGATCCTCTCAAGTTGGTTTTCCAAATCCGCCAGGGCCGGGGCAAGACTCCTTCCCCCGTTGGGTTATTTCCCGTTTTGAATGCGTTCCGCCAACGCGGAACCATTGGCGTCAGTGCCCAAGCAGACCTCCGGCTGCGATATCACCTCCGCAGCGATGTCCTGCAGCGGGAAATCACGGAAAAAACGCGGCGCGAAGGCGCCGTGGCGGAATTTACTTATGGCAATTTGCCGACCTCCCCCAATCCTGCTCAACCGGCGGCCGCTCCGCTGGAAATCCTTGTGCAAGATACGAAGGGAGTCGTTGAAGCGCGCATCGAGCACACGTTGAACCTCACGGATCAGGGCTGGAAAACCGCCATCAAACTGCTGATCACTCCGATTCGCTCCAAGATCGATCTCGTGGAATTGGAAGTGCCGGTCGGCTTTCAATTCGATCGTGCCATCGGAGTTACTCCCGCAGAACTGGTGGAAAGTGCGGATATCCTCGACGGGTCCGGCAAGCTGACGGTCCGATTGATAAATGAACAGACTCAGCCATTTGCACTCAACGTGCCCGGAATTTACCCTGTTAACAGGGAAAAACAATTGGACTCCCTGGAATTGCCCAAACCCTTGAAGATGCTCGACCGGGGAGGGCACGTTACCGTCAACTTGCCGGAAGGGATGGAATTTGTCCGCCAAGGATCGGGGGGAGAGGAGCCGCTGCCGGGCGAGCGTCTGCATACTTGGCGCACCGACCGTTTTCCCGGCCGGATTGACCTGGCGTGGCGACCGCATCGCCCGGAGCTAGTGGTTAAGAGTGAAATCGATGTGAGGGTGGCAGACCGGCAGGTCCAGGTGCGCCACCGGATGCAACTTCAGGCTGCCGAGGCCGGTACGAGACCGGTTTCCTTATTGATTCCCGCCGCATTGACGGACAGGGTTCGCGTTATTCAGGGAGGAGCGCTGGAACCCGGCGGCGCCGTGAAATGGACGCAGAACGCCGGCAAAGATCATTCGCTTCTCTTGAGTTACTCTTTTGTCCCGACTTCTGGGGAAACTATGCCCGCGAGTGTGGAGGGACTGACGCCTGAAGCGACGGCGCACGCACGGCGCATCCCGGTTCCACTTGTATGGATGACTGAAGCCACACGGACGGAAACCAAGGTCCGCATTTGGAGCGATTCCGGAACCTTGCCGGTATTGCTCGATGGTCCCTGGGAGGAGCTTGGCGTCGAAGTCGTGCCGGACATGGATACATTGCCAGGCTTGGTGTTACGCGGTGATGTTGCCAACGCACCTTTAATCTTGGGCATCCCGGAACCGCCGGCCCAAGCTTTCGGCGCGGTAATCATCGACCGAGGCTTGATTCAAGTAATTATCGGGGAGGAGGGCTCCCAAACCTATCGCGCTCGATTCCTGGTCAGCCGGCTGGATTCCCGCGAACTGGACATCGAATTCCCGGCTCCGATCTCGCGCCTGAACTCGGAGCTTTTCCTGGCCGAAAAGAGAATTTCCCAATGGCAAACCCTCGAGAGCACCAACCCGGACAAGGAAACAGGGACCACAGTCCGGCTCGCGGTGGAACCGCTGTGGTCGCGGAAACCGGTCCGTTTGGAGATTCGCTACCAGATTCCACCCGGCTTGACCAAGTGCGGGAGCGGTTGGCAAACGACGTTGCAGCCGCCGCACCTTCGAAACTCATTCTCGCTCGGGCAAATCCGCTGGCAAATCGAGTTACCGCACACCGAAACTCCCATCTATCAAAGAGGGGGCCAAAATTCGGAAATCCGCTGGACCCGGAGCGGATTGTTGTTTGCCCCGCGGCCGGCGGTCGGCACAGTGGAATTGGAACAATGGCTGGCGTTGGAAAGCAGTAGCCCCACCGGTGCTGCCGAAGCTGCTGGGAAGATTGAGGGCACCAAGCCCGGTTTGGTTTGCTGGCAGAGCACCCTTCAACCCCTGGTTCTCGTGCACGCACCCCAGCCGATTTGGTTATTGGCATGTTCGGTGATGTTCTTGGCAATGGGCCTGGCATTGAGCTTGGTCCCGAGGGCTCGCAGTCAGTTGTGGTTGTGTGTGGTAATTCTCTTACTGGCAGCAGGAGTCGCTGGGATATGGTGGCCCGGCACGATCCCCGCAGTCGTTTTCGGTTGCGAACCTGGGCTGGTTGCTGGAGTCGTCATTTTATCACTGCAGTGGATGCTTCACCAGCGTTATCGACGCCGTGTGGTGTTCTTGCCAGGATTCACCCGGCTAAAGTCCCGTTCATCCATCGTCCGGAAGGAACAAACTAATCGTACTGGAGGCGAACCCTCGACAGTGGATGCTCCCCCTCCTAGATTCGAAAGTTCCGTGAACCCGGTTGCGGGTCAAGCCCAGCATTGACCCTGAGAAATGGCGATGAAACAGACATTAATCGATTGCCTGCTCGTCGTTTTGTTCTTTGGATGGAATTCCATTCTCGGGGACGAACCGACTCCCAAACTCCCAGATCCCTTGCCGCTCCGGCGCATTCTCCTTCCCCCGGACCAGGTTTCTGCAGAACTCGAACGTGCACGCCAGGGAATTTGGGTGCAATTGTCCCGAGAGGAATTTGAGGCGCGTATTCAACGCGCCGCCCAAGCTCTGGATAGTGTTAAGAATCCTCCCCGATTGGCGGAAGCCCGTTATCGGGCTACGTTTGAGGGTTCGGCACTCGTCGGCACTGCCCAGTGGAAAATTCTCCGCCCTGGGTCGTCGGGTGGAATTCTTCCTCTTCAACCCTTGACTCTGGCATTACGGAAAGTCCGCATGCAAAAAGCCCAAACAGATTCCACCGATGCCATTCTGGGAGAACTGGATGGAAAAAACCTGGGCCTTTTGGTGGAACAACCTGGCGAGTCGAGCGTTTTTCTTGATTGGTCGGCCCGCGGAGAAATGGGGGCCGGCGGACTGCGTTTTGATTTCCAAGTCCCTCCCTGCCTAATTGCTTCCCTGGAAATCCAATTGCCTGCCGACCGGAGCGTGCTGGTAGATCCCGATCGGCCTTCGTTGGTTAGTGGACCCCACCCGGCCGAATCTCCCGACCAGCGGACCTGGCGGATTGATTTTGCCAACCGAAGTCAACTCCGGTTTGTGGTCCGGAAAACCGCCAGCGGCGCTTCCGCTGAACCGGTGATATTGGCCCAGTTGCACACGCGCCAGGACATTGGCCCGGACATTATCAAGGCGGAATATCAATTGAATTTGGAAACGTCGAAGAATCCCGTCAGTGAGTTGCTCTTCGAATGTGACCCCGTTTTACAACCCTATGAAATTGAGGTAAATCAATTGAAATCCTGGGAACTTCGGCCCGCGGACAAGCCGGAGTTGCCGCGCACATTGGCAATCCAATTGCGGGAACCATTTGCGGGCGGCCCGTTGGTAATTCGCTGTGTTGCTCCGATTTATGCCGACAAACCATGGACCTGCCCTACGGTGCGCTTGCCGAAAGCCGTCGACCGCGGTGAAACGCTGATGATTCGGATTCCTCCGGAAATTCAGTTGGAGAACTGGCGCTCGGGACATTACCGGTTCACGAAAAATGATACGGAAGAAGCCGGCAAGTACGTTTTGTCCTTGGTCCGCGGAGCGATTCCGCCCGGAGGCGCCACTCAACGACCCAGTGCACAGCTAAAGACCCGATCTGCGGATGTGCGGTGCCGTTTGCAGACCTGGTGGCAAATTGGGATCACCGCCGACGCAACTCAGTTGATAGCGCAAATGCAGTTTGAAGTCGTTCGAGGCCGAGTTTTTCAATTTCCGGTCTTATTGCCAAACGGATGGAAGATTGATCAGGTGAAAATGCTACCGGCAGATGGATTGCACCATTGGCAATTGATCCAGGAAAAAAGTCATTCGCTGTTGATGGTTCACTTGCAAAACAGTTCGCGTGTGGGGAATTCCGACCGATCCTCTCCAAAGACGGTTCAGTTAACAATCCAAATGCAACCGGAAAAAACACTCTTGAACACCCGTTCGCCCAACTGGTTGATGTTTCCCAAGGTGATACCATTGCACGCATTCATCGCAGAAGCTGTCCTTGGAATTACCCTGGACCCGAACTTTGATTTGGAAGTCAAAACGACAGCCGGCCCTGCTGTCGCGGATGACAAGGGACCGTGGGGGCGGCATTCCCTGGATGCTGTTTGGACAAGCCTCGGTCAACCAATCGAGGGAAGCTTGCGGATCCGGTCCCGCCGAATCCAAGTGCACGCTCGATGCGACACCGAAGCGGTCATTGCCTCGGACCACGCCGTAGTCCTGAGCCGGTTAACCTTGCAACCGCTGTCCGGCAATCCGGATTCCATCGACGTCTCCCTGTCCGCGCCGCACCCCGGACCGGTAACCTGGAGAATACAGCGCGGTGCGAATCAGATTAAAGAGGTAAAACGGCTTGCAACGGGAAAGACCGCGCTCGGTATCGGGATCATGGGAATGAGGAATCCCTACATTGCTGCCGGTTTGGTCCTGGCACCGCCGCCCGAGTATGACATTTTCCGGATTAGTTTGGCACAACCCTTAAAAGAACTTTTGCTCCTCGAAGCAACTATGGACTTGGCGGACGAAAACCGGACTCGAGATCAGACGGCAGAGGTGGGAAATCGAAAGGCAGAGGTCAGAGGTCAGAGGTCAGAGGTCGGCCCCTTGACCTTTGACCTCCGGCGTCTGACTTCCGACGCCTCACGCCCCACGGCGCGCCGCTGGCAGGTTCCCCTTCCGGTGGTACTCCATGTCGCTTCGATGGATGGCGAAGTCGCTCTTTTCGTGGGGAAAATGGAATTGCTGGAAGTGGAGCGGACGGGCTTGACGGAAGGGGCCGATCTTTCCCGGACCCACACCGCTGTGCCGCGGCGAGCGTTTCGCTATGGTGCCCAACCCATTGGCCTGGTTGTTACGACCCGGGCTCCTGCGGAAAACCGATCCCCAGAAGCGCAGCTCGCTACCGCCCACTTGACTTCCTTTGTCGACCCGGACGGTAGGTTGTTCCATCAATATCGACTACAAATAAGCAATTGGCGCCAACGAACCTTCCCGGTTCGGCTGCCCAATGGCGCCAGGCTTCTCGCCGCCCGGATCGATGGTCGTTGGCTGACGTATAGCCATCTCGAGTCGCTCAATTCGGAACCGGAAATGGTGGTATTACCAGTCACTTCTGGGCGAGCAGTCCACCGATTCGAAATCATTTACTCGATTTCCGTTTCTTCCTGGAAGATTTGGACGCGGGTGGAACCACCTTCGCGCGCATCACCGGCGTCGACTTCCAATTGCCCCTGGGAACCTGATTTGCCGGTGAAACCCGTGGCGTTTTGCCACACGTGGAAGTTGCCTCCGGGAGTTATTCCGCTATTTCTGGATCAATATCGACCGATTCGAGGCGGCAGCGCCGATGCGGCAGGCGTGGCTAATGCGAAATGGCAAGATTTGCTCCGGCCCCGTTTCTTCTTGTCTCCGGCACAGAACGCCGATGGGGGGACGGGTCTGCGTAACCGATTCCTGGAGGTGGTACCTGCGACTCTTCGCAAGCTGGAAGACAGCGGGAGCGACGCCGGGGGCGCCGGCAAACTGGGGGATTTGCTGGATCAAATTGTCTCGGATGAATTTCAGAGCCAAGAACACCTGATCATCGACGGAGGCGCATTAAACGATGCAGGGATTCGGCCTGCCACAGCCGTTGTCAGGAGTCAGTTAGATGACAAGTCGAATCCTTTGGAACACCTCGGGCTGGTTCTCATTCCCTGCCGGTCTTCCTTGCTTCTCTCCACCAGCCGGCAAAAGGACGTCTGGGAGTCGATTTCCTTGCGGCGCGATTCACTGCCCCCGACTGTTGCAAGCGCGGTCGACCGTGCAGTTCTCCACGGTCATGACGCCTCATATCAATTTCTGGACCTCGTTAGTTGGTTAACCGCTGAAGCCGGTGGGCAAAGGGTGGAGGGCGGAGGTCAGACGTCAGAAGCGGGAGGTCCGTCGCCAGCGCTTGCAGCTCGTTTTGGCTCGCTTCCGGATCATTCCGGCTCGCTGACACTTGATTCTGAGAAGGACTGGGGCGAATGGGAGGTTTTGGCCTCCCAAGCGCCGGGAACTGCCTTTGTTGCGATTCGCCAGGATTTTCTTCGCACTTTGAGTGTAAGCATTGCGGTTATCTTGCTCTTGGCAGTTTGGCCTTTGCGGCATGTTGCTTCCCGGTGGCGTCTGGGAATGCTATTTCTGGCTTTATGTTTTTCCGGCGTTGCCCTGTTATGGCTTCCCAGCCCACTGCAATCTTTGGCTTGGTGGCCGATGGGGGTGTGCATTTTGTTAGCTGCTCTTTGGTATGGCAAAGCCGTCGTATTAGCCGCAATACCGACCCGTGCGGTTTCCGCAACGATTATGACCTCCGCCATGATCGCATTGTGGGCAGGCGACCAGAAGGCAGAGGTCAGAGGTGGGAGATCAGAGGTGGGAGATCAGAAATCAGCGACCAGAGGTCTGGCCTCTGATTTCCGACCTCTAACTTCTGATTCTAAGACCCCCGAAGCCATGCCGGTCGTTATTGTGCGTGGACCCAAGGATGCGCCGGAAAAACAAACGGTTCTGGTTCCTCCCGATTTACTGGAACAACTGCAAACAACCGCCCAGAATAGCACTCCGGATCCACGGACGGCAGTGGTGATGGCTGCTAACTACCAGGGGAAGGTCAGTGGGGCCGGCGTCGAAATGGTTGGAGACTTCCAGGTCCATTGTCCGGGAGACGATTCCGCGTTGGTGACGATCCCTCTCGCAAGTGTCCAAATCAAAGACGCGCTTTGTGACGGCGCGCCCGCTCAGCTCCGCCACTTTACGAGAGAAACACCTCCGCAGTCTGCGGAAGGTTATACGTTGGAAGTCAAGGGGAGAGGCGGCCATACGGTCTCTCTCCGGTTTCACGTGGCGGTAACGGAGAAAGGGCAGGAGCGCGAAATGAAACTCAACATTCCCGAATCGGTTCAAAGCCGGCTGACACTGGAAGTCCCTCCGGAAGCTGTTAATCTCCACCCTCTGAGCTTCCGCGGGGCTTGGAACGTGAATGGTGGGGCGTGGGGCGTGGGGCGTGAAGCAACCGAAACGACGCCCCAGGCCTCACGGCCCGCGGCCCACGATTCTTCGCTCCACAGTGCGGTCTTAAAGGTAGATTTGGGACGTACCGACACCCTTCACGTGCGCTGGCAGGAAAGTACCGGCTCTCAAACCCCACCGGCGCTATATGTGCGGGAAGGATACCTTTGGGAAATTACGCCTGCCAGCAATACTCTTTCCGCGGTTCTGCAGTATTCCATTGCCAAAGGAAGTCTATCGAAACTCAAGATCCATCTTCCGGAAGAGATGGTAGTGCGCAATATCGGGGTCAGCAGACTGCCGGGCGACCTAGCTGAAGACAGGCCTCCAAGGCTACAAGATTGGAGAGTGAGCGGAACCGGCGTGGACCGTCAACTGGAACTAGATTTTTACCAGCCGGTCAGCGGCGGAGTACAAGTAATGTTAGAATTGGTGCCAATGCGTGTCTTTGCCGGGTCTGTAGTATTGCCGCTTCCCGTTCCCCTGAATACGCGCAGCGCGGAGGGTGAGGACAAGCAATCGTTGTTGGCCTATCGAGTCCTTGGATCGGAAAACCATGTCGATGGACATCAGCGCATCACTGGAATTGACGATTCCGCGTTTGCCGATTTCTGGAGGTCGGTGCGCATGGGCGATCCAGGCCGGGAGCTACATGCCTATCGATTCCGGCGTTCGCCGGGAAGCCCGCCGTTTTTGCGGCTCAAATTGCAATCGCTGCCGGGCACGCCCCAGGGGGTTCAACACCTGACCTGGACCGTGGACAAACACCGGGCAAATTGCAGTCTTGCTGCCAAATTGACAAGCCCCGATGGTAGCCTGATGTTGGCCGAGTGGGAGATTCCCAAAGGAGTAACCCTGGGTGAAGTCAGCGGGCCCGATGTCCGAAACTGGTCTGTTGCCGGAAACCGACTGCAAGTTTGGCTCCACAAGCCCGTGGAAGCAGCTACCATATTTTTGACCGGCTGGACAACGGTTGAAGAAATCAAACCCCCAAAGAATTCCGTTCCGTCCAAAGTAGCCAATAATTTCCAGTTCCGGCTGCAACCAATTCGGCTGATTGGAACTCCCGCGCCCATTACGTATGTCCATATAACCAGCGCTCAAGACCTGATCATGAAAACGGAAAGAATAACCCATTTGCTGCCCTTGCCCGATACCCGCGCCGGCAGTGAAAGCCTTGATTTTTTCAGCGTGAAAGACGATTTCAGCGGCACATTTACGGCTCGCGAAGGCGGTATCGGTTTTCCGGCACGCTTGTTAACCCTGGCTGAGGTAATCGACCGACAATGGACCTTTCAAACCAACATCGAATGCAACATTCCTCCTGGAGAAAGACGAACCGTAAGGATTCAGCTCCGTAATTGGGATAGCGAGGACGTGCGCCTGGAAGCGCCGGGCGCCAACTCGCGCTTCGAGGCTTCTCGCCCGGGTTCTGGCCATACTTGGGTTGTGGCCGTGCCGCCCAGTTTGAGTTCGTCCCATGAATGGAAAATCACGGGCCGCAAGCCCTTGAAATCGGGCGGGGAACTCCAGATGCCGGATATCTCGTTAGAAGGCGCCAACCCACAGGAGCGCTGGGTGGCCATTGCCGGCAAGAATGTTCGAGGCGAAGATCCGCGCGGATTGCAAACGGTAACCACGCCGCTTCCGGCAATGGCAACCTGGCCGGAACAAGCCGAAAAAATTCGCAAAAGCGGTAGTGTTTGGAAGCTTCTGACTCCCGACTGGCACTTGCGGCCAGTGCCCGTCCCTGCGACCGGAAGTCCAGCGCCGATGCAGGTATTGCTGACAGAACAAACCGCCGCGGTTGTGGATGGCCGCCATTGGGTCCATCAGGCAACGTACTGGTTGTTTTACGAAGCTGCGCTGGATCTCAATATCACCTTACCTGCCAATACCCGGATGCTTACCGCCACGCTGGATGGAACCGCAATTCCTCATCTCCAACCCGAACCCGGTCGCCTGTGGTTGCCATTGGCGGGCGCGGCCGGAGCACATTTCCTCCGCCTGCAATGGGTTTTGGACGAAGAACCGACTCGATTCCTGAGACCGCGGCTGGAATCGTTGAAAATCGAAAGTATCCCGGATCCTCCGACATTGTGGACGATTTATGTGCCTGCGGGGTATGAAATATATTCACCTACATCGGCCTCAAATACGATGCCTGCCGCAGAACACGATATGCGCCGAGCAGAAGCCCAATTGCAGTTCAGTGCCCTCCTTGCCGATCGCATTTCGGGCGGAGCCGGGGAATCATTCAAGGGCCAACTATTTACCGCCCAAGAACAGTTCTACCGCCTTCTCCGGACCGCCAAGCACCGCTCCGTCGGGTATCCCGGCCTCGATGCGCGGCGCAAGGAATTGCAAGAGCGCAACATCCGATTGGCCGCTGCCAACCTATTCGAAGCGATCCGGGTGCAGGCGGAACGCCAGGTTCTCGAGCATCCGGGGGTGCCGGAATCAATCCCTGGAAACGAGCCGCTTTTGGCCGCGCAAGAATCCATCTTGCAACATGGGGGTAGTCCGGTGTATTGGGATTCTTCGGTTCAAAGTCCGGGACCCACGGTGCATTTGGTCTCGGTCGCTGAGGAACAGCGCACGCGGGCCATGATTTACTCTGGCCTGTTGGTCGTCTTCCTGGTTGCTGGCTGGTTCCTTTCCTTTTCGCCGCGCGTGATTTCCGTTGTCCGTTTTTCCTGGCCGGAGCAACTGTTTCTCGTCGCCATCGTGGCCTGGGTAGTGCTTGGAAGCAACTGGATATCGTTGTTTTTGGGTATCATCGGAATAACCGGCCGCATCATCATTGCCGGAGGTTGGGTCCTGCGCGTCCTGGATCGAGGGAACGTGGCAACGCCGGGGCAGGGGAGCGCTATGCAGGCGAGTTGAACTAATGAACTGTCATTTCGAACGGAATCGGAAAACACCAACGCATTTGCCACCGAAATCCAAGAATTATTGAAGCCTGCGATACCCGGCAGCCTCTATCTATATTAGGTAGAGAACGCGCGCTCGACCGAGGGCCAAAAATGACGAATCCAGACCTACCGCCCGTCACGCGCTACCTGCGGCGGATGCTGGTCCACCCGCTTGCCGGCGAGTTGACCGATGCGCAGCTATTGGATCGGTTCGTCGCTCGGCGCGACGAGGCCGCATTCGAGGTACTGATTTGGCGTCACGGCCCGAAGGTGCTGGGCGTCTGCCACCGGGTTTTGCGCCACGACCAGGATGCCGAAGATGCTTTTCAAGCGACCTTCCTTACGCTGGTCCGCAAGGCCGGTTCCATCGGCAAAGGCCAGTCGCTCGGCAGTTGGCTTTACCGTGTAGGTTTCCGGACGGCGCTGCGGGCGAAATCGCTGGCGCGGAAGCGAGCTACCTGTCAGGCGCGGCTTTTACGAATGGCTACCGTCGAATCAGCGCCGGACAGTGTCTGGAAGGAGCTTCGGACGGTGCTCGATGAAGAAGTGAGCCGGTTGCCTGAAAAATACCGAGCGCCTTTCGTGCTCTGTTACCTGGATGGCAAGACAAACGCAGAAGCGGCGCGCGAGCTGGGTTGTCCCAAAGGGACCGTTCTTTCCCGGTTGGCGTGGGCACGGGCACGGCTGCGGCACCGATTGACTCGCCGGGGCGCCGCTCTTGGCGCCGGGTTAGTTGGCGCCGCCCTGGGTCCATTTTCTGCTGCGGCAGATGTCCCCTCCGCGCTGGTTGATGGTACGCGAAGAAAAGCAATGCTCTTTGCCGCCGGGAAGCCCCTCGCCAGTATCGTCTCCGGGCACGTTGCGTCCGTTACCAAAGGAGCCTTACAAGCCATGTTGTGGACCAAAGTAACGACCGTCACGAGTTGCGTGTTGGCGGTTGCCGCCCTCGGCATCGGCGGCGGCGTGGCAAACGCTGGGGACACTGCGGGCTGCCCGGCTACCGGCGAGCAACGTGATAGTGAATCGGGAAAAGCAAGATACGGTTCAGGAGAAAACCGAATCGCCCAAACGCGAGGAAAAAACCTATCGGTTCGAGATCCGCGACAAGTCCTGGTCCTATGTCTTCGAATGGTACCGCGACATCTCCGGTTTGCCGTTTGTCGGCAGTGCCAAGCCTACCGGCACGGTGACAATCATGCCGCCCATAGCCAAGAGCCAATATACCCTGGGAGAAATCACCGATCTTCTCAATGAAGCCCTCCTGGAGCAGAAATACATCCTCGTTCGCCGCGTAGCGTCGTTCACCGTATTGACTGCGGACCAAAAGATCGATCCGGCGCTTCTGCCGCGGGTCCGCGTCGAGGACTTGGCAATGCGCGGCCGGACCGAATTGGTCACCGTGATGCTGCCCTTGAAGACGGTGAACGCCGAAGACCTCGGCGCCGAAGTCAAGAAGATGTTAGGGCCGTTCGGCGACGTGGCGATCCTGGAGAAGTTCAACCAGCTTATCCTGCAAGACACGGCTGGCAACCTGCGGCGAATTCACGAGGTCATCAAAGACATTGAAGCCCGCGAAGCCGAAAAAAAACGGGAAAAAATCGCGAAGTAGCAAGTTTCTCGTGCCGGTCGAAAATACGTTGCGTTGCAAGCCCCCGGGCACCCCCGGGAACATATTGCAAAACCTGCAACGGATCGGCATGGAGGCAACATATTCCTGAACTTCATGGCGGGTAGGCACTTAAATGTTGCAAGAAAAGTCACTGTTCGTGCAGCGTATTTTTGCCGGATTTGAGCGTCTGCTTGGCAAACTGCGCGATGTGGCGCACCGTGGTTGGAGAACTCCAATGTTCCAGCAAGGCAGCATCGGTCAGTTTCGCCTCGCTTCGTGCCGCAACAATCATCGGCCGTCGCGCCGCGAGTTTCGTGGCCGTGAATGCCGCCGGGGGGATCGCCCCCAGTTCTTCGGCCACCTCTATGGCGCGTTCGAGCAAACGCTCTGGCTCGACGACTTCATCTACGAGGCCGCGGGCTAACGCATCGTCCGGAAGCCACGTTCGGCCGGTGCAGATCAACGTAGCGAAATGTTGCGGCGGCGTGGCGAATCGAGCCACTTCAAGGGCCCAGGCTGGGAACACGACGCCGACTAGCACTTCCGTGAGCCCGACACGGGCCTTCCCACGGGCGAGCAGCCGCTGATCGCAGGCCAACATGACGATGGCGCCGCCGGCAATGGCATGTCCATTGACGGCTGCCACGAGCGGTTTGGGGAAGGTGGCGAGGCGCTCAAAGCCGCGTTGCATCAGCGGTACGAATCGGCGCACATACTCTGGCCCGCCGTCGACCAAGGCCAGCAGATCCACTCCCGCACTGAAAACAGTACCTTGGCCGGTAATAATGCCCGCGCGGGCTGGACTGCGCTCTAATCGGTCGAGTGCGTCCGCGAAGGCAACCAGCAAGTCGATGTTCATCGCGTTCGCCTTGCCGCGCGACATGCGGAGAATCGTGACCGGACCTCGATCTTCAAGATCAATCATGGAACATTTTTCGGATGAGCAAGGGCAATTATTTCACCGACCACTTGATCGTACGCGTTAATGCCAAAAGGGGTCAAGTGACGGTTTGCGGCTCCTGGCTCGAACCGGCATCGACGGCTTGCTCCAGGGCAAGGCCGAGGCCAGCACTCGGTGCAGGACACGCTCTTGAAGGCACACCCGAATTTCAAGCAGTTTTGCGGGTCCGAGGCCGAATTGGCAGTTTGGTAGCGGCAGATCTTCAGCTGCAAGTTTGCACAACTCGATGGAGTTGAAGGCACATCTTCCCGAAGAGAATCGGCGTTCGCCAGAATAAGGGGGGAATATGGAGCGGTTTCGGACCCTGAACTCGTGATGCACGCCTATGCACCTTCACAGTCGCCGGTCCGGATCCGGGTGGGCCTCCACCAAGCAGTCAATCCAGTCGAATTCCGGCTCCCAGAATGCGGCCAAGTGCTGCGGGCCGAGCAGGTCGTTCACTCGCCGAATGCTCAAGCACTGCAGCGGCCGGTTACTTTCGTCAACCGGTCACTTCGACTTCTTCTTTCCGCGATAGGCTACCGAATACGGTTCGTCAAAGCACTCGATCAAGCGATCAACGACATCGAGGTTCGGCACGACTCCCCGATGTTTCGGCCCCTTCGCGATTTGCTCACGAAGTTCGGTCAGTTTCTTGCGATCCCGTTCCAGGAAGGCCATCGTGGCCCGGACATACGCGTTCCATCTGATCGGCGAATCAGCCGGCTCCCTGGCGTAGAGGGCGATCTTAAAGCGAGCGAGCGCCTGGTCTTTGTCGCCGGCGAATGCGTAGAGCTGGCCCGCGTGGAACCGCAGGTTCACCCGTTGCCATTCCTCGAGGCCTTTCTTCTCCTTCTCGTAACGGTCGATGAGTTTGGCGGCTTCCAGATACTTTCCCTCATCGGCAATCTTCCGCCAGCCGCCCCCCGGACGCTGGTCAAAAGCCTCGTAGCTGAGTTCCAGCTCCTCGGGCAGCTCGTTTTTGTCCTGGCCGCGGGAAACGGAAGGAGGCAGACCACTCGCCATGGCAAGAACCAGGATGCCCAACCAAGCGGACGAGAACGGCATTGGCGCAACGCGCATTGAATCCTCCTGGGATAGTTGTCCCCGGCCCAGGCAACTTCATTGCTTCCTTTGGCCGACCTTACTTGGTTGTCGGCGCTTCGTTACGTCGCACCACCAAGAAAGCAGACCACAGTCATAGGCGATGGTAGACTTGGCCAAGACATTCCAGGGCCACTCGCTGTCCGGTGCCTTGTAGTCCATCCCGTAAGTCTCGATGCAGTCTTTGAAGACCGCGAAGCGATCGGGATCAGCACAGCAATCCGTGATCAGTTGTCGCTCCCGGGCCATCGTGAAGCCTCCTCTGTCGCCGAACACCAAGCTCAGCCGCGGCGACCGCGCTGAGCGACAAGCAACTCCGCCAAACCCACATCACGGCCGCCGTCGGCTGCAGCGCCGAGTTCTACGGCGACGCCGGACGCAACGTGGAGATGTCCGAACGGGTCAAACCTCACGCTGCATCACGACGTACTTCTCGCTCGGCCAACCAACGATGGCGAACCCCTGGCGCTCGAACAGTGACACTGTGCCGGCATGAGCCCAGTTCGGGTTACGCGGCGTCAGCGTCGGGTAGGCCTCCACCAGCCCGCCGCCACGCGCGCGGATCGCCTCCAGCGCGCTGCGAAGCGCGGTACTTGCGACACCGCGCCGGCGCCGACGGACGACGGTAACGAAGCAGGTGATGCGCCAGCGTACACCGGCACCCAAGGGCGGGATGCGTCGGTCGAGGCGCGTGGCGCCGGGCAGTGGCAGCTCCGAAGCCGGGCCGAATTGGCACCACCCGATGGGCTCGATGTCGTCGTAGACGAGAATGCCGTGTGCTCGCCCGGCGTCGACGAGCGCGCGCTTTTGCGCCTGGTTCTGGGCCAGGGCCGACGCTCGGTCCGGGAACCTCTTGGCGTCGAGGTGGCAACCGCGCTGGTACAGCATGCAGGCGCAGAACGACCAGCCTCTCCCGGGCGCGAACAGGCGCTGGAAGTCGGCCCACGTCGCAGGGGTGAGCTCATTCGTGGCGTACGTCACTGAGATGGTTCCTTCCCTTCGTCCGTCGAACGCCAAGGATCAGTTGCCGGGGCGGCTGCCGGGACCTCATGCCGCGGAAAGCCGTAAGGCCGGCCCGGTCAACCGCATCGGTTGTTCGGCCCGTTAGTCAGCATGTCCCCTTTCGCGTCCAGTTACCCGAAAAGGCCCCCGCGCTGAAGAACGCCACCAACTCTCGTTCCACCATTGCCATAACGTCGGCGCAAGAGGCGATGCGATTGATTGTCGTCAGTTCACTCATAGAACCTTCATGCATGGCCCCCCTCCACAGTCACGCGTTCGAATTGCTCTGGGTCAGCCGAAGGTCAAATGACAAGGCCTCGACGACCTCATTTGTGGTCACAATGGCACTGGCGTAGTTCGGGATATTGATGCCGAGAGCGGCGTGCATCTCCTCATCCGAGAAGCTCGCGGTCGCGTCTTTTACCATCGTGACCTCGTAGCCAAGCTCAGCGGCAAAGCGAACCGTTGACTCCACGCACGTATTTGCTCTGAGTCCGATGACGATGAGCTTATGAATGCCATGCGTCTTGAGCTGCAAGTCCAAATCTGTGTTGGCAAAGCCACTGGAACACCAATGCTCGAGGGCCACGATATCGCCCGGTTGAGGTTCGAATTCGCGGCGGATTTCGCCACCCCACGTGCCGTTTTCGAAGGTCTTGTGCAACCAAGCGGCCTTCTCGATAGGCGCAATGTACTTCCAGGTCTCGTAGTCGCCTGGACGGTATCGATGATGCAGCGCATAGAAAACGCGAAACTCCGCCTTCCGCGCAGCGTTCAGGACCTGCAACATATGAGGAACACAATTATTTGCTTCTGCAACGCCCCTTACGCGATCCCATAATTTACCTCCCGCGGAAATGAAATCGTTATACGGATCGATGACCAGAAGTGCAGTGATCTCCTTGTCATATGTCACTTTTGCCATGCTCCCTCCAATCTATGCGGTAAGGTAAATCGATAACCAAATCCGTCACTGCCACGGCCAGCGGGGCGCCGGCGGTCGAGTTTGAAGTGGGTCCAGGAGGAGTCTCCGGGAATCTGGGTCGAGTTTTCATTACTTCGGTCGATACTATTCATGCTGGCCTCTTTAGCTAGCCGGCGACGAGCTGCTGCCCACCGTCGACGTCGTAGGTCGCGCCCGTGAGGGCCGTGTTGGCCATGATGTGTACGGCGAGGGCGGCGACGTCGGCCGGTTCGACGACGCGCCGGATGGGAAGCGTGGCGCGAAGTTGATTGCGGCGGTTTTCGAGCTCATCGCCGAGGAGCGATGCGGACAACGGTGTGTCGACGAAGCCGGCGGCGATGAGGTTGACTCGGACGGGCGCGAGCTCGAGCGCCAGGTTGGCTGTGAGGGCCGGGAGTGCAGCGGTGACTGTGGACGCGATCCCGAGGCCGATGCCTGGGCGGCGGCCACCGGTGCCCCCCATGAACAACAGCGTGCCTCCCGGTCTCACCTTGTGGGCGGCGTTGCGGGCGACCTGGAGTACCAGCAAGAGGTGCGCGTTGAGGGCGTGGCGCGCCTGCGCGAAGTCCATGTCGACGAGGCGCCCGTAGTACGGCCGGCCAGCTGTCACCATCACGTGGTCGATCGTGGGCGGCAGGTCACGGAAGAACCGTTCGAGGGGAGCAGGATCCGTGGCGTCGAAGGCCGCGGTGGTCAGCGCGTCGAGCTCGCTCGCGGCGCGCTGGAGGCGCTCGGCATTCCGGCCGGTGAGAATCAGCTTGGCCCCCTCAACGCGTGCTCGCCGGGCCGTTTCGAGCCCGATACCGGCGCTACCGCCGATCACGACGACGGTTTGCCCGAGGAGTTCCGGTTCGCGCTGGATGGCAGAGGCGGTGGTTGCGGTGTTCATGAGTCCTCCGATCAGGAGTCTAAAATTAATTTCGCCTCAAGGCGTGCCGGAGGAGGCGGAGGGAAACAGTTTACCCATCCCCTTTGTCCGAAGAAGCTTGGGTAAGAAGCCGTGCCCGCGGCGCCAGAACCAGCTTTTCTTTCCGAATTCTATGCCGACAACGACGATGCGTAAACTTTCCCCTCTACCCTCCGGCCCAGCCCGTGTTAGTAAGTAGCCGTGGCTACTGATGACATTCGCTCAGTCGGTCGGGTGCATACCTCAGCAACTTAGAGGCTCTAACACAACCTCAGTTTCGGCCTGATTGTTGGGCTTTTCAGGGGTTTTGTTAGAGCCTCTTAGTCAGCTGGTAGTCGCTCTCGGGGCTGACGACCCGCCAGTTTTTCTCATCGCTTGACTTCACAATTCGGTAGAGCCTTTTTGAAATCCGCAACCCCGGCATCTGTCACGGCGGTTCCACCGAAAAAGGCGAACTTCAAGTTCTTAAGCCGTTGCAACTGGCGCGCACCGTCATCCGTGATCCGCTTACAACCATAGAGGCTAAGTCACTCGAGCTTGTTCAACTCGGATAGAGATTTCATTCCTTCGTCGGTGACCTGCGCGTTGGCAGTCACCCAGAGCCGCTTGAGGTTAGTTAGCTTCTTCAGATGGACCAAGCCTTTCTCCGTAACCCGGCCGCGGGCCGACAGGTAGAGGCTTCGTAACTCCTTCATCTCGGCCAAGTGTGCCACGCCCTCGTCGGTCAGCTGTTCGGAAGACAGGTCAAGGGACCGAACTTTGAGTTGCTTCAAGTCTGCTATTCCTACGTCGGTCACCTTGCTTCTCGGCAAGCCCAGGTTTTCGAGGGGAACATCCTTCAGTGCTACAAGTGCGGCGAGGTGTTTATCCGTCGCCTCCTCCGCGTGGAAGGCATAGTCTTACCCCGGCTGGATCGTAACCTTGGAGGGAGTTTTTTGCGTGACCCACTTTTCTTTGTCCTTGGCGGTCGGCCGGGATTTCCACTCACCGGGCACGGTCACCTCGATCTCTCGCGGCATGGGCTTTTGACTATCTGCTCTTTCATCTTGTGCAAGCCCTGCACTCAGGGAGGCGTAGGTGGCCATCAGGCCCACTGCCGTCAGCACGATCAGCTTCTTCATGGGGAATGCTCCTGTACTCAGCGTAAGGACCGAATGCCTCAGCTAAGCCGCCGGGGCCGCCTGCTGAGACGACTACCCTGGAAAGCCGTAAGCGCGGCCCAGGTCGGTTGCAACGTGTTGTTCAGCGTGGCGGACCTTTAAGATCGACGGCCGCCGAACTCATCCGCGTGAAGCGACACAAATTCCCGGACGCTCATCGCCGGCCGGCCGGTCACCCGGCCCAGGCCGTCCGCCAGCCGGTCATACCGACCTACCCGGTTCAACTCGGCCATCGTCACCAGATGCTTGATTAGGTAGTCCGGCAACCCCAGCCTCTTCAACTCCCGTTCCCAATCCTCGGGAGAAATGTCCGAGTACGTGATCTCGCGGTGCAGCGCATCTGAATACTCCCGTGCGACCCCGTGCATGTCCTGCGACCGCGGACCGGTTAGTTCGTATATTCGGCCCAGGTGCGGCCCAGGGTCGGCGAGGACGGCAGCGACTACCCGAGCGACATCCGCCGCGGCAACCGGATTGGTCTTGCCCCGCCCGAACGGCAGTTCGATGCGGCCTCGGTCGCGGACGGACGGACCGGTGAGGGGGAGGAAGAAGCCCTCCAGGAAGACCGTCGGCCGGACGGTGACGACCGGCAGGCCGGACCACGCGAGTGCCTGTTCGCTGAGCCAGTGCTGCCGCTGCTGCCGGCTCGGGGTGGTGTTCTGGATGCTCATCTGGGAGACGGTCATCTGGGACATGTTGACCAGGACGTTCACCCCGACTTCCCGGGCGACCGCCGCCATGGTCACGGTCGCCTCCAGGTACCCGGGCGAAACAGATAAGCCGAAGTAGACCCTAGGGCACCCGCGGACGACTCGATAGACGTCAGCCGGTTCGAGTAGGTCTCCGAGGACCACCTCGGCGCCCGCGGCCCGCAAGGCCGCCGCCCGGTCATCCTCACGGCGGACCATGGCGCGCACCGGAAGCCCGCGCTCGAGGAGCAGGCCGGTCACGGTTCGCCCGACCGCTCCGAGCTGACCGGCTGCCCCGGTTACGAGGATTGATCCGTTATCGGCCATGCGACTTCCCTCTCTTTCGCCGAACATTCGGCTAAGTTGCCAGGCCGGCGGCAAGGAACGTGATGTCTCGATTAGCCGCCGTCTCTCTCCAGGATTTCGGCCTCATGGCTTTGCAGATACTTCTGGAGCAATGGCCAATGAGCGCTGCTTACGGACCAAAGTGCTCGATCCAATTGCGACCAGAGCGCATACACGTCGTCGGAAAACCCGTGCACGAAATCGATACGCTCTTTCCAGTCCTTCGGTACTTTCGCGGCCGGAAACACGGCGACCGCGCGTGACAGGATCTCATGGACGTCTTGAAATCCCAGCTCCGTGAGTGCCGCCAACGTCTCGTTCGCATCTGCGCCAACCGGGTTCATGAAGTACTGCAAATGACCGCCGTTTCCGACATCGCCTTCATAGTTCAAGTATAGGTGCACAGCGTACTGGCACGGCAACAGGCCGAAGCAGGGGTCCGTGTCCTTCCGGCCTGGTCGAGAACTCCAGATGTCGGCGAGTCCAAAGACCGCCTTGATCGGGTCGTTGTCGCGAAGCAGGTTCCGGATGTAATCGCGGCTCCAAAGCATTGTTTTGTGGGTAACGTCGGTCCTCGCGTTTGATCAAGGGGCTAACTTGTTATTACCTTGACTAACAATAAAGGTAGACGGTGGCGCCGGCTTCGCCCAACCCGCGGGCGATGCCGCGCCCCGCGCCGGCGACGACGGCGACACGTCCCTTGAGCTTCTGCATGGCCTACCTCCGAATCGGACGCCGATGTGGCGCGGCGGGTCGTAGTTGACCGTCCTGCCGCCGAACGACACAGCTCAGCAGCCGGACCGGCTCGAGAGCAAGTATGCCACGAAAAGCCGTGATGCCGGCCCGGTCTGCTGCCGGAACTGGTTCGGTGCCACTGCTACTCGCGTCTCACCCGCTCCCGAGTGAGCGGCTCTGCGAACGCGATGGTGAGGCCATCGGGATCGACGCAGACAGCAAGCCGGATGCCCTCGTTGGCTTGCTCAGTCGGTGCCAGGACAAAATGTGCGCCTCGTGCCTCCAGTTCGCGATGCGTGGCTGCGAGATCCTCAACCGAAAAGCCGATCGAGCATGTCCCTGCCAACGGCTCTGGCGGCGCCTGGCCCTCACCACCGACGCGCGCTCGTTTCAGGTGAAGCGCGAGAGTGGTGGCGCCAGTCTGAAACTCGCTCCACCCGGGCGACTCGAATTTCAGCGACAAGCCGAGTATGTCGCGGTAGAACGCCACCGAGCGGCTCATGTCCGAAACGTTAACTTTGATGTAATCGACTTTGCTGAACATCATGCACTCCTTTGCGACGGCCGTGCTACTTGACGCCCACTTAACCGCTATCGCGTTCCACCATCAAAAGCCCAGGCATCCTCAGCGTTTACGATACCAGGCCAATGCGCCGAGGCGCCGAACGCTAAGGAATCTATCCTGCGTGCTCCGCCTGCAGGGACTGAGCTGTCGTACAACGACGTTCTGGGCGGAGCACGCAGGATAGATTCCAGTTGAACTGAACCGCTTGGCTCGACCCCGAGC